>Ga0160427_10000983_pt1 | contig 17420 bp, 14 predicted proteins | sample SolpanmetagenomL_FD_108194 | JGI IMG/M metagenome (GOLD analysis project Ga0160427, IMG submission 108194) | Solar panel surface microbial communities from Lawrence Berkeley National Laboratory, California, USA - L | ecosystem: Engineered > Built environment > Solar panel > Unclassified ...
GCCGCGCTTGGTTTCGTCGTCGATGTCGGTTTGCAGGCGGGCCAGCTGCGCCACATCGGCTTGCAGCAAAAACTTCTTGCGGTAGTCCAGGCGCTTGAGGGCCAGCTCATACACGCGCTTACTGAATTCGTCGTCGATGCGCTGGGGCTGGTAGTGCGCCTGCGAGAGCCCCTGCACGAGGGTGCCCACGATAATCTGCTCCTTGGTGGGTGGGTCCTGGGCGCCCTGGTGCTCATAAAAGCGGTACGAGGCCAGGCCAAAGAGGGCGGCCGCGAGGCCAGCGTAAGAACTAATTTTGAGCCGGGAGGTAGCCATGTAGCAAGCGCGGGGAAAGAGCCCCTAAATATAGGCGGCAGGAGCCGCCGGCCACCAGGGCCGGGCCGTGCTACCTCTACGGCCGAGCGAGGGTAGTCGTTTCCGCGGGGCGGAGCGGCTTGAGAAGGAAAGCCGTAGGGCTACCCGCAAACTCGCCGCCCGCGCCGGTTTACTCGTTGGCAACAGCGAAAAGTCAACGGTGGCGTTCGCCGAGCCATACACTTGATAGCAAGCTTAATATAAAGAATGCGTGCAACAGTTTGCGACCTTTTAAAAAAGGAAACCAACGGTATGTCGTGTGCTGCCGCAATCCAAATGAAAGCAGACATCTCAACCATTCTTACCATTCTAACAATTTTATAAATTCTTTCCATTCTTACAATTGTTAAAACTGTGAGAATGGTGCCTATAGCCAGAATTGCGTAAATTGCGGCCATGCAAACCATCGTAATGGCCAACCACAAGGGGGGCACCGGCAAAACGACCAGCTGCCTCAACGTGGCCTATGCCCTGCGGGAGCGCGGCCACAGCGTGCTGCTACTGGACTGCGACAGCCAGTGCAACCTGACGCAGAGCTTTGTGCTGCCCAACCCGGCCGGCAAGCGCCTGGATGCCGTGCTGCTGGGGCAGGCCAGCCTCTCCGATGCGGTGCAGGAGGTGGGCGAAAGCCTATACCTAGTACCCGGCTCGCCGGAACTAGCCGAGGCGGGGGAGCGGATTGCCAAAACGCCCGGCGCCGAATACGCCCTTCGGGAGCTGCTGGAAGACGTGGAGGCCATCGACTTTTGCCTGATTGATACCCCCGGCGGCCTGGGCAAGCTAACCCACGCAGCCCTGACGGCGGCCAGCGCCGTGTTTATTCCGGCCCAGCCCGAATACTATGGCATTGAGGGGCTGGTGGGCCTGCTGGAAGTGTGCCGGCAGGTGCAGAAGCGCCTCAATAAGGAACTCAAGGTGGGGGGCATCTTCTTCACGCAGTACAACCGTAGCGACCGCCGCCGGGCCCAAAAAGACATGGTGACGCTCCTCGAAGCACACCCGGCCTTCGGGCCCTTGGTGATGACCACCACCATCCGGCCCAGCGTGGCGCTGGTGGAGGCCCAGATTGAAAAAGAAAGCATTTATGCCTGGGCCCGCCAGTCAGCTGGAGCCCAGGACTACGCCACGCTTACCACCGAAATTCTCGCCCGCCTATGAGCCCCAAACCCACCTTCGGCAAAAAAGTGCTGACCGCCATCAACGAGCGGATTGACCCCGCGGCGCCGCCGGCCGCCGCGCCCACGCCCACCGCCGCAGACCCAACCGTCTGGGTGTCGTTTACGACCGCCGTGAGCCGCGAAACTTACCTGCGCCTCAAACAGGCTGAACACTGGCTGCCCGGCTTCCTGATGAAGGAGATGACTGAAGCCGCCCTGGTTAAGGAGTTGGCTAACTATCCCGAGGCCGACAAGCCCCTACCGGAAGCCGCCTTGCAAAAGCTGCTGCAAACCAGCAAGAAGCTGCGTTAAGCCAGTAAAAAGCATTAGCTCCCTAGCAGCCTAGTGCAATTCTCGCAATTGCATGAATTATAACAATTGTATAAATTTTTATAATTCATGCAATTGCGAGAATTGTTTAATTAAGCTGCTGTTAATCAGCAGATGCCATTATGGCTCATTCCTACGAGCACCCGTTCAAAGGCGCATATACCTAGCTGGCGGGCTCGGTGAGTAGGGGCCGCAGGTGTTCGGGCAGGGCATCTACGTAGCTGATTTTGGTGGGGTCGAAGGCGTCCAGGGCCTGCATTACCCACTGCTCATCTACCGTGTCCTGGTACATGAGCAGGTGCACGGTGGCTGTCTGGTCGGGGTTGAGGCGTAGCAACCGGCCGATGCGCTGAGCGGCCTTGCGCTCGTTGCCGAAGGCGTGCCAGATGATACCCACCCGCAGGTTCGGGATGCTGATGCCCTCCGAAAGCTGGGCCACGCAGGCCAGGCGCTGGATTTGCCCGGCGTTGAACTTGTCCAGATTGGCTTGGCTATGCTTGTTCTTGGAGTGGTAGGTGTGGGCAGCCTGGTCTTCGGCCTGCTGCTGGTTGCAGGTAAAGAGCAGCACTTTGTCCGTTTGCTGGCTGGCCAGGTGGCGCATGTAGTAGCCCTTGCCGGGGTAGTTCATCAGGGCCTGCATGCGCAGGATGCGCAGGGTCTCGACCGGCAGCGAGTCGTGGCCGGCATTGGCGAGCCGGCCGCTCCAGTAGTGGTAATGCTCGCGCTCGCTGGTCGTATACTGGCCGCCGGCTTTGGTAGTGAACTGGTAATCACGCACGAGGCTCAGGGGCAGGCGGTGTACCACCAATCGGTAGTCGTTGAGCAGGCCGGCCAGCACCGCCTCATCGGTGGTGTAGTCGATGAGAATGGGGCAGTAAGTGGCTACAAGACGGCCTTTTTCGCTGTGGGCCTGCGCGGGTGGGGTGCCCGTGAGGCCCAGAATGCTCCTTTTTTTGGCCGCGTGGGCTTGCAAGCTCAGCTCGTGCGAGTCTTTGAGGGCGTGGCACTCATCGAGATAAAGCTTGTGGTAAGTACTGGCCGCCAGCGCTTTATTTAATGAGCGGTAGGTGGTGAAGTCAATATAGTCGAGCAGATGCGCTAGGCCAAATTTGTGGGCTTCCTGGGGCCAGGCGTCGAGGATGGCCTGCGTGGGTGCGGCCACCAAAAAGGCTTTGCCGGGCAGCGGGCCGGCAGCGAGCTGCTGGGCCATGTCGCGCAGGCCAATGAGCGTTTTGCCCAGGCCCATCGTCAGGGCGATGCCGGCCAAGCGCCGCCCCTGAATGGTGGCCAGCACGTGGTCTTGCAAAGCTTGCTTGCGAGCGGCCGCCGCGGGGCTGGCTGCATCGGGGGCAGTAGGAGTCATCAGGCGAAAGGCAGAAAAAGGGGAGAGAGCCAGGCAAGTAGCCAGCTGGCCGCTTGCTGAAGCAAGGTACCACGGGCAGGATGCCTGAGACCATGCTGCCTGGGTTGCTTGAGGGCGGCCGGTGCCTGCTACGACAACCCAGGCTGGGCGGGTAGCCCCTCCATTGGCCTGCTGACGCGCTGGCGTGCCCTCAGACGAGCCCAATTGCTTGCAGTGGCCCCACGGTCCACCCACGGGCTGACGTGCCCTCAGGCGGGCCCAATGGGCTACCAGCATTCCACGCTACGTTGTGGCAGCCTCCTAACCCCGCTCTCAGCACTGGGAGTGCCTCCCAGGTACGGGGCAGGATGCGGGTACCGCAGCCGGGGTACCCGTTGCGGACTTGGGGCTAGCAGGGTGTGCTATAAAAGCAAAATAATGTACCTACATTAATCGCCCCCCCTGGTGCGCGGAGCTATCGCCAGAACGCCAAATCGTAGTCCGTTACCTCTGAGATACAAATCAAAAAAAATGGGAAATCTCATTCCTTATTCTTTATTAAGTTTTATTAACTATTAGGGGCGCTCTAACTAATTGAAATTCAAGGGCCCCAGAGGTCGAGATGGTAGTCCGTTACCTCTGAGATACGAGTCCGTTACCTCTGAGATACAAGTCCGTTACCTCTGAGATACAAGTCCGTTACCTCTGAGATACAAGTCCGTTACCTTTCGAGATACAAATGGGATACAAATTGATTAGTATCTGGCCTATCTTGCCACTGAATTGCTACTAAACCAGTTATGCCAAAAAATCCGTACGCCGGCGCTACTTTCGACAAAAGCCGCCAGAAGTGGAAAGCGCAGGCGCGCTTTGGCGGCGTTTTGAAAAGCCTGGGCTACTACGACACCCAGGCGGCGGCCCATCAGGCAGTGGTGCAGGCCCGGCAGCAGCCGGCCACGCCGGCCGTGACGCGCCGCCTGCCCGCCGAGGCCGGGGTGAATAGCTCGCTTACCGTGGCGCAAAGCAATGTGCTCATCGAGCAGCCCTGGGCGCTGACGCTGGTAGAGGCGCGCATCTTCGTGCTGTTTTTGCAGCAGCTGCCCCGCGAGGAAACGGAAAGCCGGTGCCTGGTGGTGCCGCTGAAAGAACTGGTGGGCGCCACGCCCATCGGGGGGCGGGGCTATCAGTACCTGCATTCGGCGCTGGAGGGGCTGGCGGCCGTGCAGGTGACGCTGCCGGTGCCCAACCGGCAGTACGACTGGCACCGGGCGCCGCTGGTCCATTCCCTGAAGCTCGACAGCGGCCAGGGTACGCTTTCCGGCTACTTCTCGCCCGATGTGCTCCCTTACCTCACCAACCTGACCGAAAACTTTACCCTGGGCCAGGTCGCCGACTTGCTCAGCATCAAGAGCCCAACTACTCACCGCTTCTACTGGCTGCTGAAGTCGTGGGAATTTCGCAGCCCCATTACAGTGCCCGTGGCCCGGCTCAAGGAACTGACTACTGGCCAGGCCTATCCCCAGTATTCCGATTACCGGCGCAACGCGCTGGTGCCGGCCGTGGCCGAGCTGAACCAGCTCAGCTTCGAGATAAGCTACAAGGAACACAAGCTGGGGCGCTCGGTCGATAAGGTGGAGTTTTCCATCAGGAGCAAGGCCCAGCCCCTGCCCAAGCAGCTGCTGCTACCCCTGGAAAAGGGCACCGCTGCCACCGTAGTGCCCACCTTGACCCCCTTGCAGCAGAAGGTGCAGACGCGCTTGCTCAAGCTTAAGCTGACCCCGGCCCAAACCAGGAAAGTGCTGGAAGTGGTAGCCGGCGAGGAGCAGCTAACCCGGCTGCTGAAGGAAACCTACCCCGTGCTGCGTGACTTTGAAACCAAGGCCAAGCCCGGCGAAAACGTGGCCGCCGCTACGATGACCCTCTTGAAGAGCACGTTCCCCGCCATCTGGGCTGCCGGCGGTGACGGCCTAAAAACGGAGAAGTAGCGCGCGGCCTGGGCCGTACGCTACTTCTCCGTTTTTAGGCCATCTTGGTACTCTACTCCTGGCAGGCCTTGCCGAGAGAATGGCTACCGAAGCGGCAGCCCAAAATTCGAGGCTAATGCTTTGCAATACAGGGGCCCGGCGCAATGAGCGGTTAGTGCTCCAGCAGGATTTCCGAACCCAGAACTACTAAGTCTATCCGGCCTTTCAGCGTCTGGTCGAGGAAGGGCGTGTTGTGAGATTTGGACTTCATAAAGTCCCGCGTGAAGGTCGTTTCCGCTTCTGTATCGAACAGGACGCAGTTGGCGGGCTGGCCGACTTCGATGGCGGCTACCGGCAGGCCCATCAGGCGGCGGGGCTCCGCCGAGTAGCGCTTCACTACCACGTCCCACCCAAATTTGCCGGGCTCCACGAAGAAGTGGTGGAGCGATACCAGGGCCGTATCCAGGCCGGTAATGCCGTTGGGGGCGCTGATAAAATCCTGGGCTTTCTCAAACGGCGTATGCGGCGCGTGGTCGGTGGCAATGAGGTCGAATACCCCTTCGATGAGCCCTTGGAGTAGCGCATCACAATCGGCCTGCGTGCGCAGGGGCGGGTTCATTTTATAGTTCGTGTCGTAGTCGCCGATGTGCTCGTCGGTGAACAGGAGGTGGTGCGGGGTTACTTCCGCCGTCACCTGCACATCGCCGCGCGATTTCCACCAGCGGATGGTTTCCATGCCGAGCTTGCTCGACACGTGCTGGATGTGCACGTGCGCGCCCGCCGCGTGGGCCAGGCGGATGTCGCGGTCGATGATAATTTCCTCCGCGCACGCCGGCGAGCCCTTGATGCCGAGCCGGTAGCTCATCACGCCTTCGTTTAGGGCGCGCGGCCCGGCCAGCTCCGGCACCTCGCAGTGGCTGGCAAAAAACATCCCGAACTCGGTGGCGTACTGCATGGCCCGCAGCAGCACCGCCGGGTCGTTGGTGGTGTCGCCGTCGTCGGTGAGCATTTTTACGCCAAGGCCGCGCATGCCTTCGATTTCGGCCAGCTCCTTGCCCTCGCGGTTTTTGGTAACGCAGCCGGAAGTGTACACCGGAATGCGGGACCGGTCCTTGGCATTTTCCAGCACGGTGGCCACCGTAGTTGCCGAATCGAGGGCCGGGCGGGTGTTGGGCATCATCACCACGCCGGTAATGCCGCCGTTGATAGCCGCTTCGCTGCCCGTGGTGATGGTTTCCTTGTTCTCGAAGCCCGGGGCGCGGAAATGGACGTGGGCATCAAACATGCCCGGCATCAGTACCCGGCCCCGCGCGTCGATAACGCGGGCGCCCTCAGGAATAGCCAGGCTTTGGCCGATGTCCTGAATGATTCCTTCGACAATCAAGACATCGCTTTCAAGAAGCACGGGTGAATTTTCGGCGGCGATGCGGGTATTTTGAAGGAGAAGCATGGAGGGAGAAGTGCTGTAAACCGGCAAGGGGTGGGGTATATGCTAGCTGTTGAAAATAAAAATACACGGCGGCACCAGCCGCTACGTGTGGTAGTTAGGGCACCACTACCGAGGAGCCAGTCCGCTGCTGCGTGGCGTAGGTCGATTCCTGCTTGGGGAAGTCCCCGCCCGGCGTGAGCCAGTCGAGCACGGCCATGCGGATGGAGATGCCGTTTTCGACCTGGTTGGTAATCAGGCTGCGCTCATAGTCCATCACGGCGTCGCACAGCTCGACCCCCCGGTTCACGGGGCCAGGGTGCATGATGTAGAGGCCGCGGTCGCGAATTTCTGCCAGCCGGGTGTTGGTGATGCCGTAGACCCGGTGGTATTCGCGCACGCTGGGAAAAAACTGCACGTCCTGGCGCTCCAGCTGCACGCGGAGCAGGTACACTACATCGGGCGACCAGGCCATGGCCGCCTCATAATCGGTGAAGCGGCGGATGCTGGCCGGCACGTACTTGGGCACCAGCGAGCCCGGCCCCAGGTAAGCAACCTCCACGCCCAGCTTTTGCAGCAGCGTGCTCGTGGAGCGCGCCACCCGGGAATGAAGAATATCGCCAATGATGAGGACCTTTTTGCCCCGGGGGTCGGGAAATTTCTCCTTGATGGTAAAGGCGTCCAGCAGGGCCTGGGTGGGGTGCTCGTGCGCGCCGTCGCCAGCGTTGATGACCGAGGCCGTGGTTTGGCGGGCAATCATGCCGGGCAGGCCGGGGTGGCTGTGGCGGACCACGATGTAGTCGGTGCGCATGGCCTGGAGCGTCTCGATGGTTTCGCGCACCGACTCGCCCTTGGTGATGGAGGAGTGGGCCACGTCGAAATTCGTGACTTCCGCCGAGAGGCGCTTGGCCGCGACCTCGAAGGAGGAGTGCGTGCGAGTGCTGGCCTCGTAGAACAGCATGAGCACGGACTTACCCTCAAGGGCGGGGATTTTCTTCACCGAGTGGGAGAACAGTTTTTTAAACGATGTGGATTGGTCGAGCAAAAACTCGATTTCCTCGCGGTGGAGGGAAGCGATGTCGAGCAGGTCTTTACGTGCCATACCGAAGTAGCGGAAAAATGAGGTTATCTAATTGAGATGGACAAGGTGAAAGCGTACCTACCCCCACCCATGCCGGAGAAATGGGCTGCCGGTGCGGGCGGCAGCTACGATGCAAGGCGCAGGCGTTGGCGCCCGAAGGAGAGAGGGACTTTGCCGGACGGTAAGGATTACCAGGCGGCCTGCAACGAACTCAACGGGCATAAAAAAACCGTTTCGAAATCCGAAACGGTGGTGGGGCAACACGCAGAAAAAATAACGGAACTACCAACGGCAAAATCAGGAAAACCAATGGAAGTGAAGACCTTCCGGCCTACTCGCGGTTCCCAGCTGAGCGGGGTTCCGCGCTTCATCAACAGGTTTTTTGGTTGAAGCATGCCGCAAAGCTACGTCATTGTTACGTCTCCTTTAAGCAGGTTAGGCAGGGATTTTTGTCGAGGCAAACGCATGCCTTGCGAGCAAACAGCCCAAGAGTACTGGGTTTAAGGCGCTAGGCTAAAGCATTCCGGACTGATTGGCGCATTGAGCGTCGGTCAAAAGTGGGGCGCGGTTTACGCTTCCCCAATCGGGGGCTTGTTGTGAGGAGATAAAAGCGTATTTTCACTACTTGACAGCCAAAACATGAAAAAAAGACGATTCAGCGAGGCCCAGATTGGTGGCTATCTGGCAAAGGCAAGCCAGTGGGTAGACATTTTATGCTTGCAAAAGCAATTACGTGGGAAAACCAGTGGAACTGCCTCGGCTTAAGTACTCTGGAGAAAAGAACCTAGTAAGAATGGGGTCGCCACCGTCATAAATCTGCTTAGGAGTATATACTCGGCCTAACAGGCCGTTAACTAATTGATAGTTAAAGTATAAAATAGTTTTTACTGCTTATTTTTTGTACCAACACAGACCTTGTTCAGTACCTTATCGTCCTGCGTGCTATACCCAGACCCAGCCCTCAAGGCGGCAGTGCGGGTACTTTCACCTATGATTTCTCCCCGCATTATCGTTTGCTTGGTCGTCTTCGCGCACGGGCTGGTGGCCGCCAGCCCGGTTCGTGCCCAACACCCGGCGCCCTCGCCAGCAGCCAGAGCGCGCATTTATCTGGGTAAGTGCGACAAGCAGGTGACCTACAACCTGCCAGCCCAGCGCTTCGACGAAACGGCCCGCGCCATTGCCCACGCTACGGGTTGCTTCATCCGCTACCCCAACCGGTCGCTGGTCAATGTGCCCGTGCAGGCGGTGCGCGGCCGCCTGACGCGGCGGCAAGCCCTACGCGTGGCCTTACGCGGCACTCCCTTGCGCATTGTGCGCGAAACACCTAACCTGATGGAAGTAGCCCGCAATGCCACGCGCTAGGCCAGTACCGCCTTCTTTGCGTTCAAGACCCGCCGCCTTTTTTCGCCGGCCTAGCTAAGTAAGCGGCACCTTCAGCGGCGCCGCCTACCCGGCTCGGGCAGCATAGCCTAAGCAAAGTGAGCAGGCTGACCGATACTGTCTATAAAGCCTTGACAAAAAGACATTTGCTCAGCAGTCTGCCACCTACTACCAGCTCCGCAAAAGCCGTTACTGCCCGGCCCAGGCGCCGAACTGGAAATTGCGTTTCGCATGAGCGAAGTCCGGGAAACCTACGATAATTCCGGGCCATTTTTGAAGAATAAATGCCAGAGAAACCTTTGCCCAGCACGTAGAGCAGGTGTATCTGACCGATGAGTTTGTAGTAGAACTTCGCACCGGTGAGGAGTGGCTGGTGAAGCGCTAAGGCTGCCCGGCAAATGGAAAACGGGTCGCTATACGATACCTAGCAGCCCTAGTAGCCAGTTTAGGAGCAACACTCCAGCTAGGCCCACTACCGACACAATGGTTTCCATCATCGTCCAGGCCCGTAGCGTGTCCTTTACCGAGAGGTTAAAGTATTCCTTGAAAAGCCAGAAACCGGCATCATTGACGTGCGACAGTGCCAGGCTGCCCGCCCCGATGGCCAGCACCAGCAGGCTGGGCTCCACGTGCGACTGGCCCACGGTGGGTAGCAGCACTCCGGCCGCCGTAAGGCCCGCAATGGTGGCCGAGCCCAGGCACACCCGGATGAGCGCCGCCAATAACCAACCTAGCACTAGTGGCGGCAGGCCAATGCCGCGCAGGCTGGCCGCCACCTCCTGGCTGGCCCCGCTGGCTACCAGCACCTGCTTGAGCACCCCCGCCCCGCCAATGATGAGCAGAATAGCCGCCACGTCTTTCACCGCCAAGCCGTACCCATCCATCACCTGGCTCATGGCTTGGCCCCGCGCCAGCCCCAAACTGTAGGTAGCTACCCCCACCGCCAGCAGCAGGGCCACCGCTGGCTCGGCCAGTAGGGCTAGGGTAGGGGCCAGCGGGCCGCCTGCTGGCAGCAACGCCCGCAACCCCAGTGCCCCACCCAGCAGCAATACCGGCAGCAAGGATGAAACGAAGCTATTGAGCCGGCCGGGCAGCGCGTGGGCGGGCAGCGGCTCGGCAATGAAGCCCGCCAGCGGCACCGAAACCAGGCCGCGCAGCGTGCGGGCATACACCGGCCCCGCCAGGATAATGGCTGGCACCGCTACCAGCAGCCCGTAGCCAAACGTGCGCCCCAGACTGGCATGAAACAGCGCCACCAAAGCCGTGGGCGCCGGGTGCGGCGGCAAAAAGCCGTGCAGCACCGACAGCGCCGCCAGCATGGGCAAGCCCACGTACACGGCCGGCAGCCGGTACTGGCGCGCCACCGCAAACACCAGCGGGATTACCAGCACGAAACCCACATTGTAGAACAAGGGAATGCCGATAATGAGCCCCGCCACCATGAGCGTCCACGGAATACGCGCCGGCCCAAACGCCTGCACCAGCACCGTAGTAATCTGCTGCGCGGCCCCGCTATCTGCCACCAGCTTGCCCAGCATCGCGCCTAGCACAATGATGACGACGACCGAGCCCAGCGTGTCGCCCAGCCCCTGGTACATGGCCGCCAGCAGCTGCGGCGCCGGCAAGCCCAGCGCTAGGCCCACCCCCAGCGATACGAGCAAAAACGCCAGAAATGCGTGCACCTTGGCCCAACTGATGAGGCCGACGAGAGCCAGCACGGCCAGCAAAATGAGGACGGAGGTCATGTAGGAAGGAAGAAAAACGGAGAGATAAGCGACGTGTGCGCGTTGTTTTTTAACAGTGTGTCAACTTGCAAATCTGTTCCAAATACCGCCGCAGGGCTCTTTTTCGGCTAAGAAGAGGTGTGCAGTAGGCGTAAGCCAGGCTGGCGCCAATACTAGGCCGATAGCTTTTTGACGCCGCGAAAATGAGCGAATCCGAAAAATCAGCCGATAAATTAGCGGTTGCCAACTGTGCAGCTGTAAAGCTTTCCTGGTAATGTATTACCTTGGCTTGCGGTTAATATTCATTACTTGTGAGCCTATTTTAGGCTGCAAGCCACTCTTGGTGCAAGCCGGCCTAACAGGGCCGGCCCTGTTCGCTTCTCCTTTTCCCACCCACTTTCTTCCTATGACATCCCGCCGCGCCTTTGTCAAGTCGGCCGCCCTGCTTTCGGCTGGCGCCCTGCTAAGCCCTGAGTTGCTTGCCGCCGCCCCCAAATATATTGGGCTTCAGCTCTACACTGTGCGCGACGCTATGCAGCAGGACCCGGCCGGCACGCTAGCCAAGGTAGCCAAGCTAGGCTACAACTCAGTAGAGGGCGCCACCTACACGGGCAGCCAGAAGTTTTACGGCTTGGAGCCCGCCGCCTTTGCCAAGGTACTGAAGCAAAACGGCCTCATCATGCCTAGCAGCCACTACGTGTTGGGCGAGGCCGAAAATAATGGCCAGCCTACGCAGGGCACCATTCTGCACGGTTGGGACAAAGCCGTGGACGACGCGGCCCAGGTGGGCGTGAAGTACATGGTGTGCGCCTACCTCTTCGACACTGAGCGCGGCAACCTCGACCACTACAAGAAGATAGCCGAGCACCTCAACAAGGCCGGCGAGCGCTGCAAAAAAGCGGGCATCCAGCTCTGCTACCACAACCACGATTTCGAGTTTCAGGCCCAGGACGGTAAGCTGCCATACGATACACTGCTTAGCCTGACGGATAAGAACCTGGTCAAGATGGAGCTGGACCTCTACTGGGCCACTAAGGCCGGGCACGACCCGGTGGCGCTCTTTAAGGCCCACCCCGGCCGCTTCCCGCTCTGGCACGTCAAGGACATGGACAAGACCGCTGAGCGCAACTTCACGGAAGTAGGCAACGGCAGCATCGACTTCAAGCGCATTTTTGCCCAGGCCAAGCTGGCGGGCCTGCAATATTTCTTCGTGGAGCAAGATAAAACGCCCGGCTCGCCCTTCGATAGCATTCAGCAGAGTATCAGCTACCTCAAGCGCACGCTGGTATAGGCCAATTATCAGTCATCAATTATCATTAAGAGTACGACTCTGATAAGTAGATGACTGACAATTGATGACTGATAATTGACAATCTTCTATTCCCACCCAACGTTTTATGGAAAAGTACACCTATGACGCCATCGTCATTGGCTCGGGTATTTCGGGCGGCATGGCCGCTAAAGAGCTGACCGAGAAAGGCATGAAAACCATCATGCTGGAGCGCGGCCGCAACGTAGAGCACATCAAGGACTACGTAAACGCTAATAAGGCGCCCTGGGAGCTGCCCCACCGCGGTGGCAAAACCCAGCAGATGATTGCCGACCACCCGGTGCTCAAGCGCGACTACACGCTGAACGAAAGCAACCTCGACTTTTGGGTGAATGAGAAGGACAGTCCCTACACGGAGGTGAAGCCCTTTGACTGGTTTCGGGGCTACCAGGTAGGCGGGCGCTCACTGATGTGGGGCCGCCAGAGCTACCGCTGGAGCGACTACGACTTTGAGGCTAATGCCAAGGATGGTATTGCGGTGGACTGGCCCATCCGCTACAAAGACCTAGCGCCGTGGTACAGCCACGCTGAGAAATTTGCCGGCATCAGCGGCAACCGCGACGGCCTGCCACAGCTGCCCGACGGGGACTTTATGCCGCCGATGGAGATGAACGTGGTGGAAAAGGACGTGGCCGCCCGCATCAAAAAGCATTACAAAGACCGCCACATGGTCATTGGCCGCACGGCCAACATTACGCGGCCCCACCTCAATGGTCGTATAAACTGCCAGTACCGCAACAAATGCTGGCTGGGCTGCCCATTTGGAGCATATTTTAGCACGCAGTCGGCCACGCTGCCGGCGGCGGTGTCCACCGGCAACCTCACGCTCCGGCCGTTTTCCATCGTCACCAAAATTCTTTACGACAAAGACACCAAGCGCGCCAAGGGGGTAGAAGTGCTTGACGCGGAGACGAATAAGACGTACGAGTACTTTGCCAAGATTATCTTCCTTAATGCCTCGGCCCTCAACTCGGCCTGGGTGCTGATGAACTCGGCTACCGACGTGTGGCCGGGCGGCCTGGGCAGCAGCAGCGGTGAGCTGGGTCACAACGTGATGGACCACCACTTCCGGGCCGGCGCGCACGGCGAGATGCCGGGCTACGAGGATAAGTACGTGTATGGTCGCCGGGCCAACGGCATTTACATCCCGCGCTACCGCAACCTGTTTGGCGATAAGCGCGACTACATCCGGGGCTTTGGCTACCAGGGCAGCGCCGGCCGCGAAGGCTGGAGCCGCGAAATACCCGAGATGAGCATCGGCGGCGGCTTCAAGGACGAGTTGAGTGAGCCCGGCAACTGGACGATGGGCATCACAGGCTTTGGCGAAACGCTGCCCTACCACGATAACCGCATTTTCCTCGATGCCTCAAAGAAGGATAAGTGGGGCCTGCCGGTGCTGTCGATGGATGCCGTTATCCGCGACAACGAGCAGAAAATGCGCGTTGATATGATGGCCGATGCCCAGGAAATGCTGGAAAAGGCCGGTTTGAAAAACGTCAAGACCTACAACAACGGCTACAACATGGGCGGCGGCATCCACGAGATGGGCACCGCGCGCATGGGCCGCGACCCCAAAACGTCGGTCCTCAACGGCTTCAACCAAGTGTGGGACGCCCCCAATGTGTACGTGACTGATGGCGCAGCCATGACCTCGGCTGCCTGCCAAAACCCCTCGCTCACTTACCTCGCCATGACGGCCCGCGCCGTGGACCACGCCGTGGGGGAGTTGAAAAAGCAAAATCTGTAAGCCCCTCTTTTTCTTAGCCATGATGAACAGAAGAGATGCCCTCGCCCGGGTAGCCCTGCTAATGGGGGGCGCCGTAATCGGCGCCGATTACCTGCTGACCGGGTGCAGCCCCGCCAGCACCGATAAAACGCAGGAAAAAGCCGGTGGCAGCGCCGCTTCCAACTACAAGCCGCTCGATGCCAAGCAGCAAGCTTACCTGGATGAAGTAGGCGAAACCATCTTGCCTGCCACCAAAACGCCCGGCGCCAAGGCTGCCCGCGTGGGCAGCTTTATGGCCGTGATGGTGCGCGATTCCTACGCGCCCGCCGACCAAGAGATATTCACAAAGGGCCTTACGCAACTCGAAGAAGCCAGCCAAAAGCTGAACGGTAAAGGCTTCCTCGAAAGCACGCCCGCTCAGCGCACGGCCCTCCTGACGGCCCTTGATGCCGAGCAGAAAAACTACGCCAAAACCAAGACGCCCGAGCAGCCCAACCATTACTTCCGCATGATAAAGGAGCTGACGCTGCTCGGCTTCTTCACCTCCGAGCCGGGCGCCACGCAGGCGCTGCGCTACCTGCCCGTGCCGGGCAAGTACGACGGCAACGTGCCGTATAAGAAGGGGGACCGTGCCTGGGCCACTACCTGATTTTTGTTGGCTGTTGGTGCTCAGCTGCTAGCTTTTTAAAGCTGCCGGCTGAGTGCCAACAGCTAGCGACTAACAGTTACTAACAAACATATGAAATTACGATTGGGCATGATTGGCGGTGGGCAGGGCGCCTTTATTGGTGCCGTGCACCGCCTGGCCGCCGCCCTCGACGGCCAGTACGAACTGGTGGCCGGCGCCTTCAGCAGCAACCCCGATACCTCGCGGGCCAGTGGGCAGCTACTGGGCCTCGACCCGGCGCGGGTATATGGCTCGTACCAGGAGCTGATAGCGCAGGAACAGGCCCGCCCAGCAGCTGAGCGTGTGCAGGTTATCAGCATCGTAACCCCCAACCACCTGCACTTTGCGCCGGCTAAGCTGGCGCTGGAAAGCGGCTTCGACGTGGTGCTGGATAAGCCCATAACCTTCTCGCTGGCCGAGGCCAAGGAGCTGGCCGCCGTGGTGCAGGCTACCGGCCGGCACCTCTGCCTCACGCATACCTACACCGGCTACCCGATGGTGAAGGAGGCGCGCCAGCTCGTGGCCGCCGGCACGCTGGGCCGCCTCCGCAAGGTGTACGTGGAGTATCCGCAGGGCTGGCTTAGCAAGTTTGAGGAAGGCGGCGAAAATAAGCAGGCCGCCTGGCGCACCGACCCCAGCAAGAGTGGCTTGGCCGGCGCGATGGGCGACATCGGTACCCACGCCTTCAACCTGCTCGAATACGTGAGTGGCCTGCAAGTTGAAAAGCTGTGCGCCGACATCAATACCGTAGTGGATGGCCGCCGGCTCGACGACGATGGCGCGGTACTGCTGCGCCTCAGCGGCGGAGCTAGCGGGGTGCTGGTAGCTACGCAAGTAGCTGCGGGCGAAGAGAATAACGTGCGTATTCGCGTGTATGGGGAGAAAGGCGGCCTAGACTGGATGCAGGCCGATGCCAATACCCTACTAGTAAAATGGCTAGACAAGCCGACCGAAATCTGGCGCACGGGTGGGCCGTCGGTCGGCTCCTACGCCAGCCACAATACCCGCACCCCGGCCGGCCACCCCGAGGGCTACCTCGAAGCCTTTGCCAACCTTTACCGCAACTTCGCCCTGACCTTACAAGCCGCGCAGGCCGGCCAGGCTGCGCCCCCCGAGGCCCTCGATTACCCCGGCATTACCGAAGGCGTGCGGGGCATGGCCTTCATTGAAAACGTCATTGCCTCGGGCCGCTCCGACCAGAAGTGGACCGATTTTACCGTGTAAGTGCCCATGAAAACCATTAAAGGACCGGCCGTTTTTCTGGCACAATTTATTGGCGACCAGCCGCCGTTCAACAACCTGGCCGACATCTGCCACTGGGCCAGCGGCCTGGGTTTCAAGGGCGTGCAGCTGCCCACCACCGACAGCCGTTTCATCGACCTGAAGCTCGCCGCCGAAAGCCAGACCTACGCCGACGAGCTGCGCGGCACCGTGCAGGCCGCTGGCCTGGAAATTACTGAGCTTTCGACCCACTTGCAGGGGCAGCTCGTGGCCGTGCACCCAGCCTACGACCAGCTGTTCGACGGCTTCGCGCCCGAGGCAGTGCGCGGCAACCCGCGTGCCCGGCAGGCCTGGGCCGTGCAGCAGCTCACCTACGCGGCCAAGGCGTCGCGGCGGCTGGGGCTGGCTGCACACGCCACCTTTAGCGGGGCGCTGCTCTGGCCCTACGTGTACCCCTGGCCCCAGCGCCCGGCCGGGCTCGTGGAAGATGGCTTTGCCGAACTGGGCCGGCGCTGGCTACCCATCTTGGATGAGTTTGATGCCGAGGGTGTGGACTTGTGCTACGAGATTCACGCCGGCGAAGACCTGCACGATGGCATCAGCTACGAGCGGTTTTTGACGGAGGTGAACGACCATCCGCGCGCTTGTCTGCTCTACGACCCGTCACACTTTGTGCTGCAATGCCTTGATTATTTGGAGTATATTGACATTTACCAGGAGCGCATTCGTATGTTTCACGTCAAGGATGCCGAGTTCAACCCAAACGGGCGGCAGGGCGTGTACGGCGGCTACCAGTCGTGGCTGGAGCGGGCGGGCCGCTTCCGGTCATTAGGCGATGGGCAGGTTGATTTCAAAGCCATTTTCAGCAAGCTGGCGCAGTACGACTTTGCCGGCTGGGCAGTGCTCGAATGGGAATGCGCCCTCAAAAACTCGGAAGACGGTGCCCGCGAAGGCGCGCAGTTCATCAAAGACCACCTTATCCGCGTCACCGACCGGGCTTTCGACGATTTCGCGGCCTCGGGTATTGATAAAGCCCTCAACAAAACTATTCTAGGACTCTAAACGCGCCCTTTCCGCATGAAAAAAGCACTTCTTTTCCTGAGCGCCTGCGCCCTACTGGCCGCCTGCGACAGCGGCTACAAGCCCGACGGCGCCGACCGGGCCAACGCCACCAAAGCCACTAGCACCGAAAAATCGGACGAGCTTCATACAGACAGCACCGCTGGGGCCAACGTGACCGCCGTGGCCCACCAGCCGCAGGTAGATACCAGCACTACCAAAATTGGTACCGGGCCCATTGGCACGCCGCACGACAAAGGTGCCAAGCTAATGGCCGCCGCCGACTGCGCCAGCTGCCACCGCGAGCGCGACAAGCTGCTCGGCCCCGCCTACACGGCCGTGGCCCAGAAATACCCCGCTACGCCCGCCAACGTGAATATGCTGGCCGCCAAAGTCATCAAAGGCGGCATGGGCAACTGGGGCGACATAGCCATGACGCCCCACCCCGCCCTCTCCAAGAGCGACGCCCAGGAGATGGTGCGCTACATCTTGGCCCTCAAATAGTAGCGCTGCGTCCGCCGGCCTGCTCTTTCCTCTTCCGCTTTCCCACCCGCCTTGCCTATGTCAGCCGCCATTCGGATTAAGCTGTCCATCATGATGTTCCTGGAGTTTTTTATCTGGGGCGCGTGGTTTGTGACGCTCGGCACCTACCTGCTGCA
>Ga0160427_10000984_pt1 | contig 17415 bp, 7 predicted proteins | sample SolpanmetagenomL_FD_108194 | JGI IMG/M metagenome (GOLD analysis project Ga0160427, IMG submission 108194) | Solar panel surface microbial communities from Lawrence Berkeley National Laboratory, California, USA - L | ecosystem: Engineered > Built environment > Solar panel > Unclassified ...
AGAATGGCGGCCGTGTCGGCCTCCACGGTGGCGGGGCTGATGAGGCGCAGCACGTCTTTGCCCTCGGCCAGGCGGCCGTGCAGCAGCAGCCAGCGCGGGCTTTCGGGCACCCGAAACAGGAACAGCAGAAAGGCCAGCGACGGCACCGCCTGCACGCCCAGCATGAGGCGCCAGGAGTGGGTACCTACGTTGGCCAGCAGGTAGTTAGAAAGGTAGGCGGCCAGGATGCCAAACACGATGTTGAACTGAAACAGCCCCACGAGTTTGCCGCGCGAGTCGGCCGGCGAAATCTCGGAGATGTAGAGCGGCGCCGTGACGGAGGAGGCGCCCACGCCCAGCCCGCCCAAAAAGCGAAACACCAGAAACGGCCCCCAGGCCGGGGCCAGCGCCGCCCCCACCGCCGACACCAGGTAGAGCACCGCAATCCAGCGCAGCGTTTGGCGGCGGCCCAGCGCATCGGACGGGATGCCGCCAAAAATGGCGCCCAGCACCGTGCCGATGAGGGCAATGGAAATGGTGAAGCCGTGCTCTACGGCGCTCAGGTGCCAGAGCTGCTGGATGGCTTTCTCAGCGCCCGAAATCACGGCCGTGTCGAAGCCGAACAGGAAGCCGCCGAGCGCCGTGACGATGGACCAGAAGAGTACTTTGCGCTGCACCATGAGCTAAACGTTTGCTCAAAAGTCCGGCTGGGGCGCTGCGCAGGCTTGCTGTATCGTCCCAAATGCATTCAAAATTGATGCAGCAGCTTTTGCTTAAGTATAAATTGTTGGTAATCAACAAAATTACTTGAAAGTGAGTCTTGGCTCCCCCGCTCATTTACGGGTGTTTTAGTGCCTCACTTTCAAAAATCGGTCAGGTGCGCAGGGGCGTATGCAGGGCTTTAAACTCGGAAGGCGACACCTGGTACTTGCCCTTGAAGGCGGTGGAGAAGTAGGACGGCGACGAGAAGCCCGTCTGGTAGGCCACGTCGGCCACGGCGCTGCCTTCTTGCAGCAGCAGCTGGCGGGCCTTGGTGAGGCGCACGGTCTGGATGTACTCCGTGACGCCGGTGCCGAGCAGGGCTTTCACCTTGCGGTAGAGCTGCGTGCGCGACACGCCCAGGCTGTGGGCAATGTCGTCCACGCTCAGGCTGGGCTGGTCGAGGCGGCCTTCGATGATGGCCGAGAGGTCGGCCAGAAACTGCTGGTCCACCCGTGGGGGCACGGCGGTGGGCGGCGCCCCCGCCAGCTGCCGGCGAAAGTGCTCGCGCTGCTGGTCGCGGTTGCGCAGCAGCGTGCGCAGGCTTTCGAGCAGAAACGTGGGGTTGAAGGGCTTGGTAAGGTAGAGGTCGGCGCCGGCCTGCACGCCCGCTACTTGCTGCTCGGGCGCACTCTGGGCCGTGAGCAGCACCAGCGGAATGTGCGAGGTGCGCCAGTCGCCCTTGAGGGCGGCAGCCACGTCGAGGCCGCTGAGCTCGGGCAGGCCCACGTCGCATACTATCACGTCGGGGATGGTGTCGCTGGCCAGGCGCAGGCCGGCGGCCCCGTCGGCGGCGGTGCTCACCTGGAAGTAGGGCTGAAGCTTCTGCACCAAAAACTCGCGCACCTCGTCGTTGTCTTCGATGAGCAGGGCCGTGGCCTCGGGGCGGGCGGGTGGCTCCGGCAACGCGGGCGCCGGGTGGGCGGGCGCCTCCTCGGGTACCTGGGCGGCGCTACCGGGGCGGGCCGGCCGAGTTTCGGCCTCGGCAAAGGCGGCGGGCTTGGCCAGGGGCAGGCGCACGTCGAAGGTGCTGCCCTGGCCCAGCTGGCTCCGAAACGAGAGCGTGCCCTGGTGCAGCCGCGTGAGGCCCTCGGCCAGGGCCAGGCCCAGGCCCGAGCTGTTGGCCGTGGGCTGGCTGCCTTGGTAAAACCATTCGAGGATGTGGGCCTGCTCGGCCTGGGCAATGCCCCGGCCGGTGTCTTCCACGCTCACGCGCACCGTGTTGGCGGCGCTTTCGCGGGTGATGCTCACCACAATCTGGCCGCCGTCGGGGGTGTATTTGAAGGCGTTGGAGAGCAGGTTGAAAAAGACTTTGTCCAGGATTTCGCCGTCGAACCAGAGGAAGAGTACCGGCTCGGCGGCCGCAAACCGGAACGTGATGCCGCGCTGCCGGGCCGTTTTCTCAAACACGTCCATGATTTCGCGCACGAAGCCCACCAGGTCGCCCTCGGTGGCGCGCACGGCCATCTTGCCCACGTCGATTTTGCGAAAATCCATGAGCTGATTCACCAGTTGGAGCAGGCGCTGGGTGTTGCGGCGCACCAAGCCCAGGTCGTGGCGCTGGGCGGGCAGCAGGTGGCCGGGGCTCGTGAGCAGGTCTTCGACCGGCCCCAGAATGAGGGTGAGCGGGGTGCGCAGCTCGTGCGAGAAGTTAGTGAAGAAGCGCAGCTTGGCCTCCGAGGTGCGGCGCACTTCCTCGGCGGCGGCGCGGGCCTGCTCGGCCAGCTCCTCAATTTGGTTGCGCTGCACCCGGATTTCGGCGTTCTGCCCCTCCAGCACCCGCCGGATGCGCTGGTTAAGGCGCGATGAGCGCCAGGCCCAAGCGCCCAGCACCACGGCGCCCAGCAGGCTGGCCAGCAGCAGGTACACCAGCATTTTTTGGGTGGCGTAGCGCTGCTGCTGGGCCTGCCAGCGCTGCTGCTGCCGAAAGATGTCGCCCTGCTGGGCTGCCAGCCGCTCGGTCTGGCCCTGCACGGCCCGCACGTTGGCCGAGTCCACTACCATCGTTACCAAGATGTTATCCTTGGCAAAGGGCTGATGCTTAAGCACGCGCAGCGCCGTGCGGATGGCCTCCTCGCCGCCCGGCGAGTACAGCAGGGTGGCCGTGAGGGCGCCGCGGGCCACCAGCTGCAAGCCGTTGCCGGGCCCCGGCAGGCCATCGACCCCGATGATGCGAATGCGCCGCCCCAGCCCCAGTTGCTGCGTCACCTGGCGGGCGGCCTGGGCCATGGGGTCGTTGTGGGCAAAAATCAGGGTCGTTTCGGGGTGCTGGCGCAGCAGGGCGGGCAGCTGGGCCAGCACGGGGCCGGGCTGCCAGTCGCCGGCGAGCTGGCCCACCGGGCGCAGGCCGGGGTAGGCAGCCAGGGCCTGCGTAAAGCCCAGGTGGCGGTCGGTGGCCGGCGACGAGCCGGCCCGGCCCAGCAGCTCCAGCACCTGGCCGCGGCCGTGCAGCAGCTGGGCGGCGTACCGGGCGGCGGTGCGGCCCACCTCCAGGTTGTTGCCGCCCACGTAGGCCGTGTAGCCCGCGGAGGCCAGGCGCCGGTCGAGGATGATGACCGGGATGCCTTGGTGCTTAGCGGCTTCGGCCAGCGCCGTGAGCGGGCCCGACTGGTTGGGCGAGATGATGAGCAAATCGACCTGCTGGCGCATAAACTCCTGCACGTGGCGCCGCTGCAAGTCGGTGTCGTTGTGCGCGTCCAGCATCTGAAACTGCACGTTGGGATGAAAGCTCAGCTCCTTTTCCATGCCCGCCAGCATGGCCCGGCGCCAGGCGTCGCCGGTGGTGCACTGCGAAAAGCCGATGCGGTACACGGGTTCGCGCGCGGCTGGCGCGCAGCCGGCCAGCCCCAGCAGGAGCCACAACGCCAGCAGCCGGCACCGCCAGAAGGGGAGCAGCAGAGTTTTCAACGGGTGGGAAAAGAAGTAGCGGGCAGAAGCAGCACCCCGGCGGCGCTCCCGGCGCAACCGCGCTAAGAGCCAACCAGCCAGGAGGCTTCAAGCAGAAGTTTCTGCTTGAGCCCGTAAGGTAACCCCAAAAGCATCAAGTGCTTGCCCAATCGCTATGCCTCAGAGGGGCCGCGCTGGGCCGCGCCAGGCTACCTACCGGGTTGATTGCCAGGCGCCGGTACCTATTTTTGACGACCTTCCGCCCCCGGGTTTCGCCCGGTGGGCTCGCCCCGCTTTTCGCCGCTCTTCCCATGTTCCCACCCTCCCTTTGCCGGCTGGCTGCGTGCCTGGCCGGCTTGTGCTGGCTGCTGGCCAGCCGGCCGCTGGCCGCCCAGGCTCCGCCCGACCCCTGGCGCCTCCGCGCCGACAAGATTGACCCCAGCAACTACTACGGCGTGACGGTGGCCAACGGTATGCTCGGCATTGTGTCGTCACCGGTGCCGTTTCAGGTTAAAGACGTGGTGCTGGCCGGCGCCTACGACCAGTACGGCCGGGGCCGGGTGAGCAACTTTCTCCACAGCTTCAACCTGCTCAACATGTACCTGGAGGTAGATGGCCACCGCCTCAACGCCCAGGATGCCAGCAATTTCCGGCAGGAGCTTGATATGCAGGGGGCCAGCCTCACCACCAGCTTCGACTACCAGGACCGGGCCACCATCCGCTACACCTACTACGCCCTGCGCCACCTGCCCTTTACGGTGCTCATGGACGTCAGCATCACGGCCAAAAAAGACCTGGCCCTCACCGCCGCCAGCGTCATGGAGGCCCCCGACGCCCTGCGCGACGTGCAGAGCTACTACAACGAAATCGACCGGCCCCACGCCACGCTCAGCCTGCTCACCTCCTCGGCCAAGAGCCCCACCGGCAAGCTCACGCTGTGCGCCTCCAACAGCTTCTTGTTCAGTGAGCCGCACGGCCAGGAGCCACACATTATTCACGAAATGTGGGACAGTGGCATGCACCTCATGAAGTTTGGCAAAACCCTGAAGGCCGGCCAAACCTACGCCTACGCCGTGGCGGGCTCCAGCATCACCTCGGCCCACCACCCCGACCCGCTCAACGAGGCCGAGCGCCTCACCATCTTCGCCCGCCTCGAAGGCCGCCAGCGCCTGCTCGACTTTCACCAGCGGGCCTGGCAGGACTTGTGGAAAAGCGACATCCAGATAAGCGGCGATGCGCAGGCCCAGCAGGATGTGCACAGCATGCTATACCACCTCTACAGCTTTTCGCGGGCCGGCACCGACTACTCGCCCTCGCCGATGGGCCTCTCGGGCCTGGGCTACAACGGCCACGTATTCTGGGACAGCGACTTGTGGATGTACCCGGCCCTGCTTGTGCTGCACCCCGACCTGGCCAAGTCCCTGGTCGAGTACCGCTTCAACCGGCTCGACATGGCCCGGCGCAACGCCTTTGCCCACGGCTACCGGGGCGCCATGTTCCCCTGGGAAAGCGCCGATACCGGCGTGGAAGAAACGCCCGTGTGGGCGCTGAGCGGGCCGTTTGAGCACCACATTTCGGCCTGCGTGGGCCTGGCCGCCTGGCAGTACTACTGCGTGACGCAGGACAAGGACTGGCTGCGCGAAAAGGGTTGGCCCCTGCTCCAGGCCACTGCCGACTTCTGGGCCAGCCGCGTCGAGCGCAATGGCCCCGGCCACTACGACATCAAGAACGTGGTAGCCTCCGACGAATGGGCCGAAAACGTGGATAATGACGCCTTTACCAACGCCGCTGCCCAGGCCAACCTGCGCGCCGCCGCCGCCGCGGCCCGCCTGCTGGGCCGCCCCGCCAACCCCGACTGGGCCCTGGTAGCCCAAAATATTCCGCTGCTCAAAATACCTAACGGCGTCATCCAGGAGCACGCCACTTACCACGGCGAAGGCATCAAGCAGGGCGACGTCAACCTGCTGGCTTACCCGCTGGGCACCATCACCGACCCCGCCCAGGTGCGCAAGGACTTGGCCTACTACGAAACCCGCGTGCCCACCGAGGGCACCCCGGCCATGACGCAGGCCATCTTTGCCCTGCTCTACGCCCGCCTCGGCGACGGGGCCAAGGCGCAGCACTTCTTCCAGGACGCCTACCTGCCCAACCTGCTGCCCCCCTTCCGCGTCATTGCCGAAACCAAGGGCGGCACCAACCCCTATTTCGCCACTGGCGCGGGCGGCGTGCTGCAAGCCGTGCTCATGGGCTTTGGGGGGCTCGACATCACGCCCACCGGCCTGGTGCAGCGCAAAACCACCCTGCCCACCGGCTGGCAGTCGGTAAAAATCACCGGCGTGGGCCCGCAGCGCGCCACCTACTCGGTGGGCCGCTGAGGGCCGCCGGCCGGACTCGCCCCCACTTCCCCAAGCGGCCCCGCCAGCAACCCGACGTACAAAAACCGCCAGCCGGGCGCACCTGGCTGACGGTTTTTTTGCGCTATACTCCACTGAAAAACAGACATCTATCTTGACCAGGCCGGTAGCTGCACTGCCTGGCCCACCGGCGGCGGCTTTTTGCATCGGCCTGCGCCGGCGGCTAGCCACTGCGGCCCGCTTTTCAGGGGCCGGTCACGGGGCAGGCAGCCAGCCAACTCAGCTGCCCCCAGTGGCCTAAACCCCTGCGCCCAAAAGCCCAGCGGGCGCTTTAGGGTGGCCAGCGCTTGCCCCTAAAGCGCCTGCACACTCCCACCGCCGGGCGCCCGGCCTATTCGCGCTACAGTAGGTTGCCATTTCGCTTTTAGAGACCCCAGGCGCCCCTCGCAACGCCACTGACTGAAAGGGTGTACCCCGGCATCTCCAAAGGGCGCCAGTGGGCCGCAAACAGCCCCTGGCGCCTGAGCAGCGCGTAGTGTATAGCTCAGCATTTACTAGGGCCGGGGCAAGCCCGCCGGCTGGTCGTGGCGCCCAATCTAGAAGTAAAAAGCAGTCCAGATTTTCAGGTAGGGGCATTTATTATATTTTAAAAGCACCTTATTTATCTGCCATTTTTCGCGGTGAGTATCGGGCGACGCCCGGTGCTCAAAGACCAACCGGGCAGCAGGGGTTGCTACTCCCAAAAGCGCGCCCCCCTGGTGTGCGAAGCCCTACTGACAGGTGGTTACAGGCTAGGGGTAGGCCAGGAGTTATCCACATTTTCAATTTTCAAAAAAACTCCTAAGCTAGTCTCTTTTTTATAATCTTTATAAGTCTTACGGCCTTCGGGAAGCATTGACAATCAAATGGTTACGTAGGTCATCTGCTACTAAATTGCCGTTATCTGCTACCAGATTGCCGTTATCTGCTACCAGATTGCCGACCAAGTAGCACTTCACCTGCTACCAAATTGCCGTTATCTGCTACTAAATTGCCGACCAGGTAGCAGGTAAGTGCTACCAAATTGCCGTTTGGTCATTTGGCTATCTGCTACCAAATTGCCGTTTAGGGGCCGTTGCCAAAGCAGGGCACAGCCTACCTGGCCGGCCCCGTTTTTCTTCCTTTTTGCCGCGTGCTTCCCGTCCTGACCGTTCTTGCGCCCCGCCCCGAAATTCGGCAGCACAATGCCCTGATAAACAGCTCCTTTGTGCTCAATACTCTAGAGTGGCGCGCTTTCACGGCCATTCTGGCCCGCATTCACCCGGATGACGAGGAATTTAAGGAGTACTTCATCCCGGCGCCCGAGCTAGTGGGCGATGAAACGGGGGGCAGCGCCTATTCTCAAATCAGGGGCCTGGCCCGGCGCCTACTCCAGCGCACGCTTTATGTAGAGCTGCTGGGGCCGGGTGGCGAGCGCGTGAGCCAGCCCGACTACGAGTTCATTTCCTTCATCACCAAGGCGCGCTACGTGCGGCAGCACGGGGGGCTGTTTTTGAAGGTGAACCCCGATTTTATGCCCTACCTGTTGCAGCTCACCCAGCGCGGCAACTTTACCAGGAGCCTGACGGCCGAGCTGCGGGGCCTGCACAGCAGCCACTCGTTTAAGATTTACTGGCTGCTTTCGGAATACCGGGCATTTGGCACGCGCACGCTGACGGTGGAGGACCTGCGCTTCCGGCTCGGCATTCGGGCCGATGAGTACAGCGGGCGCTTCAATAATTTTAAGGCCAAGGTGCTGGATAAGGCGCAGCAGGAGTTGGCCGCTACCGACCTGCGCTTTGAGATGGAGCTGCTGCGGGTGGGCAAGGCAGTGCAGCAAATTCGGTTCACGTTCAGTCCCCTGCGGCCGGCGCCGGCCGGCGCCCCGGCCCCCGCGCCCGCGGTGCCGGCTGCCCCCGAGCCCTGGGCCACGGCGCTGCTGGCGCTGGGAGTAAGCGAGGCGGGATGCACCGTTATCCGGCAGCAGCTGGCCGAAGGGCGCTACCCGGTGGGGTACCTGGCCTACGTGGCCGAGGGCCTGCACCGCCCCCGCAAAGCCCGCATTCGCAAGCCCGCCGACTACGTGTACAAGTGCATTACGGGCGCGCTGCTGCTGGCCGAGTACGAGCGCCACCTGGCGGGCCTGCCCACCGGCCCCCCGCTGCCGGCCCGGCGCGGTGCGCCCGCTGCGGCCCCCGCACCCACCGAAACGGTGTATAAGCTGGCCGACGTGCGGGCTATGTACGACCACCCCGGCCCCTACGCCCGGCGCACCGGCCCGGTGCCTACTTTCGAAGCCTACCTGGAGCAGCTGTACCTAAGCCAGGGCTTTGTGCCCGAAACCCGGGCCGGGGTCGAGGTGCTGGTGCTGAAGCCTGGGCCGGTATAAGGCCGGTCAGGCCAAGGCCGCGCCAGCCGCCGCAAACAGCCCCGGCGGCAGCTGCTGGCGGGCTTGCAGCACCTCGGCGCGCTGCTGGGCCAGCGCCAGCCGGCCGGCGCGCCCAAACACGGCGTTGCAGTACTTGGCCTTGTCGTCGATGCGTTGCGGGCTGTTTTCCTTGAGCTGCCACTCGCGCACCAGCTTGCGGGCGGCCGGCAGGCCCAGCGCCTTGAGGTAGAGGGCCAGGTGGTGGTCGCTCACCCGAAAGGCGCGTAGCTGGCTAATAACCGGCCCGGCAGCCGCATCGGCCAGCCAGGCGGCGGGCAGCGTGGCCGGCCGGCCCCGGCGCAGGTCGAAGCGCAGGCCCACGATGCGCGGCCGCCCGCGCTGCCCCTGATTGGGGGCATACAAGGGCGTGTAGTCGAAGGCGCACGGCGTGTGAGCCAGCTCCTGCTGGGCCGTAAGCACCGTTTTGCGAATCAGGTCTTTGGTATTGGCGTGCTTGCGCACGGGCTGGCCGGCCTTGTCGGTTTTGGGTCGGCCGTACTTGTCTACCTCCCCGGCGCAGTCCATAAACGTGCGGTACTCCTCCAGCGAGACTTCCCACCAGCCCGTATCGCGAAAGGCCGACAGGATTTCGAAAAATCGCATCGAGTACCAGCTGTGCAGCCCCATGTAGTCGGTCAGCTTGTAGGTCGAGTACTGGCCGGCAATCTGCACAAAGTAGGGCGCGAGCTGCGGGTTGAGGATGATGGTGATAATGCCGTCCTTGATGCCCACGCGGCGCTCCTGGGTGGTATCGAGCAGGTGGCGCACGTACCACTCGCCCCCGGCCAGGTCCTCAAACTCCCACTTCACGCTGGCTAGCTCATACAGCGCCTCGTGCACGAAGGTGAAAGCCGTAACCGGGCTCAGGCTGGTGGCCTCCACTACGGCGGCGGCCCGCAGCTGGTAGTAGGCCCGCAGCTGCATATCATCCTCGCAGATTTGCTCCATCACCCGCGCCAGAATGCGCTTGGCGCACACCGAAATCCGGCGCTGCCGCGAAAACGTCATGGCCCAGCTCTGGCGCACGCGGTCAGTGGACTGCGGCTCATACTGCAAGTCAAGCTGGAGGTAGGCAACCGGCTCCGCCGGGGAGGAATGTAGCGCGTCAGGCATCAGAAAAACGGGTCACTAAAAGGCAGTCTGGGGCTACCGGGCCAAGCTGCCCACTAACCAACGGCGAACATAGCGCTGAATAAGGTGACTTTGTGGATAACTCGGTCCTTTTAATACTTCAAAGAAGTCCTTTTAATACTTCAAAGAAGTCCTTTTAATCAGCAAAAGTGACTTCAAAGAAGTCCTTTTAATCGGTAAAGTTGACTTCAAAGAAGTCCTTTTAATCGGTTTACTCCTTATTAGTGACTACTCTGTTTAGATTACTTGTTACTACAGTTTTAAAAAAAAACTACTAATTAGTTTTTCGCATGGGCGACCCCCCCCTCAAAAAGGCTTTCAGAATGTGGATAACTTTTTCGAACGAGCCCGAACGAAACAAAAACACCCCCACCCAGCGCCGTAAGCCCCAGCCGTCCACCGGGATTGCATTATTTAAAGAAATAAAGTAATATTATAAAGAAAAGACTTTTTTGTTCCTACCCATTGCTCCAGATGGGGAGGGTCAGCGACCCAGCAACTGTCATTTTAGGCCCTTTAGCGCCCCCAGGCGCCACGAATGATACTCGGGCAGGTAAGTCTACATCCCGGCTTACGCGAGAGCCGTGGCGGGCTTCTTTTCGGCAGGGGCGACACAGCTAAACTTCAATGCAAAGGACCGCTGGGCAAGTTGGGCAGGCGAGGCAGCGAGGCCCGCCCTGACCACCCAACTCATTCTGGGGCCGGCTGACCCACTCGCCCCTGGCCTGGACCCAAGTGAATAGCCGGCCCCTCGTGGCGACGGTGCCAGCTAGGCGAGGCGCAGCCCGGGGTCACTGTCCGCTCTGGGAGTCGGCGGCCCAGGAGTTTACCCGCTTTACCCACGCATCACTATTCGGCCGCGCCAGGCTGGGAAGCACGGGCCAGCTATAGCAAGCGGATTTATCAGAAAAATTATATCATCCTTCCTTACTGACGATAGATGCGGGCAGCGTCACATCTTGCGGGCTGGCCCAGCGGAGCAGCCTGAGAAAGCCCCAGCATTGGGCTACCGGGGGCTAGCCTGGTGCCAGGCCCTGGATTAGCATCGACAGGATACGGTTGATTTTTATAAATGCCTTATTATAAATTATTTATCCTATAAAAGCAGTCACGTAAGCCAGGGTATGCGTAAGGTGAGCGGACTGACTTAATCGGGCAGCGCCCGACCGTATCCACCGGTGGCCACCACCCGATTAAGAGTGACGGCCGCTAGCCAATACGGTCGGGCGTTGCCTGATAGCCACACGTTAGAAAAAGAATAATTCTGAGGATTATACCAAAATAGCTTGCCACTGGGGAGTGGTTTCCTTGGCTGCCGTGAGTAGCACGAGTGCGGTACCCAGCAGGCCCCCGAGGGGGGCAGCTTCGCCCGGGGTGGCAGCCAGGGGAGCGGCGGTAGCCAGGGCAGGCACCAACAATTCTTGAGTGCGGCCGAGCCAGTGGTGGTAGGCGCGGCGGTAGGCAGGCTGGCCGCTACGGCGGTAGAGCTGGGCGTAAAGCTCGGCTACCCCAGCCGCCCCCTGGTAGAAGCCCGGACCCACCACACCGGTGGCCGGTATGCTCGTGCGCAGCAGCGTGTTGAGGCCCAGTAGTTCGGCCATGTTAGCCAGCTCCGGGTCGTGCAGGATGGTTTGGGCCTCGTAGAGCAGCCACGACTGACCGCCGTCGCCGCAGCGCCAGCTTAGCTCTGCGCTAAAGGTGCCTTCGGGGGCCAGCGTGTGCACTTGGTCGGGAAACACAGCGTACTGCTGCTCCAGAAAATCGACGTCGCGCTTGAGGGCCAGCAGGTGCCGCAGCCCCTGCGCCACGCGGGCGGCCAGGCCCGGGGCGGCCACGCCCGCCTGCTGCGCCCGAATGAGCACCAGTAGCTCGGCAGCTAGGCCATCGGCCAGGCCCAGCCGCAGCGGCTGCTCGGCGGTGGCGGGGGCCGGCACGGCCGGCCAGTGGGCTAGCAGCGCGTGCAGGTAGGGGGCGGCCGTGGGCACGGGCAGGCGCAGGCGCAAGTAGCGGGCTACGCGCACGAGCAGGCCCCGGCGACGGGCGGCGGGCGGCGTGTGCAGGCCCTGGACCTCCTGGTAGAGCGCTTCATCAAGGGCGGCCAGCTGCGCCGGGGGGCAGGCGGCCGGCAGGCCGGCGGCCGCGCGCTGCGCGCTCAGCCAGGCCAGGGCGCTGGCCTGGTCTACCTGGGCGGCGGCCCACGGGCGGCCCGGCCCCGGCCAGGGTAGCTGGGCCAGCTGCTCGGCTAGTTGCTGGGCCAGGGCACCGTGTTCGGAGCAGCCAAAGGCCTGGTACACACAATGGTAATACACGGCAAAATCGGCCAGCTGGGCGGGAGCCAGGCCGGCCGCCTGGTGGGCGGCAAGTAGCGCGTGCGCGGTGCGCCAGCTATGCAGCGCGGCGGCCTGCACGGCAGGGCCGGCGGGCACCACCAGCCCGGGGCGGGCCGCTGCGAAAAGGGGAGAAGAGAGCATTCTCATAACTGAGCAGGAAAGAGGTCGAACGGCCGCCCGGCCACCAGCCCCGGCGGGTGGCCGGGGCGCCGGGACCTCGCCCCGCGCCCCGGCCACCCGCCGGCTGCCTAAAACAGGGTGCTGATGGTATCAATCGTGGTGGGCATGGGCCGGCCGGCCGCTGTGGATTTCGAAAAGCGGGCTACTACTTTTTTGGTGAGCTGAAACTTGGGGGCGGCGGGCGTGGAGAGGTGACGCATGGGGGAGCAGAAAAGAGGTGTGAGCGTGGGTAGCAGCGCTTTTTGCGTTGGCTGAAACAAACGTACTCCCCACCCCTACCCCCCTAAAAAACGTTACACCAACTCGGCCTTGCGCAGGACCAACCCCCCTTTTTCGGGCTCTTTTTGGGGGCGCCGGCCGGGCCCCGGCGGCGGCCCGGCCGGTCAGCCGCTACTTTCGCTGTATGCGAATAAGCAGGCAAACCATTCGAACAGTCCTCTTTCATGTGCTTGCCTGGGTGGGCTTTGCCGTGTATGAGCAAGCCATCATTCTGATTGCCTACCCCTGGAAGTTCCAACTGCTGCCCGTCGGCCTGACTTACCTACTCAATGCGGGCTATTTCTACGCCAATGCCCGGCTGCTGCTGCCCCACTTCTACGCCCGGCGCCGCTACTGGGCGTTTGGCCTCAGCACCCTGCTGCTGCTGGGCGCCTACGCCGGGCTGCGCACCGGGCTTTACCTGCGCGCGCTGCCCGCCCTGCACCTGCCCACCATGCCCGTCGAGGGCTCGTACTGGCAGGTAATGCTGTCGTCGGCGCACCGGGGCAGCTTCTTTCTGTTTGTGAGCATGGGCTACTGGTTTGCCCGCCACGCCGTGGCCCTGGAGGTGCAGAAGCGCAAGCACGAGCAGCAGCTGCGCACGGCCGAGCGCAGCCTGATGGAAGCCAACCTGGCGTTTCTCAAAAATCAGATTAACCCCCACTTCCTCTTCAACTCGCTCAACTTTCTCTACGCCCAGGTGTACCCGCTCTCCGAAAACGCGGCCAAGGGCATTTTGCTGCTCTCCGACACCATGCGCTACGCCCTGCACGAGGACAACAACGGCAAGGTGATGCTGACGCAGGAAGTCAAGCACCTGCACAACTACATTGCCATCAACCAGCTGCGCTTTAACAACCAGCTCCAGATTGACTTCGAGGAGGAAGGCAACTTCCAGTTTGCCCTCATCTTGCCGCTCGTGCTCATCACCTTCGTCGAAAACTGCTTTAAGCACGGCGAGCTGGGCGACGCGGCCAATCCGCTGCGCATTTACCTGGGCGTGGTGCAAAACCGGCTCACCTTCCGCACCCACAATAAAAAGCGCGACGGACCCAAGGAAAAAAGCACGGGTATCGGCCTGGTTAACACCTGTAAGCGCCTGGAAATCGTGTACAAGGACCGCTACAGCCTGCACCTCGATAACGGGGCCGACTATTATACTTGTAACTTGACTATTGACCTTTAGGCTATGATTTCCTGTCTTATTGTAGATGACGAGCAAAGCGCCATTGATATTCTGCGCACGTTTGTGGCCCAAACGCCTTTTCTGACGCTGGCCGGCAGCACCACCAACCCCGTGGAGGCGCTCACCCTGTTGCAGCAGCAGCCCATCGACCTGCTTTTTCTCGACATTCACATGCCGCAGCTTTCGGGCCTGGACGTGATGCGCCTGCGCAAGGGCTCGACCAAGGTTATCCTGACCACGGCCTACAGCGAGTTTGCCGTGGAGAGCTTCGAGCTCGATGCCCTCGACTACCTGCTCAAGCCCATTGCCTTCGAGCGCTTTCTCAAGGCCGCCCAAAAGGCCCTCAACACGTCGCTGGAGCCCTCGCCCCGCTGGCAGGCCGAGGAAAAGGCGGCCGACTACATCTTCGTCAAGACCGAGAGCAAGGGCAAGATGACCAAAATCAACTTCGACGACATCATTTACGTCGAGGGCATGAAGAACTACGTGTCTATCAACACGGCCGACGAGCACATCGTGACCCTGCTCAACATCAAGGACTTGGAGGAGCGCCTGCCCGCCCGCCAGTTTATGCGGGTGCATAAGTCGTACCTGGTGTCGCTGAGCAAGATTCAGGCCCTGGATGGCAACCAGATTCTCTTTAAGGGCATGAAGGCCTACGTGCCCCTGGGCGACACTTACCGCACCGCCTTCTTCGACGCCTTGCAGGAGAAAGTGATGGGCAGCAAGAAGTAGGGCCGCCGGCCCGGCTGCTTGCCACTTGGCGCAGGGAATTAAAAATGATACATTAAAAATCTGACCATGAGATTTTTAATGTATCATTTTTAATTCCCTGCGCCTGCTAGGTAGTTGCCGTAGGCTCGGCCGGCCAGCGGCTTAGCCAGCCACGGCGGCCCGGGCGGTCGTTGGCACCGGGCGCTGCTGGGCGGCCTGCGACTGGTAGTGGCGGGCCAGGAAGTCGTAGAGCACCAACTCGTGCAGGCGCGCATCGGCGGGCAGCAGCCGGTTGAGCAGCATGTGGAGGTAGCTGCCCAGCAGCTGCTCGAGCGAAACGGCGCCCGGCCGGGCCGCCACGCCGGCCCGGATGCCGGCGGCCAGCGCCCGCAGCGCCGGCGGCGGGGCGGGCGCGGCGGCCAGCGCCAGCTCAATGGCCGGCCGAAACCGGCGGTACTTGCCATCGAGCTGCAAACGCAGCCCCTTATCCAGGCCAAACTCGCGGGCGAAGGACTGGTGCAAGCCGCGCAGCAGCGCCAGCTGCTGGGCCGGCGCGCAGTCAAAGGCGCGCAGCAGCTCGTCCATGGCCTGCAAGCCCCAGAGCCAGTAAGCCTCCTCGCCGTCGGGGGCGGGGTCGTCCGTGCCTTCCTCATCGGGGGTAGGCTCGGCCAGGTAGGCCAGCAGCGCCGTGCTCTGGTAGCAGAAGAGGCGCTCGGCCAGGGCCATGGTGTGGGGGCCGTAGCGCTCGAGCTCGCGCTGGTAGGTGTCGGTCTGGCTTTTCCAGAGGTAGCCCTTGGCCAGGCAGGGGGCCAGGTAGTGGTTTACGCACTGCACCACCTCGCCGATGCGGGCTACCTGGGGCAGGTGCAGCCGCAGCCGCAGGTGGGAGGCGGGGTCGGCGTAGCGCACAAAGAACCAGTCATCGACCAGGCCGGCGGCCTGTAGCTCCGCCACCAGCGGGGCAATGGCCTCGCGCAAGATGCGGTTGGCCATGCTGGGGCCGCAGTACAGCTTATAGTATAGCCACTCGGAGCCCAGTTGAAAGTCGCGCGGCACGGTTTCTTCGGCCGCTTCCGGGGCCACGGCCGGCTCGGCCGGCAGCGGGGCAGCCGCGTAGCACGGCCCCTGGCGCACGAGCAGGGCAATAAACTGCGCCGCGTAGGCCTGCCCGGCCGCGTCGCGCACGGGGCTGGCGGCGGGGTCAAACAGGAATTCCTTGAGCCGAATGCTGGGCCGGCCCCGAATGGTATCGAGCCACACCTGCACCAGCAGCTCGTTGTCGGCATCTACCAGCAGCTCGTTGTCGCCGTCGGCGAGGGTAAAAAAGCGCGGCAGCCGCCACTGTGCCCGAAACGCGCGCACGGCCGCCGCCTGCCCGGCCGGCGGCGCGGCCAGCAGGGTGGCCAGCTCGGGGGCTTCCAGCTGCCAGCTGGCGGCCTCGAGCACCACCTGCCGGCAGGTGAGGCGGGGCGAAAACCGGGCATCGAGCGACACCGACTGCCAGCTGAAGCCCAGGCGGGCCTGCAAGCCCTGGGTTTGCAGGTCGGCCAGCAGCTCATACACGGGCAGGGCCTGGGCGGCGTAGTTGTGGGCCGTGCTCAGGCGGGGCACAATGCGCTGCCCGGTGCGGCGCGAGCGCAGCTCCAGCTGGCCCTGGTGCAGGCGCAGCGTGAGGTCCTGCACCCGCACCTGGCCGGCGGCGGGCAGCCCCGACTGGGCCAGGTACGGGATTTCGAGGGCCCGAAACGCAGGGCGCAGCAGGATGTTGCCCACCCGGCTGGCCGGCAGGTGGCACAGCTCGGCAAAGGCCACGGCGGGGTTGTGGTGCTGCTCGGCGGTGGTGATGTCGCGCACGACCTGCTCGATGCCGGGCTCGGCGTGGGCAAAGCGCCCGAGCAGGTTCACGGCGCTGCTGCCGCCCACGCTGTCGAGCAGCAGCTGGCCCGCGGCCCCCGGCCGAAATACCACCGCCAGCGAGGGCGGCAGTAGCGGCGCCGGCCGCTGAAAGCGCCGCAGCTCCTGCGGGTCGAGGGCCACGGCGTACTCGCCCTGGCGCTCGGCCTGGCGCAGCTTCTGGTACATATACTGCTGCACCTCGTCGTGCTGGAGGGCGCGGGCGGGGCGGGCGGCGGCGCCCAAGTCCAGGTCGTGCACTAGGGGCGAGTAGCTGCTTTTGCCATAGTCGGAGTAGGGCAGGCCGCTTTCGGTGTCCAGCACCTCCAGCAGGGGCACCTCGCGCCCCTCGTAGCGGGCCCCAAACTGGCGCGTGAACTCGGCCAGGCGCGGCTGGGGCGCCGGGGGCGTGAGCACGGCCAGCACCTCCAGGGCGTCGAGCAGGTCGGCCTGCACGGCCGCGCTCAGCGTGGCCGCCTCGGGCGCCACGCCCCGGATGGCATCGGTCTGAAACAGCTTGTCGGCTTCCAGCGGCACGCCCAGCGGGGCCAGGGCCGCCATAATGGCCTGGTAGGCGGCCGGCGCGTTGGCGGGGGCCGCGTCGAGGGCCCGCAGGCGGGCCGCCACCTCGGCCAGCGTAGCCGTGAGGGCCCGCAGCGCGGGCGTGGGCTGCTCGGCGAGCAGGCGGCCCAGCACCTGGCGCAGGTGGTCCAGAAACTCGGGCCCCGTGACGGTGGGCTCCAGCTCGCTCACCAGCACCTGCGCCTCGATGAGGGCATCGAGAAAGGCGGCCGCCTCGGGCTGCTCGGCCGCGTCGGGGGCCAGCAGGGCCAGCAGCTCGGCGTAGGGGCAGCCCTCGGCGCAGGCCGCCAGCGCCTGGGCCACGGCGGCGCTGGCCCCGAGCGAACTGATTTGGTGCCCGCGCTGGCCTTGGGCGTAGTGCTGCTCGATGTAGCGGATTTCGTCCCCAATCTGATACCAGCTGCTGTTGGGCCGGTAGCGCAGGCGCGGGCGCAGGGCCTCGTGCTGGGCCAGGTGCTGGGCCAGGGCGCAGAGGTAGTGCATGTCGAGGCGGGTGTGGCGGGTGTGGCGCGCCGGGGCCAGCGTGATGCCGCTGCCGGGCCCCCACGCCACCACGGCACAGCCCGCAAACAGCCCGAAGGGCGTGCAGCGGCTGCTAAAGCGGGCGTAGTAGCGCGCCACTGCTCCGCGCAGCCGGGCCACGCGCCGGGGGTCGGTGAGCTCGCCGCGGCGCCACTTCTGGCACTCCTCCTGCACTACGGGCGAGGCCAGGTACAG
>Ga0160427_10000985_pt1 | contig 17398 bp, 19 predicted proteins | sample SolpanmetagenomL_FD_108194 | JGI IMG/M metagenome (GOLD analysis project Ga0160427, IMG submission 108194) | Solar panel surface microbial communities from Lawrence Berkeley National Laboratory, California, USA - L | ecosystem: Engineered > Built environment > Solar panel > Unclassified ...
GGCGCCTTTTGGCTCTCCAATGTTCACGAGATGTTGTCTTTCGTCTTCTTGGCAGAAGATTGGTATGAGGCTCAGAAGACTGACAACTATGACTACGATCGCCTGCTTGAGATTGTAAAGCATGATCTGGAAAGTCTCGAGTTCAACATCTATCACACATGGATGCGTATACTCAAGAAGAAGTTGCAAAAGATGATTATCCCCGCCATTATCGAGTCTCAATCTCTGCCTGGTTTCGTCACGAGCGAAAGCAATCGCTTCCTTGGCAAGCTTCTTCAGACCAATACTACGCCTGCGTACAGCATGGACAATCTTCTCAGTCTGCTCAATTCTGCCCTGAAAGCCATGAAGGCTTACTATGTTGAAGATACCGTCATTTCTCAAGCAGTGACTGAACTCCTAAAACTCGTTGGTGTCACAGCCTTCAACGATCTGCTCATGCGCCGCAACTTCCTCAGCTGGAAGCGCGGGCTCCAAATCAACTACAATATCACACGCATCGAAGAGTGGTGCAAGTCTCATGATATGCCAGAGGGCACACTACAGCTTGAACATCTCATGCAAGCGACGAAACTTCTACAGCTCAAGAAGGCAACAGCAAACGATATTGAGATTATCCAGGATATTTGCTGGATGTTGTCACCCAACCAGATCCAGAAACTACTCAACCAGTATCTTGTTGCAGATTACGAACAGCCGATCAATGGCGAGATTATTAAGATCGTGGCAAGTAGAGTGACAGAAAAGGGTGATATGCTGTTGCTGCCATCGGTCGATCTGGACGATAGTGGACCATATGAAATTGCAGAGCCGAGACAGATTACGGCATTGGAGACGTTCACACCTGCTTGTAAGTGGCAATTTTCATACCTTCCGACTTGACAAGATACTGACATATTCTTCCAGGGCTACAAACACCCCGCCTCAAACGCCTTGCAGAAATCGTTTCCGCACAAGCACTCGCACAGCAAGAACGTCTCGAGTACGAACTCGACGCAAATGGTATTGATGACGCAGACGGTGACGATGGATATCGGCATCCTCCGCAAGCTCTGGATGGCGAGATAGGTTTGGGCATCAATGGCATGCATCATCCAGAAGACCACGATCACTATGCGGCTGGACCACCAAATGGTCATGATAACCACGATGAACATTATGACGATGATGAGATAAGACAGCAGGAATTGCACAACTCACACACACCAAGGGGCATTACGGCATGATATCGTGTGAGACAGCAAAGCCTTTTTCGTATTTAGCAATATTATCAGAAGGATGTTTCCATAGAGAAGAGCATTTGACGGAAGGTGAATGGCGTTTTAGGTATGTCTGGGAAGGGACTGTCATGTTTGCGAGCGGCTTGAACGGGTTTTTTCATTGTTGCTGTAGTCATATATTTGGATGTGTGTCGAGTTTGAGAGATTCGATGGCATAAGGGCATGTAAGCATAAGACATACATATATACGCCAGAAATGAAAACAACGAGCACATGGGGAATGTTAGCAATAGTGCTCTTTTGCTGTCTGATGTCCGATCTCGAGATAGTGGCGAAATTCCAATTCCATCAAATTGCAACCACAACCACAAACTCATCCCAACCTCCATTCAAGTTATCACACATCACCCCCACCGCAACACACTACATTCACCAAAAAATGACAGCCACACGCCCGCACACACTCAATTTCATCACAGGCAACGCAAACAAACTAGCTGAAGTCAAAGCCATCTTGGCGTTGGATCAGGGAGATAACAAAGTTGAATTGAAGAGTCAGGCGCTGGATTTGCCCGAGTTGCAGGGGACTATTGAGGAGATTTCGAAAGACAAGGCGAGGAGGGCGGCTGAACTGGTGAGTGAGTTTTTATACTTAGGAAAATGGCGAGAACTGTGTGGGTGTTTGTGTGTGTGCGTGGGATGTTCGTGAGCTTGTCTTCAAGGGGCTTTGTTGTGGAGATTTGGCTTTACGGGAGTCTTTGCGAGAAAAGAGGAGGAAGAGGGCATAGGAGTGTGCTGTAGTGAGCTGAAGCTGCAAAAATCCAAGTGGACCAATGGGTGGACTGAAGTTAGAAAGGGCTGTGTGTGTGCTGAATTGTTATCGCAACTGTAATGACAACAGTCATCCAGACGGTCGTGCAGATCGCGATGACTATTATACGCATGATATAGGTCGTGCGAGGCCTCAATGACAAGTCCACGATATAGTCCGTGGACATCAGGATGAATCATGAATGAGGGCTTGGGAATCATCAGATTCTGTAATTTAAATGGCAGGATGGCAGAAACGAGTTTGCACGTAGCGTGTCAAATGTACTAACTACTTGCCACAAACAGGTTGGTGGCCCAGTACTGGTCGAAGACACTTGTCTTTCTTTCAATGCATTCAATGAGTTACCTGGACCGTATATGTAAGTCGAGCTCGGCCATCCAACTCATCCTCTCAGAACCAATACCAGCAAGCGAAAACGCTGTCTAGCACACACATCACTGCCTGCTCAGCGCAAGATCACAAACTCGATCCCTTCCACCACCGTCAAGTTAAACCTTGATACTTTTCAGCTCCATCCCACTCCAAATTCGCTAGCCAATACTGCACGCCTACAAGCTAACACGCTCACCACATCCAGAAAATGGTTCCTTAAAGAACTCGGCTCAGACGGCCTCCACAAGCTACTCGCAGCATTCGATGACAAATCCGCGCAAGCCATCTGCACTTTTGCGTATTGTGAAGGGCCTGAACATGAACCTATTATCTTCCAGGGCAGGACGTCGGTACGCGAAATTTTTGTGCTTAAAAGTCGATTTTCTTGTGACTTGTTCTGTTGAATGGAGCTAGCTGCACCAGTTGTTCAAGAGCGAGATATGGCAGAGTTGAAGAGTTGTGGCTGACTACTGGATGTCAACAATAGGGAAAAATTGTGCCGGCGCGTGGACCAAAGGATTTCGGTAAGTTTGAATTTTGATACTGCTTGCATTACCATCGAAACCTCGCATTCCTATTGAGGCAGGCCTCTTGGATCACATTCCTTGAACTTGGCACCTGCATCTTGTCCCTCTATGAGATGTTCCTACGCATATATCCACCATCCACAACCTCCAAATCAAGATTGGTTTGTTCACAAATTAACACAACACGTACCAACATAGGCTGGGACTCAGCCTTCGAGTACGAAGGCCAAACATATGCTGAAATGCCCAAGGTCGAGAAGAACAAGATTTCGCATCGCGGGAAGGCGTTGGAGAAGTTAAAGAGGTGGTTAAAGGGAGGAGATATTGAGGTTGCGGAGGGTAGCGTTGTTTGAAAGTTGGTATGATGAGGCAAGGAGGAGTGGAAACTGGGAATATTGATGCAGGACGAGATTTGTGGAAAATGTAGAGCATCGAAGTTTTGTCTTAGACACTTCCTTTTAAACTGGCCAAATTGGTATTTCGGTTGCTTGCTGCACACTGTAGATGCTTTTCTGCAGAATTGAGCACCGCACTATCGGGATCGTGTGTTCCTGGTCTAGTCTTGGATCTTCTTTGATACTACACAGGATGAGAATTAAAGTAGAACATCACTCGTACGATAGTGAGCATGCTATAAATTGCTCTCGCTCTCTTCTCCGGCTCACCCGTGCTCTCACAGCCTCGTTACGTGACGAACGCCATAGACTAACAGTGGATTTACTGCGTCATAGCCAGGTGTGCATGCCACAGGATATGGAACAAACAGTCGTGCTTAGAGCACAGCATAAGCACCATAGATACATATCCAGGTAGGTCCACCTAAAGCCAGCTAGCTTGTTTCGAAGATGATGCGCTGGAATACTGGAAACCCAGTGGTCGGAGACATCTTGAGCTCGATAGCATTATTGCTTGAAAACGAGATATTGATGTTGAAGGTCCAGCCGGCAGTGAAGTCGTGGAAGGAGGCGATAGGGTAGGTTGAGTTTGGTTTCGACCTGGCGATCTTGGTCAGGACATTTGGAGAATAAGCAATGGATCGAGCTGACCTTGTACACGTTCTCCTTGGGCACTGCTAAGAAAGCTGCGTTAGGGCATATAATCGTCATTCTTATCGCGCATGGTCGTGCTTTGCCTTGCCGTTGTTCTCTTGCTTGTCCTGGACGTCGTCAACGACACCATCTGGGAACGGCATGTTCGTGTGTAAATTGGAAAAAAGCAGCTAGCAAGCTAAGTTCCGGTGTGTAGCCCATGTCGCTATTCTGGCAGTGCTACACAACACACAAAGTTCTGCTTTTACTGTATCGAATGTCGAAGGCTGACTTCATTCACAACCCTTGATGTGACACACCCATTACAAGGTGTGAAGATCAAGTCTCGTGATTTTGTGCTGACGTGATCGTGATAAGCATGACTGTCTCGGTATAGATGTTAAAGAGCCCATTTTGCTCCTCAAATGGAATTGGCTCAAGTAGTCTATATTCTGTGGCCAAGCCATGTTGCTCTTAAAATTGCTGTTAGCCATTGGGTTGTGTAGCGGATTTTTCGACAACGCTCACTGCATGTGGAGAAAAAAGAATCTGTGGTTGCTTGATTACGAACAGGGGCGCTAACTATGATGATGGTGCTGGGATTGATTGCTAACAGCATGGAAAAGGTTACGGCGAGGCTGGCATGTGAGGAGGGATCATATGTCTAATTCCGATATTAGAGCTTTGGAGAGATAGTACTGTACAAAGAGCAATGCTCACCACGTCCGCTCCCATAACAATGTCAAATGGTATCTTCCCAAACAACTCGTCGCCCCATGAATACACGCCGAAGGATATTTTATCACTTCCATGCAGCCCATTGATTTCTGCTGCAATGTTGAGCCTCTCCACGGCAACAGTATCACCGTCCGTGCCCACAACCACTTCTACACCACCTTGCGTGGCACATAAGAAGCTCAACAGTCCGGTGCCAGACCCTAATTCCAGTACTCGTTTTCCTTGCAACTTGCCTTGCCTACTCCAAGTCACGAGCTCAGTAGCCAGCGTCAGCGAAGCTTGCCATGTACTATACCCAGTGCAACCGGTGACCGCGAGAATCTGCGGTTTCTCTAGCAATTTGATACCTCTTGTCTCATCAAGGATATCTGCCTCTGTAGGCGTTTCATACGTAACCCAAACATCGCGTTGCGCAGCCTCCATCATTGGCAGTCGAGGACGTAGACATAGTTCTGCAGCGAGCTCGACTAGTGGATCATATATGTCAGGCTCATCCGCATCTGCAACGGCAGATTCGATACGCTTGACCAGTTCCGCAAGGACATCGGTATCGAGCTTGGGACGATATTCTGGTGCTGGAGGATCGCACAAGATGGTGTACAGATAGCGGTGGACGTCGTAGAGCTGTAGAAGTTCAGGGGAAGGAAAGGTGATGTGCTTGAGGGTCAGTTTTTGCAGGTATTGTCGTCGGAAGCGGACGAGTTCATGTTCGCCGCGGGGCAGGTTATGTCGGAGATGTAATTGAAGGGCACGGATATCGTGTTTGTCCATCCTACAAACTTGTGTGCTTTTAGCTATTTTCTATCATCTCATCTCGTCAATAATACCAGCTTTGACAAGGGCCAAGAGGAACGTTTGGGGCGATTATTAATCTGGCTGCCTGCATAACCCTAATCGCACACATGCCCAAAATCCACCTTGAAATCTGGACACAAACTTCGACCGACCTCACCGCCCTCGACGACTCAACTTATTTCGACGACCACATCATCGAAAGTCGCAAACATGGCCGAAGTCACCCTCCGTACCCGCAAGTTCATCCGCAACCCATTGCTTGGCCGCAAGCAGATGGTCGTGTACGTTCTCCCATAAATTCCCTGGTCCATCACAAAATATCAAAAGAAGCACAAAGATCGAACGACAATTGTGCAGGACATATGCGCTTGTGATGAAGACCACCGTCTAACAGATATATCAATACAGTGACGTTCTCCACCCCCAGCGCGCCAATGTCTCCAAGGAGGATCTCCGCCAAAAGCTCTCTGAGCTCTACAAGTGCGAGAAGGACACCGTCTCCGTCTTTGGTTTCCGCACACAGTTTGGTGGTGGCAAGTCCACTGGATTCGCCCTCCTCTACGACTCCACTGCCGCCATGAAGAAGTTCGAGCCCCACTACAGATTGGTCCGTGTCGGTATGGCAGCAAAGAAGGAGCGTGCAAGCAGACAACAGCGTAAGCGGATTGTGGATAATGAAGATGGCGGTATGAACAGAGAGACTGACTTTGGACAACAGGCAAGCAACGCAAGAACAGGCAAAAGGAGTACCGTGGTACCGCCAAGGTCAAGGGAGGAGCATCTGCCAAGGACAAGGGAAAGAAGAAGTAAGCGTATCGCTTGTCTTCTGGTGGAATTGTGTTGTTGTTATTCTGGATCTTCACGTTACGACATCTCGGGGATGTGTGGAAGCAGGATGGACAGCGCAAAATGGGTTGTTTTAGGGATGTGGCAACAAGGATGTTCAGGACGAATGGGAATCGGTTCGGTGAAATGAACCAAGGTGCGTTAACAGGAGCTGCACCTAAAAGGCAGCCTCAGTGTTCTGTCACCAGACACTGTGCGTATCTGTTCTGTTGCGTCGTGCGCAGACAGATATTGATATGATCATCCGAAAAAGCATTCTACAAACCCTTCTTGAATCACACATTCTGTTCACTTACCTCAAGCTCACCCACTGTGAAGCCAGCAGCTTGCTGTGTCTTAGTATGACATTGTGTGCGTACGACATAGAGTGTGCTATTGATGTAGCTTCGCTTCTCTGCACACTCTGCCTGGAGCTCGCAATGCTGGATAGCTGACATTGGTTGTTGCTGTCAAACTGATGGTATATCCAGCATGTCCATCGCCTCTGCGTCTGCTGTCACCTGATTTCGCTCAATTCAACCTTTTCTCATTCCTAATGTTAATCTGATGCCCGGGATCAAGCTTCCGGTGACACTCCCGTAATTGACAATGCTGCTCTTCTGGACTCCATTCTCGACAACACTCAACCATGGTTTTGGGCTATCTTTCCTCTCCTAGTGCCATACAAGAAGAGAATGACTTATCAACAACTCATCTCATCAAAGCTCTCCCCCAAGCCATACTTCTCAGCACATACACTACGTGATTTTGCCTTCCCGTCTGATAGCCAAGCCCAGCCTAGCACCGCCCAAGTCAATCAGACTTCACCATACATCTCTCAAGACATCCTCCAGGCCTTGCCTATGGTCCAGCAGTGAATCTGCACGAGATTAGAAAACGGTGCCCTTGCAATTTTCCGAGCAAAGATAATTCTCCATAACTGTTTTTTGACGATTCGAATGAGTGCGTAGTAGGCGCGACTCCTAATACAAAGCAGAGGTTGATGGTTGGTGATGATGCTCGAACATACTTCGGGATACCAAAGAGCGCAGCGATGACTCACTAAATTCTGTGTTTCACATTACTAGTGTATCGCATGGCGCTGGCTTCTCAATCATTGCCGATATCAAGACAAGCATTCTCAAAGATGAGCTTCGGTTATGAACTATCTGAGCGAATCTTTCAAAACATCACTATAAATTCAGCTGCACCGACGAGCCAGCCCATATTTACGCAGCAGCGGACAACACATATTTCCAGGTCAAGGAAATGTCATCAGCTTCAACACAACGGTCTCCAATTCGGCAGAGCCCTGTCATTGTCCCTAATCACCTCAACACACCAGTTACCTAATCAGCAGAGCCCTGCCACGTCCTCCATATCCACGTATCTGCATCCTACGTCCATCAGCGTGGTCTGGGGCTCGGTGTGATTTTCCGCATCAACGACGTCGAAAAAGAATGCCAAACATCGAGCGAGGACAACTACCGCGAAGTGAGTGATCGTCTCATCTTCGCCGGTCTTACACATCATGGTATCAATAGTGCTCGGCAGGCAGAACGGTACAACGTTCTGCATGGTCTAAGATGTACGCGGACACTCCTACGGGAACGAGGTCGCAGGGGCCTCATTAAAGTGAGCAAAGCAATGTTTCACCTGAATTTGCGCCTTGTGGGCGAGGTGAACCGTGTAGCAGATGACAAAGCGCAAAGTACGATCTTGGGTAATATCAGGAGAAGCGTTCGAAAAATCAAGAACCAATCTGGTGTGGAGGTCGAATATCGAGACTACGATCGACAGGACAAGATCATGCAGAAAGACCATGTCGTTGCTGTAAAACTAGCGAAGCAGAGAGGTCAGAAAGCTTTCAAGAAACGACAGAAGCAAGAGACGGTACAAAAGGCACAAGACGGGAGCGAGGAGGGTAGTTCTACAGTTGTAAAGGATGATCTCAGCTATCTACAAAGCCTCCATCCATACGCAAAAGCTTCGGAAAACGACTCTTTCTCTCTGGTCATATGTGAGAAGTAAGGTCACGACAATCACCACGAAAAACAATCAGTACTATCCAGTTCAGCCTGAAATACTGGGAGTCTCGAATGATAAGCGCGTTGACTGAGGTTGTTCTCGTACCTTTTACACATTCTCTGAGCTCGAATTAACGAGCTTTAAGAAACTCCTCTACGTTAAACTTCTCGAATAGCTGCGACCACTACGGTCGTCAGTTGTTGCGCTCGCATCGATCGTGAAAAATCAAGAAAGAGATGAGTAACAACAGTCAGCTTGATTAGAGCTGAGTGAGTTTGACCATTCATGCCCTGTCGGTCGTCACATTCACATCTTGTCACCCTGGAAGGAAGCGAAAAATCCTCCTGGCACTCTTCTGCAGAGCATGATGGTCTCTTTGCGTAGAATATCAGTGAAGATGCCGTCTCCGGTGGGCTCCCCAACGCAAAAGTATCCGACAGCTAAATCGACACACGTATCAAAGCCTCCGAAGTCACCAGCTACAACACCATCTTCAACCAGCCACGTCCCAGCTCGGCTTCGCCAATCTGCAGAACGACGCCCAGGCACCTCAGCCATTCCCCATTGGAACAACCTCGTTCAATGTCACCTTTAGGAATGCGCTGCTGTACATTGACCAGCAGGATGGGATCTTGGAGTATGCGTGGGGGTCGGCTACAACGGATTACCAGGTTACAAGGCACAGTTTCAATAGTCCGCAGGTGTGTATGGGTGTATGGATGATGGTGTAAGTTGCATTGCTAATATGACTGATGATAGGCGGTCTGGGAATTTGTTGCGTCTCAATACTTTTCCGCGCCGAAGGCTGATAACGTGTCTGCTGTGGATGGGTCTACGTTCTAGCTGGTAGACAGAGATGATGGGCGCACTGCAGATCTTGTCGACTGTGAGTGCGTTGGTCAGGCGTAGACGTGTAGTAAGAGAGCCGGGTCAAGGCCTAAATAAGTAGCTATTGCAGCATAAACTTGGCGCAATCAACGAACCTCATAATTAACACAAGCAAGTCGTCATTTCACACTCATCTCAAGCCAAAAACCGTGCCTAACATGAACACTCAACCCTCCCGGATCACTCCTCCCTCCACCACTCACCATCATCACCATTTACAGACCCACATCCACCAACCTGCCATCTCTAACAACAACCTCCCCATCCTTAACAACCCACCTCACCTTCCTCAAAGCCCCCAAATCCCCTCTAACATCCCCCTCCAGCGCCACAAAATCCGCACTCCACCCCTCCCTCACCCCTCCAAACCTCCTGCTACACCACTCCCCACCACAAGCAAGCCACCCTCCCAGCGTAACCGCCTCAAGCACATCCTCCAACGGCACCCCCGCCTGCACCATCAACTCAACCTCCCTAACATTCTGTCCGTGCGCAAAGGCCCCCGTGTCCCCTCCGCACGCCAACCGCACACCAGCTTTCCACGCGGCGTATGTCTGCGCCATGGCCTCACATAGCATCTTATTGCCAGGTCCACCGCCGTCAGACTCCACAACCGCCAGCGTCGGCACAAAAATCGTGCCGTGCTTCTTCATCGCTTCGATCGCCGCATCAGAGCGTACAAAGCCATGTTCCACGCTCGTCACGCCCGCTTGCGCCGCCATGATCACGCCTTCAACCGTCACCGCATGCGCCGCCACCGCACACTTTGCTCTGTGCGCTTCGGACACAATCGCATCCATTTCCTCCTGGCTGAACAGCACGCTTGCCGGGTTTCTCTTCTCGAGTCCGGCAGGCGCGAAGCGCACGTCCCGCCCGCCGGGGTATGCGGGAGGAGGGAAGCGGAGGGTCCGACGCCGGTAGTCGGCGTAGAATTTGATCATGTCTGCGCCGGCGCCTAGACGTCTGCGGACTGCGGCGCGGCAGGCGTCGATGCCGTCGCAGGGGTCCGAGAGACGTGGGTGTGCGGAGGTGGGGGGTTGGGATTCTAGGCGTAAGGCGTAGCCGCTGGAGGAGGCGAGGGCTTCGGTGGCGACGAGCAGGCGGGGGCCGGGGGTGAGGTTGCGGTTGATGGTGTCGCGGAGGGAGGTGTCGAAGGAATAGAGACCTTCGGTGCCGAGGTCGCGGTAGGTTGTGTAGCTGGAAGTTGGGTTGGTAAGTTGGGGTGGATGGGCAGAGGAGGGAGAGGGGAATATACGGACCCAGCTAGTAGAGCGAGCCTGCAGTGCTGTGTTGCGCGAACGATTCTCTCTACGAAGCTGTGGTTGTTTGAATGGTGGTCAGCTAAGTGGCTTGGCTTCTTTGTGCAAGACTCGTGGTATGGTGTGGTGTCACGTACCTCTCGTCTCTCTCTTGGTTAATGGAAGACGCTTCCTTGTAATCATGCAGGAAGATGTGGGTGTGGGCGTCAACTATTTAATTCGTTCCGAACATGCATCAGCTCACAGGGCATCAATTACACAACATTCTTGCCGAGTCAATGCGGTAGGTCCCAGCAAACATCAACATTATCAGAAAATTGCTGTTTTTCGCACTCACCAAAGCCAGGCAGCACAGTATATGCCCTCAGATCAACGTCATCATCCTCGATCTCAGCATCTTTCGTCGTTCTTTCGTGTACTGAGATGATCAAGCCGGTTTGCTTATCCACTTGCACGGATACATTGGTCAACCAAGCTTTCTGATGAGGATCGAAGAGAAGAGATGTATGGATGGCATGATTCATTTTCCTCACGGTCTTATCAACGACAGTTGTGTCATTGGGCAGTGTTTGTTGTATTGCGTGGATGGGGATTTTGCGCGTCATGATTATGCAGTTGTTTCACAGTGCGAAAGTTTCGTGAAAGACAGCAGCTGAGTGGAGGGATATGAGGATGATGGAAGAGATGATAAGAGGTTGGAAAGAGGCTGTCGATGAGGTGTACTATGCTCGGTTGGCTGGCCACCTACCTATCTGGGCCTAGTGCCAATATGAGTAGTAAGCTAGTGAGGTCAAGCTTAAAGCAAAGCAAGGAGTACATTCTTTCGCTCTTTGCAATGACATTGTACACATCATAAGCCATGGTATCATCATACGCCGTCCCAGATGCTCTATGCCGCTATAATGCAAAACGATGCCTTTCGTCTGGGTCCCGCTAATCTAATCTCATAAACGCATGCCGAAGTTATGTCATCATTCAGAGGTCGCCGAACAGCTGGGCCGTGACGCTGTTCGTTCGGGCCTCTGAGAGCTGGTAGTCTCGTCCTTCGTTCTTGTCGATGCCGCAGTGTTCAAATGCTGTTACTACGCTCGGCACGTCGAAGCCAAGCGCGCAGAATCGCTCGACGAGACCTTCGTTGTAACCTCGATATCTACAGGTGTTTGTGTGAGTATCATCTTTACCATCCTATGCTGTGTACGACAACATACTGTATCCTCTTCTTCCTCTTCTCCTCCTCCAACCGTTCTTTCTCTGCATCTGATTTGATTTGGGCGCTTCCTTTCGTGGTACCACCTTCACCGGGTTTCGGAGTAGCTTCAGCATACTTGATCGTCCATTGTCGAGCGACACGCTTGAATTCATCCGGGTTCGTCAGAAGCATGCTGGCTACTTCAGCGTCTTGAGGGTCTTTGGGTTCGGGTGATTCGAGGAGTCCTTGTATAGATTGTAATGCAGCTTTGAGAGTGAGAACTGGCGACCAGCCGGTGGAGAGAGTGTCCAGACATATAGCTCCCTGTAATCGACATCAGTTTCGGGTTCCAACCTTCCTGATTCCGAACAACTCACAGTCTGACTGCTAACGTTCGGGTGCCATATCTTGGTAGCGAACTTCATGATAGGTGGACGAAATGGATAGTCATTAGGTATCTTAATATCAATCGAGAACTGTCCGCCTTCATATGGTGTGTCTGGAGGTCCTGTGAAGCGGCCTTCGAGGTGGGTGAGGTCACTTTGGCCACCAGCAGGTTGTAATATCACTCGTGCTTCTTTGTCTTTTGTGGTTTCTTCAATCTCTTTGGCAATACGCCGTAAGCGGTTCGATGACATGGTGGTTGTATGCAAAGGGAGAGTCAAAGATGAGCGCTTCAATGCCCTTTAAGTGATGTCTCGTGATACAAGTCGTACTACAGCGTGATGGAGGTTGTGAGAGACGCAGTGCGATGGTCCTGGAGTTTGGATGGCTGGTAGCTTGGATAATTGCCCTCCTACAGTATAATAATCACAAATGAACTGGTCAGCAGGTGGTGAAAGGAAGGACAGGGAAAGTGAGAGGAAATGGCATGAGTTCCAGCTTGTTGTTGCATCATACAAAAACAATCACGTGACAAAAGGGACATGTCGTCTCGATACGCCGCTTCTACTCCCTTTGCTTGCTTCATCATCAACAACACAGTCTCTTCCACTCTACACTTCTATCGACAGAAGTGAGAGACAGCTAATATGGGCGCAAATCAGAGTTCACAGTTCCCTGGCGCGGGTGGCCCGCCTGGTGATGGCAAAAGTGGTGACAAGAAGGACAAGGTAAGGAATGATCAATTCGTTCACATCACGGAGCAGAACTAACATTGTATGTCTTGTTTAGAAAGACAAGCCCAAGTACGAACCTCCTCCTGCGCCCACAACCCGCATCGGCCGCAAGAAGAAGCGCGCTGCCGGTCCAAATGCTGCCTCCAAGTTGCCATCTGTCTATCCGACCGCTCGCTGCAAGCTGAGATATCTTCGAATGCAACGCGTCCACGACCACTTGTTACTCGAGGAAGAATACGTACAGAATCAGGAGAGTCTTCGCAAAGCCAAAGCTGCCAACCTTAACGCTATTACACCCGCAAGCGCTGGTGGTGAAGGTGAAATGTCAGATCGTAACGCCGATGAACGTACAAAGGTTGACGACATGCGTGGAACTCCCATGGGCGTTGGCAACCTTGAAGAGTTGATTGATGATGACCATGCGATCATATCAAGCGCGACAGGTCCAGAGTACTACGTCAGCATCATGTCTTTTGTCGACAAGGATCTCCTCGAGCCTGGCGCCAGCATTCTTCTTCATCACAAGACTAACTCTGTTGTCGGTGTTCTGTCTGATGATGCTGATCCACTCGTATCTGTAATGAAGCTCGACAAAGCACCCACAGAGTCATATGCAGATATTGGAGGTCTCGAGCAGCAGATTCAAGAAGTTCGTGAGGCTGTGGAGCTGCCTCTGCTACATCCCGAACTATACGAAGAGATGGGTATTAAGCCACCCAAGGGTGTCATCCTTTACGGTTCACCCGGTACTGGCAAGACTCTACTCGCAAAGGCCGTGGCCAACCAGACTTCAGCCACTTTCCTCCGCATCGTGGGATCAGAGCTCATTCAAAAGTACCTTGGTGATGGTCCTCGCCTGGTTCGTCAACTCTTCCAAGCCGCACAGGACAATGCACCTTCTATCGTATTCATCGACGAGATTGATGCAATTGGCACAAAGCGTTATGAGTCGACGTCTGGTGGTGAGCGTGAGATTCAACGCACGATGTTGGAGCTATTGAACCAGCTGGATGGTTTCGATGATCGTGGAGATGTCAAGGTCATTATGGCGACGAACAAGATTGAAACGCTCGACCCTGCTCTCATCCGTCCTGGTCGTATTGATCGTAAGATATTGTTCGAAAACCCTGACCAGAACACCAAGCGCAAGATTTTGGGACTTCACACAAGTAAGATGAGCTTGGGCGAAGACGTAGATCTGGAGGAGTTGGTGACGCAGAAAGATGACTTGAGCGGTGCTGATATCAAGGCTATCTGCTCCGAGGCAGGACTAATGGCGCTGAGAGAGAGGAGGATGAGGGTCACGATGACTGATTTCAGGACTGCTAGGGAGAGGGTCTTGAAGACGAAGCAGGAGGGTGAACCTGAAGGATTGTACTTGTAGAAGGATTTCGCGGATGAAGGGACAAGAGCTGGCTTAGACTGATAGCTAGCACGAAATGATAGACCTAATGAATGTTTACACGCCTTGCTTTCCACTCTCTCATTTGACCTCGTCGCCGCCTCGCCTTTATCGATGCCAAGGAAAAGAACCATGAGGGCTTCTGACACGTGCTTTAGATACTTTTTTCTACAATTCGAACAACAGACTAATAGACATTGACATTCACTACAACCTTCTAGCATGGCTCCGGAGTCGCGGAAACCCATCACAAAGCCAGCTCAAGGAGCTTCAAGAGCATGGGAAGCATTGACACCAGCTTTGTCAGAATGGATTCTCGAAGCAGTGTCGAGCATGGGCTTCAATCGCATGACGCCTGTACAAGCGAGCACGATACCACTATTCATGGGCAATAAAGATGTTGTTGTAGAGGTAGGAGTGACTATCATAAGCTAGAGGAGGCCATGGCTGAAACAGTGCACTGTACAGGCTGTTACAGGAAGTGGAAAGACGCTGGCTTTCATCGTTCCAGTAGTAGAGAAGCTGTTGAGACTGGAAGAAGCAATAAAGAAACACCATATTGGAGGAATTATCTTGTCTCCTACAAGGTCTGCGCTCTATGCTCTGAACCCACGAGCTACTTACTGACATTCCCTGGATAGAGAGCTCGCGATCCAAATCCACTCCGTCCTCCTCAACCTCCTCGCCTTCCATGCGCCATCAGCTGCAGCTCTTCGTCCTCCCGATACCACTGAAGACAACTCAATGAGCGGCATCACAACAGCTCAACCACCTGCAGCCGCCTCTTCCAAATCACTCAGAGTCCTACCACAACTCCTCCTCGGTGGTTCTTCTACAACTCCACAACAAGATCTCTCCCAATTTCTTATCCACTCTCCCAACCTCCTCATCGCTACACCCGGTAGATTACTCGAGCTATTGTCCTCTCCACACGTCCACTGTCCACAATCCTCTTTTGAAGTACTGGTTCTCGACGAGGCGGATCGCTTGTTAGACATGGGGTTCAAAGAAGATTTAACAAGGATATTACACCGACTGCCGAAGCAGAGACGAACTGGTCTGTTTAGTGCCAGTATGACTGAAGGAGTTGACCAGCTCGTGAGAGTGGGCCTGAGGAACCCAGTCAGAATCGCTGTCAAAGTTCGAGGAGTTTCTGGTATTGAAGGAACGGCTACAGAAGAGCTACGAGTGCCTGCCAGGTATGAATAAGATTCATTCACAATCGGTACTATCTCAAGCTAACATCTTACCAGCCTTCAGCTAACATACCTCGCCACCTCCGCCAACCACAAACTCCCCGCCCTCCTTCACCTCCTTGGCTCACTAACCCCCCAACCACACCGCAGCATTCTCTACCTCTCCACCTGCGCCGCCGTCGACTACTTCTCCCACGTCCTCCCTCTCCTCCTCAAATCAATCAAATCCCCCACCACCCCAATCGAGCCCTACACTCTAATCCCTCTCCACGGCAAACAACTCCCCACCCACCGCACCCGCAACTTCACCTCTTTCGTCTCCTCCCCCACCCCCGCCATCCTACTAACCACCGACCTCGCCGCCCGCGGCCTCGACATCCCCCAAGTCGACCTCACCATCCAGCTCGACCCGCCATCCGACCCAGCAACCTTCATGCACCGCGCAGGCCGAGCCGGGCGCGCCGGCCGCAAAGGCCTCGGTGTAGTCTTCCTGCTCGACGGCCGCGAAGCAGACGAATACCCTTCTTTCCTCGCCGTCCGCAAAACGCCCGTGCGCAACCTGCTGAGTATTGCGCCCTTTTCCACCACTCCGGAGCTCTTCACGCCTGCAGCTCTCGCGACCACAGCGGATATTGTTACGGCCAAACTGAGGAAGCAGGTGCGAGCGGATCGCACGTTGCACGATAAGGCGCAGCGCGCGTTTGTCTCGTTTGTGCGCTCGTACTCTGCGCATGCGGCGAGCAGTATTTTCCGAGTGAATGAGTTGAAGTGGAATGAGCATGCGCAGGGCTGGGGATTGTTGAGGATGCCCAAGATGCCGGAGCTGGCTAAGTCGGGGTATGATTGGAAGACGAACCAGAATCTCGGGCTCGAGACTGATTGGAGCGCGTATGCGTATAGAGATAAGGCGAAGGAGGAGAAGCGTGTGCAGGAGATGAAGGCGAAGGCTGCGGAGAGAGAAGCGGGCAAAGATGGCGTTGGGGCGGTGGCTATGGAGGAGAAGAGAGCGAAGAAGAGGAAGTTGATGGCGTGGAGTGCAAAGACGGCACAGCATGATTTGGCGGCGGAGAGGAGGGAGAGGAAGGCCAAGAGACGGGATGGAGAACGTAGGGGGAAGTTGACGGCGGAGGAGAGAGTGGAGGAGGAGAGGACGAGAGTTATGGTTGAGGAGGTTAGGAGGAGGGGGGTTGTGGAGGAAGGCGAGTTTGAGGGTTTTGATTGATTGATATAGCTACTCAAGATTTATGATAAACCCATCCTTTCCAGTACATACTCTTTCTCGGATATTCTTGTCATTGATACTTTACGCATGTCTTTATCAGAATATATGGGTACTATTCACAAGCTGTTACAGCTGCTTCCTCACCTTGGAGCTATTCTCGTATACTGTATCCTTGGCTCCTACCTAGAAGATACTTATAACTTAGTTTACGCCCGCTAATCCTAGAAGGTCGAGGGCACTCTTTACAGCACTTACTCTCATTCACCAGTGGCCCACGAGTCCTGTCACCCGCGTGCCCCCTTTATCCCTACCCCGTTCTCAAAATTGAGTGTCCATCACCATCACCAACAGTCTTCACGACCTAGCATATAGCTGGATTCATACTTTGATAGGCGCTATTCCTGAGCTCTACCTTATCAAGAGCACGGCATGATAGAGGCGGTTTAGCTAATTAAGGTGTTCCAGCACTCCTCGCACTAGTAGTATCAAAATCGGACATCGATTTCTGAACTGGGGTTGGTCTGAGATTCGGCCTAACATTCCATGAAGACAACATGTGAAAAGTACCCGTGTGAAGCATATCAGAGAACATTATCATGTGTGTAAAGCATTTTCATTTATGCTATCTTAGAGGCTTCTGTCTAAGAATCTATCCCAAGGGCACGCCGGCCCAAACCTTTTGTACCCATGTGAGTGGTATCCATCATCGTTGTCATAATTCATACACTTGAGTCCCTTCCACAATCCCAACACCTTCCA
>Ga0160427_10000986_pt1 | contig 17386 bp, 16 predicted proteins | sample SolpanmetagenomL_FD_108194 | JGI IMG/M metagenome (GOLD analysis project Ga0160427, IMG submission 108194) | Solar panel surface microbial communities from Lawrence Berkeley National Laboratory, California, USA - L | ecosystem: Engineered > Built environment > Solar panel > Unclassified ...
AAAACTTGAAGGCAAGGTGGCAGTCATTACTGGAGCTTCCAAAGGAATCGGAGCTCAGCTTGCTCAAAGGCTAGCTCAAGAAGGTGCCAAGATTGTCGTCAACTACTCTAGTAGTGAGAAGCCAGCGTTAGAAGTTGTTGAAAAACTCGGTGGCACCAAAAATGCCATTGCCGTCAAGGCGGATGTTAGTAAACAAGAGGACTGCTCGCGACTTTTGAAGGAAAGCCTGGACAAATTTGGCAAGATTGACATTCTCATTTTGAATGCTGCTATATTGCAAATGGTTCCGTTGGAAAAGGTTACACCAGACGACTTTGATCGCTTCTTTGGTATCAATGTCAAAGGACCCCTCTTTTTGACGCAAGTACGTACAATCTCTCATTTTCTGTCGTTATACCACGATAGTTTTCTACGGGGGAGAGCCAAAGTGTACTAACGGTTTGAGTAGGAGGCATCAAAGATATTGCCAGATGGAGGTCGTATCATCTGTTTTTCAAGCAGTTTGACAACGGCTTCCACAGTTGCCAAGGAGTACATACTATACAATATGACCAAAGGTGCCATCGAGCAGATGGTCCGTTTGCTCTCCAAAGACTTGGGTCGACGAGGCATTACTGTTAATTGTGTCAATCCTGGCCCTACAGGAACAGATATGTTCTTCGAAGGAAAATCTGAAGAACTACTGAAGCATATTGCTTCAATGGTTCCTGCAAATCGAATAGGAAAACCAGAGGAAATTGCCAATGTAGTAGCATTCTTGGCTTCGAGCGATGCGTCGTGGGTTAATGGTCAGATACTGCGTGTCAATGGTGGATTTGTAGTCTAAAGATAGTGTGGAGATAGAGAGATTGAGTAAGAGATTGAAATTTTCGTATACAATCCAGATTCCTTGAGTACCTAAGTGATTTCAATCACAATCAAGGATCTGTAATTATTGTAGTTGCATTCCTACACATACATGTATTGATGAAGATTGTTGTGTAGTAAGATTTAAACAAAAAGTTGACAAAAATAAGCAGGTTAACAAGCTCTTCGAGGCCAATTTTCGTTCATTTTTATCTATATGTTGTAACCATTATAGACCTCTTCTACACAAACACACACACTATATCAGTTTTGGCAGGACAAACTATCATAATCTAATGATGTACCAATTATGTGAAGTCTTGCAGAGCCTCGTGCTGCCAACTTGTCCCTAACTCCTTTTTGTTCGAGAAATTACTATTTTGCATCATTATAGGGTGTTTGTTTCAAGTTCGGATGATCTTTTGTTCGTATGTATCGTGCGGTATGCTGATCATGATATCACGCGTCTGTCGATCACTACAGCCATACATTGATAGTTCAAATTCAAATGCACCTAATGCAGATCAAAGGTAATGTATATCAGAGATTACTCTATTTTCAATTCCACCGAGTTCACAAACATGTAGTTGGTATGATTTTGAAACTCGAATCTTCAGAAGAAATCATTTTTATCATTCGTGATTTAATCATAATATGGATGTCATGTTCCAATGACGATGCAAGTGCAAAAAATGACAAGGTAACGAGTGTGTATTAGATAACAAGCAGTTTTTTGGGTATCAAAGATGTAAAAAAAAGAGTGCACAATGTGTACACTGAAGGACCCATCTAAAACGTGGAAAAGATGACAAGTGAATAACGATAAGAAGAAGAAGATTTGTTCCGACGCCCCGACTCGTGCTTGTCTGCGATCTATACCGTAGTAAGAAAAAGAGAGAAACAAAAGAATATATAACATCAACTGACAAACATAAAAAGAATGAACTACTGCATCATAAGAGCCAAAGCTCCAAAAAATATCATAACAAGACTTGCTTGGACTTTCCCTGCAGAACTGCTTTCTGGCTGGCTTGCAAACAAACTTCCATTAGGGTCAGAAGTCGCGGCTGTCGATGACTTGGTTTGTGAAGGGGTATTTTGTTTTGATGATGTTGGAGCTGTGGCAAAGGAACTTGTGTCGACCACGATTCCTCCTGTAGCGGAGTGTGTTGCAGCAGGTACTAAAGTCGTGCTTGGAATTGGAACAGAGCTTGTATCAACTGCAATGCCACTAGCAGTCGCAGCGACGACGCTAGTTGGAACTACCATAGTACCCTTTAGTGTCATGCTTTTTGTGCTGACAACGGCAGCGGGAGCAGACGAGCTGCTGGCGCTGCCACTAACTCCACCAACAGTGTTGTCTCGGCACAATGCGTTGAGAATGTTGCCTGTCATGGCAGATTTTAGGAGACCTTCAGGATCTGAAGCTTGTCGACAGGTGATGGTCAGGGAGGAAGCCAAAGAGGTCAATTCATCCTCACAAGCTGATGAACAGACTGGAAACGTTGTGCATGATTGAAGATTTTGTTTCATGAGCGCAATGCATGCTGGCGTCAAGCCATCTGTAGAGTATGCGGACCCAGACAAACTCGCCAGAGAAATTGATTCTTTGGTAACTGCCTGCACGACTGCGACTAGCGCAAGAGATGTGATGATGAACTTCATTGTGTTGAGATATGAAGCCTGAGTAGTGGAACACTTGTTGCTATTGTGTAAATCTTGTCAAGATGTTTGAGAGCTTTTTCGGGTTTTGACGTGAGGTGTGGTGAGATCGTATTAGAGATTGTTTGTTTTTGAATATCAGATCGACTGAGCGATATGCTGGAATTGTAGAAACACAAATGCCTACGCTGCCTGCAGTAAGAAAATTGGAAAAACTGGATCAATGAAAGAAAGACGAGTCAGCAGACTGCAAGTAGTGTTTTATTAATGAAAAAGATTTGTTGAAGAAGATATGTAGTGGTAACAATGAAGAAGTTGTCGAAGGTTTGACAAGAAAATGAGTTGAAGCAGAGGAGGGTTGTTATATTTAATTATCATGATGCTTTTCTTGGATTATTTTTTTGTTTACTTACACTGGACGACCTATAGGGAATGTAGCACCAACCACAAAGATACACACAAACACTTCAATCGATACACAAGAATGAGATGATATGAGTGAGAGAGTGGACAGAAAGACTTGTGTCGATTATGACCCGAAAGGCGTCCGATCTTCAGTATCAGTCTTCTTCGGTGGTGGTGAGAATCTAGAAACTGACACGGGGTAAAAAAGAAAATTAATGAATGTGTTTTGCCAATCACTCCGCGAGGTAGCCAAATACCAATCTTCCAAAACCAATGCCCAGCAGCCAGTGCTTTATAACGAAGAAGAACGAGTGGAAACTCTCAGATGTTCCCCCTCCAAACTTGCTAGTCGGTGTGAGATATCAAATCAAATCAAATCAATACAAGAGATCCCGGTTCGTTAAACAGTTCATATAATCGTGACAAGGCAAACAGGGAAAGGAAAAAGAGATCAAAGGCAATAGAAAAGACCCTGGGTCAACCAGAGACAATCAATACGGAAAGGAAAGAGGGAAGGGAATGGAGAAAGAGGTTGATCAACAGGTTTGCGACAACATCTAGAAAGAGAAGGGAAGGACGTTTTGATTATTATATGGAAGAGCTGCTAGATCCTCCTCCTATCTAGAAACGGCATGTAGGCGATCATCCTCAACATGAAACACCATCAGGGACACCTCTCGTCATGCACACGCCTAAATGGGCACAACAAGAAGCATTTTCTGCCCATCAGCCATCAGGTACCATTACACCCCTGACACCCGGATGCCCCTACCAAGATTGCGGCTTTTATCAAAAAGTTGTGCCTGGATGATGATGTGGATAAAAAGGTTTCGAATCTGCGCTCTTCTATTGGTCTGTATTTGGAATGACCTTGCCAACTGCTGCGCCTCTGTCACACACACACACACACACATGCTACCATCAACTCGAGAATCTATGCAGACTGTGGCTTTCTTCTCGAAATCTTTGGCGCCGAACAAAAAACATTCTGGAGAGAGTACGACAGCGTGCGCAACTTGAATGAAGGCATCTTCTGCACCCGATGGTCTAGCCTTTCTTCTTCTCATCGTGCATGAGAATATTGCAAACATACTGTACACATTAACCGACCTCAATATGAGGACATCCTTGCTGGTCAGTCACCGGGTTTTTAGAACTCGGTTGTGGTCTTTGCACTGGAATCAGTGCAATGTACTGTACACGGCCGGGTTAATATTGGCCGTGGACCTAGTCCACAAAGAGGCATGCATACCAAAAGCAGATAAAAGCACACTGCTTCGCCCTTTGTTTAGTTTCATTGACAAACTTTTTTCGAGTACAATATCAATGTTTTAAGATCAATTTTGCCTGTGAAAACGTTGATTATATTACACTAAATATTATCTCTATAAGACTTTGATGTATCATGAGTAACCTAGGAGACAAGGTTTTCCTTTTCATTTTATTGTTTTTTCAATCTTGTAATTTGATTAAACATCTATTGCTATATGTACTTACGGGTTACCTTGAGAACAAAGCCGGTTGGTGCGGTGCTTACCATACTATTTATTTTTGCTTGTACCGATAGGAGATTGAGAGTATGCTCAAAAAGTTGTGGACTTGATTGAAGCCTGATAGAGCACTCGTTGTATATTGACAGTATAACGGCAGCAAGTAAAGGGATTACTTATGGCAAGCTTGTTGGTGAGGCAGGAGTGGTTGCAGAAAATGTAGAAGCAGAGTCCGTGAGTTTCAAAATAAAAGAAACATTGTGATTGGATATAGGCTGGTGAAATGCGATCTCTCGCGCTGGGTTCGATATTGTGATGACACGGACGATCGACGTTTAGCCGAAAGACCCTAGAGCGAAGCACGAGAGGCAAGACTAATATATAGACTGTGAAGACAGTCACGAGTTGTATGTTGTTTGGTACATCCATCTATTAATATTCCGCCAGCGAGATGAAGAAACCTTTCTTATATCATCAAGTCTAAGTTTACGGCTCAGACTTATGAAAGCATGACAAATTCTTAAGTTAGAAACAAACCTTTTAGGTCTCGTTCTTTATGGTATACCACTGAGATTATTGCTGGGTTTGCCTTTTCATGAGTATCATACGACCTCATAGTAACTCCAATTTTTTCTGATGTCAATATCAACTGGATTACTATTGTTCAAGTTCTAGACCACGTATATATTGTTCAAGCATCGAGGCATACATCTCTGCGCAACCCCATGCACTAAGGCCTCTCAGGATCTTTCCGCCCCATCGCAAGATTTCTTGAGGTGAATCCTTACTACATATATCACCAACATCGCTCATACGAGCTGTGTACTGATTCCCCCGATCTCGCACAAACTTTCTGACATACTTATCGTCTTCCATTCTATCAAGCCGTATAACAATCTTAGTCTCATTCTCCCTCGGTTCAGGGCTCTGGCTCATGGCAGGCTCTTCTGACATTGCTCCATAAGCCCAAAGCGTCAAGACAGCAAGAAAAATCGCATTAGGTTCATAGAAACTTTTTGTCGAATGTCGTTTGATCCATCGGAAGACTATACCAGCATGAACTAGCGCCAGGCGAGCTTTATAACGATCTTCATAACGCCATCTCCAAACTTCACGCCATGCATTAGGAGTGTCGTTCATGAGCAATGCTTTGATTTGCGCGTATGGAGTTAAGACGACAAGACGCGCAACATGTAATTGTATCTGTAGCACCGTTGGGTTCTCGAGCGACGCGGTGGCTTCAATTGAACTGCTTATAGAGGCCCCATGTAGGACGTCAAGACAATCGCAAGTAGCATTTCGGTATTTTGAAAATGTTGGATTTGCGGGAAGCCATATATCTTTATCTATAGACACCTTGTTCTCCTTCCCGCGGGTTGGGTTCCAGTTAGCGAGTGGCCGAGAGAAATACTTTCCTATTGAAGCTATTTCCTGATGAGTACCATGTAGTATCAAAACTCGAGCAAATTCACCAATGTGAAAGTCCAGCTCTTTTTGAGTAAACAATGTTTGAACTGCGATATCTAAGCTTGGAGGAGTTCGATGCTCGATGACAGTTGATAAATCTTCCCATTCCTCGGCTGACTTGGCATCCCATATACGCTCTAAACAAGGCAGAGGTATTTGTGCAGAGTTTGACGAAAAATGGGAATCGTGCTCAAAATGATATGGCAGCATTGCGTCTAAAAGCCATACACAATAGAATGATCTTCTATGACCTTCGACTTGCATCCAACGGTGCCAATCAGCCAGGTTATGTGACTGAAGATACGAGTTGTCCGTTCCTTGTTGTCGATAGACTTCCACGAGATTTCCGTGCTTCACAAGAGCAATTTGAAAATAGTCTTTGTCACCACTAAACAGCATGGCTACAATTTGTAGAATCCTTGTATGTAAAGATACAATCTCCTTATGTACATCTTTTAGAGACAAGCACGCTGTCAAGACCTCTAACAATGGCTTTTCACAAGCTCGCAATGTGTGGTTGTCAGTGAAGCGACTGCCTATGGTCGCGATTGCCAAGATCAACATCGCATCATTGTAATCCACTGTTGGTTTGTGTAATAAAGGGAATGTTGGCTGGAACATCTCCAAATATAAATCAATGAAGTGATCCATGACTTCCATTCTTGGAAAAAGTACAGAAGATAGCCCAATGCTTGGTTTCAAGACTGAAGCGTGTTTGACTAGCTGAGCTATATTTGAATAAGCTGCTTCGGTCCAATAGTTATTGGGTGTATCAATCCGTATTTTCGAGGTATTCGGAAATTCATGGACTGTAATGATTTGAGGCTCGGACAAAATATCTGGCAAGACTTTCTGACGTTTGTTTGCGACCCACGCAGCTCTAGCAGTATCTTCTGAATTGACATTTTGTGGCTCGTTAACGAGAGACTCTGTCGCGTTGACCCTGTTCAAATCATTACGTGTCATACTTTCATCCCCTAAGTTGGAGGATGCAATACAACCAGACGCAGAATCTCTAGTTATACAGGGCAAATCCTTTGTCAGATCAGATCCGAGCCAATTCAATAGTACCATGTTATCAAGGGTAAATAAGGAACCGGTGTCCATGTATATTCCTTTTACATCTCGCTTCTTATACTTCCCGAAAATGGTTCGAGGCTTTCTTGCACGGTAAAAACACTCAATCTGTCGTCGATCACATCGGGTACAGGGCATTCCGCCAGTGCATTTTGACCTCGAATCAGCACATTCTGCGCAAGCTTTCGGGATTCTGCGACTACGAGCGACTGGACCCATTTCTTTACTTTTATGAATTTCCATATGCTGTTGTAGTATAGTGCTGGTTTGATCAGTAAATGAAAGCAATATGTGTAACAATAGTGGTAGCATTCAGCAATAACTCACTTTCTACTAAGAACCTTATTGCAAATCATGCATTGATGTATCTTGGGCTTCTTGCGCTTGTTTTCGGCAGGCTCGACGGGCTCAACTGCTGGAATTATGGGAGGTGCTACTGGCACAAGGCTGGCTTGAAATTGCAACATCAACTCTGTCAAATCTACAGACATGATGTACAGCAAACGATGGCACACATATGATCTGAGTAGGACTATGAAAGACCTAAGATTTAATGATTTGTTTCGGCTCAGGAAGATGTAGATAGTATCGAGTTGTGGAAGTGCATGCAGGCCTATACGTGAATGTTGAATTTTGTAATCCCGCTGCAGAGTCCTGGATACTTGATTGAGGCAAAAGGGCTCATTCTGCTGTGCTGTTTGGGGTATTCTCGTTGTCTCGGGACTGAGAAATGTTGGCCGAAATTTATGCAGATCTGCGCTGCACCCAATCCGGAACACACTATTACGAGAATACACACTTTCTAAGACTCCAAATCACTTATGCACTAACGTTTGAGCGATGAAAGAATATAGGGCTGATGTGCTGTGGAATCGACATCTTGGGAGCGGATTTATATATTTCAAATTACTAAAATTAAGACTACATGCTACCTTCTCAATATATCAGATAGTTCTCATGTGGACGGATGCCAGGATACATGGCCTGAACTATGTCTATGTCTCAGAGGTTTGACCATATGTAACACAAGGAGCAAGTGACGCTACGGGTGATGCGTTTGGTTGGAGTTCTAAATTCAAAAAGCGAGCCGATATCAATGGCAATTCAACTTCCTTTGTTTGTAGTGCAGCTTTTGCTTGCGGGTCAAATCTCGGTTTCCTACTATAACAGTCAAGTTTTTAAATTCAAAGTGATGAGCTTGTTCTACTTCATACATTTTGGTTATTGTGAAGGTGAATATTTTGTCATACTGGTTGGAGAAAAAAAAACATTGATCTCTTATGTCGCGCTTTATGGTTTGATACAGATTCTAATTTTTGTTTGATTTTATATGACCAAAAATTAGACTTTGCTAAACTCAAAGTCAAAACAAATTGATCCACAATTAATTGCAATTGTGTGGGATGATGTTGTTTGACAAGGATGGTGATTTCATACTAGGTCATCCTGGCTCTTTCCACATCTCAAAATACCCGATAACAGATGATCTAAACAGAATTTTGCCATGCATAGTAGTAGCTGGGCAAAATCCAAGTTGGGCTAGTTAATATAAGAGCGGAAAATTTGAGCAACTCCAATTGTGCCTGATTACAATCCCGGGATTCAAGATCGTTGCACTCTCCGGACTTATGTTTGCACAAACATACCAACAACAAAATACTCCGCCAATGGCTCAAGGTTGATCATGGATAGAGCGATCCACAGGATGGTGTATATAAACACGAATTCCTCGGCGAAAAATCTTTGTTCAGTCTCCACCCATGATCTCAAGAGCTGAGGGAGTTTTAAAATTATCAGAACAATCTAAAACAGGCTTCGAATGATGAAGTATAGTGCACTTCTCCTTCTGCCGTTGCTGGTGACAGCTATACCGGCGCCCGTACCTGCTGCTGATGGACCAACTCAATCAAACACTGCCATAGTGGATTTGACAATCAAAAGGGGCACTCCACAAAAGTTGGCTTCGGGCATCATTTATGGTGTGCCAAATAACCCGGCACAGATTCCTGATAAGTTTTATACAGAGCCTGGATTGAAATGGTTCAGAGCTTCTGGCGCTCAGCTTGAAGCGCCTAGTCGAGGTTGGGCATTTGGTGAATATACGGTAAGCTCACCACTCGCTGACTACAACACCAAGACTTTCCGTTAAATATACATAGGGCCGATTCAATTTTTTGAAAACACAATACCAAAATTCCCGCAAGTTTGGGGCAAATCACATAGCACTATTGAACGATTTATGGGGTTTGGGTTCGTAAACAGATTCATACGAGTGGATTGATATTACTTGGCTCAACTAATACGATCTGATGAAGACGGACAACAGAATCAGCAAACGACCCCATGTCCAGGTGACAATAAAGACTGGCGTTCCTGGGATGCCTTTCTTTCACAACTGATCTCCGACATCAAGAGAAACTCCATAACCTCCAATCTTTATATAGACATCTGGAACGAGCCTGAAGGTCCCGGCTTCTGGGAGGGAAGAGGTCAACAACAATGGCTGGATTTGTACGGTCGTACTTACCACACTCTTCGTGCAGGTCTCCCCACAGTAAAGCTCATTGGACCAACAACTGCGACAGCTCCCTACCTAGATAACACGTGGTGGACTAAATTCCTCGATTTTGTTAAAACAAATGGCTCACAACCAGACCAATACGCATGGCACGTGGAAAGTGGACAGGCAGGTTCAAATGCGTTTTTGGACCAAGTCTCCAATCTAAACACTATGTTATCTCAAAGAAATCTTCCTCAAAGACCAATAAACATCAACGAGTACGCAACGTATGATGAACAGAATCCTGCATCTTCCGCATGGTGGATCGCCCAATTGGAACGATATAATGCAATTGGACTTCGCGGGAACTGGCTAAGTTTCAATTCACTACACGACTATCTCGCATCGTTGATTTCCAAAACGAATGGCGGAGATTTTGAATCAGATGCGACATACACTTCCACCAGATATTTTGGAAACGGAGAGTATCAAGTATATAAATACTATAATCAACAAATGACAGGCGAACGTGTAGCCAGCACATCTAGTACTGATGGTAAACTGGACGCATTCTCAGTCATCACATCAGATCAGAAAGTCAAGACACTTGTTGGCGTTAGTGGTGCAATAGGGACCTGGTATCTCACAATCAAAGGATTGTCGAAAGTGGGACTACCGACCAGTGGAAACGTCAATATCCAGACTTATGGGTTTCCATTCACTGGTGGACATTTTGGAAGAGTGGATGCTCCGAAGAATTTGGGTATTGTGAGTCATGCATATTCTGGGGATTTTGTGCAATTCCCAATATTTCAAACGGATAAAGAGACGGCATATACTTTTGAATTCACGATACCTTCAGCCTAGTAGTTTTCGTATTAAAGGTTGAAGAAAAGTGGAGAGGTGAGAACAGGGTATTTAAGGAAACTTCCTAGTATGGTTTAGAAGGGATTAGCAAGAAAGCTTATAACTTATGAAATATATATTTCATAAATACAATTTCCATGTATCATCCGAAGGAATCAAATACGAAACCTACATATCTGAAATTTCTTGTCACTCAAAGGTGTGCTTAAGGTGCATCAAACGATGAATTTCATAATTTATCAGATCCAAACGTGTTGTATTAAATGTACAATTTTTTTATCGTGTTCACTTCCTGCCATGCGTAATTTTGGTGGATGCATATTTTGAAAAACAACTGTGCGACCTTATGATAAGAAGTTTTTCTCGAAACATTGATGGTTCGAAGCTTTGATCTAAGCTATAAGCATATATCTAGAGCGTTATGAACTCGAAATCACGCAGTGTATATATACGTTGTCAATCTATGAAGATGTTGTTATGTCGTCAACTTTTGACCAGCCGCTTTGTAGCAAAGGTCGATGCCCCACTCTTACAATTTATACATATATTTCATATGCAAAAGCACCATCTCTTCCCAAACTTGAGAAATGGCTTCATGTAAGGTATGTCATCCTTGATTCAAAATCTTGATAGGTATACATGATTCTAGGTCATAAGTACGTGTAGAAAATAATGGTGTGTGAGAGAAAAAAAGCGAGCGATTGGCTCAAGAGGAAAAGGCGCTAAAGAAGCAGAAATTCAAAACTGTTGGAAAAAGAAAACTCCCATGAACACCATGCCATTAAAATCGCGAAAACAAAAAAGGACACAATTGCAATGATAAGTGTGAGCAGAAGAACGCCATAGAACCAATGCGAAAATCCCGTATTTTGGTCCTCCACGATATACATTCCAACCTATCCTGATGATATTTTGATTGACCTGTAAATCTCCCCTCGCTTCTATTGGTATCCATATGACTCTTCAGCTCAAACTTGGCCGTCCGTGACTGAAAAAGATGAGGGTGGTAAAAGGATATTTTGTTGCAAGCAATCCATATCCGATGCCAATGATGATGTTGCATAACCTTGCGAAGACAATAAGATTGTGTATATAAATAAAAATGAGAACATGAAGCATATCAAGGAAAAAGAAATGGTACTGAAGGAAAGATAAATCAGACACCATTTGACGACATCATATCACTTTCACCGACTCGCAATTTTATATCCTCAAGACACATTCCAAACCGATCATCATGACCATTGTGGTTGACCTGTGCCTCTCCTCCTCGTCCGTTTTGGTGTTCTGACTTCACCTCCCTCCTTCCCATTTCTCCACAGCACCCTCCACTACACCTCTCAGTGCCTCCTCTCGTCGCTTGTTTCGTCGACGTGCTTCAATCTCTTCGATGCCTCGAGACAACTTGGCGCCCTTGGATGATTCCCTTTCCGCCTCCTTCTGTGCCAGTCGCCTGATCTGAGCCTCGAGATCACCAGATCTCTCGTGGAGGCCCTCTTCCACATGAAATTGTGTATGTTGTGATGATTTTTTTGGTGAGGAAAACGACGGTCGTGGTGAGGCTGGTGGTGAGGTAGTGGTAGCTTTTGTTATGGATGAGGATGATGGTTTTCGGTTGTGTTGTTTAGGGCGATTTTGGTTCTGTGAACTTGACGAACGTCGATTTTGGGGTCGAGAATGGATCTCAAGCGTTGAGAAGGCGTCTGTGATTGCTGAGTTATCCTCATCATCGGAAAGATCTTTTGGTTTGATTTCTGAGGTATCTGACCGTCGACGATCTTCTCGCTTTCGAGATTTTTCAATGGTCTCTTGCTTCTTCACCGACTTTTTCGATTTCGTCTTTGACTTACGCTCTACCTCATCGGATGGTAGTGGCTGTGAGCCAAGATATGGTAGTTTCGAAATGGACGAGCTGGATGAAGAATGTTTATGAGACTTTTTTCGCAAAGATCGCTCTCTAGTAACTTCTCGCGACGGTGATCGCAGGTCACCGTGGGTCAGATAATCAAAATCGGAAGCATGAGGCATGGTTGAAGTTGATTGGACTGCAGAAGTTTCTGACGAGCCTGTCGACGACGTGTATGAGCCGTCCTCTGAAGTAGCTGATGACGATGGAGAAGAAGACTTTCTTGAAGATGTCTTTCTAATAACCGGCAGAGGTGATTGAGAAGTCATAATGTCGACTGTGTTATTTCTGCTTTTTCGAAAGTTCTAGGGTGTGAATGATTGTTTCTCAACTGAGGAGGTATCTTGTGCAATTGTTGTTGCGCTATAGCGAACTACCCAGCCTTTATATAGATGGAATCCTCGTTGTTTCCAGAACTAATGCTGGGGAAAAAAATGTTTGAGATAGCGCAAGGTCAGGCGTCACTTTGATTGAAACGTTTGAATTATCGACATCCGTGATTCAGCAGTTGAGTGATGTGGGATGTTTTTTTTGAGATGAAGCTGAGCAAAAGATGGATGGATGGTGGTGACTTTAAGTAAACACCACAAAGAAGAATGTGACAACCTTGTGTAGAGCCTCTCCAGGCAGATAGATGATTGCGATCTTCGATATCATGTATTCTCATACTTACTTACTTGCCTACACAATTTGGAATAAAAACACAAACAACACTCTGCGCGAGCACTAATAGTGAGTCATCTATTAGCTTATCATACTTGACGAAATCAAACACTTGAAGTTGTTTCGCGATCTTGTCTAGCACCTCAAAATTCCACATGATACAGAAATCGGGCATTGATATGGGTATTCAAGTTCTCGAGACTCAATTCCACGCAGTCAGTCAGTCAGTTAGCGGGCAAGGCGGGGTGAGTCACTATCACTAACACCAATGGAGATTCCGGGAGCTACAAGGCACACACACCTTGACCACTTTACCATGGGTCCCAAGTACGCGAGAACGCGAGGAAAAGAAAAAGCTTGGACCGTTCCTTCGCAGGGATGTGAGTCGCTATCTCGCTCCGTCCTAGCTGCAATTTTCAAACCAGTATCATAAATTCAAGATCATCATGCATATCCGTCGACTCGAGTTGTGCGGCGTCGTGCAGGATTGGCAACGCCGAATCTTTCGTTCCTTTCAATTTCCTCACGCCTATATGCTGGAAGGGCATTCATTGCAATCGCAATTGAGTCACCCAGTAACTTAGCATAGTGCCTATAAGTAATGTACGTGACCCAGGACATCTTGTCAATCTTCCTTCTATACCATTGTTAAAGCTTCACCAATCAGCCACGTCACATTTCAAAAGGATAGCTCTCGCCGAGCAGGCAATCAACGCAGAGAGTGTCATGACGTTGCTCAATTCGCGGCCACTAATTGGTATTAATTCCAGTAGGACAATGGCAGCGGAAGTATGAAACGAGTTGCAATTGGTCCGCACGCAAAATTTGGGCGGATTAGTCACAATCAATGGGTATGTCATTGAAGGCAAGGAGGGAGGTTTTGATGATTTTAAAGTTGAGATGAAGGATGAATGACAGAGCATCTAGTTGATAGACCAATGGATGAATGTATCTATCATGAGATGGGAAACTACAGGTAAAGTGTTATTTGTATCTGAATATGAGGCCAGTGTCCACCATCGAAATTTCATAACACCTAAGTAACATTTATTTGTCCACACATCAAACATGTAAAAATTTCATGTAATATTACAAGTACTCATCCTGTCATAAATGATTATCTATGCTAACTTGAGTTGTACCATTTTCGTATCATGATCATAGTGAGCACAGGCAGATATTTGTGAGATGGGGAAGTATGAGCCAGTACCCTATGAAGACCCAGTGAGGAAATGCAACAGTTTAATTGAATATTTGCATGCGTTCAAGACCATCTCACTATCAAACATCAAAGTGAAACTTAAGGAGACGCTAACAAGGAGAAACAAACATCAAGTCAAAGTTGTTGCATGCTGTCACTCCTAAGTAAATCAAAGCTCATATTTTGTAGATTGAGCATTGGAACTAAATAACCAGATCATCTTTGTCCAAAGTGTCACAGAACTTTGCTACAAATATCACGCTATTTTAGTTGGTTGTAATTGAACCAGCTACTCGAGTTCGATTTATTTTGCATCCATGCTTCTCTGGAGTAATTCGGCATCGAGTTTACACGACGGCGGCTTACGCACTTCTATATTGTCAAAAAGAGACCTTAATGCAACGTTTGTCACAGGTCTACGTTTGTAGACATCATGAGTCAAGATTTCCCCCTACAAGCCATAACATTGCTGAGTACTTACCTTCACGTCAACTTTCGTACCATCTCACGACTGGTTAGAAACTGACAAAAGGAATAGACACTTCTATTCGAGAGAAGGGCACTTTTGGTCTAATTGATCAAAATTCTTCGTGTTTATTAATACTATTCCTTACTTACATTATCACAGTTAAGTTCGAGCAATTAGTGGAGAAACGATTAAATGACGAAGAAAATCCAGAGCGACTTAAAACAGGAAGAAGCTAAACAGGTGAGAACAAACAAAGCCGACTCCCTAAGACGCATAAAAAACTCCTGTACGATGACTAGATACAATTACTTGAAACAAGACACTTGGGTTTCCCAAAGCCCAATTCTTAGGCGATAAAATAGAACAATAGTCAGAAACATATTGACAACCAATTCTTCATCTAATGGATTTGTTAACAATTCCAAGAAAGACACGTTTGATGACAATTACTCGTCATCGTCATCCGTATCCACAAACAAGTTTCCACAAGCCTTTACCAATCTGGGCACCCCCCTCCTGTATGATCCTCCGTCACACTGATCCTGAGCACATGCCAGTATGCGTTTTGTATATTGAGTACAAACACACGTAAAGTAAAACTCTTCTTGTAATGGACAAGAGCTGGTTGCACATTTTTGGAAACAAGGTGACCGTAGTGCCTTGTTAAATAGTTGTATATTGGCATCAGACATGTTTATAGAATAACTTTCATCAGCCTTGTATGGTTTTGGTATTGGTCTTGCAGGTTTTCTGTGCGGTCTCCCAGTCTTGATGGGCTTGACATATCCAGCAGGATCGTAATTAGAACCATTGGTGTCATCTCCTGCTACCTCAGGCTCAGGTTCAGGCTCCAATATAGGCTGCGGTCTTGGGGTATGACTGACAGTTTTTGTTGATAAAAGTATGGATGTTCGGATTCGAGTTCTGAATTGCGTAGAGACTTCTGTTTGTATTTGCACTTGAGTCTGTATCTCTGTGAGTGTAGCGTACTTAGTTTGTTGTGGTACAGCAAGTGAGTCAATAGGCACTGTCATGAAGACATATTTTGTAGTCCTGTGCTTTTCAACAGAATCCATTATGGGATCTTCATTTGTCATGATATCTGGACTACTCATATCCGCAGATTGACCGATGTTTGGATCTACTGTAGTCAAGCTGTTATCAATTTGTGGTGTAGGGCGAGTATGTAAGTCGAGATCTGTGCCGGGTAATGGGATTGACAGGGTAGGGAGCATCAAATCAGGAGATATGGTCGATGAGGTCATTGGATCTATAAGAACATCGATCGAAGACGAAGTAAAAGAGTCGCTACTCAACCCGCCAAGTGACTGACTCATTGCGTCCGATATAGATTGAAAATCCATGTTCGGGGAAAAACTTGTGATTGGGAGCCAGCCGGTGTAAGAAGTCATAGGACCAGCATCTCCTTCGTTACCTGCGTTGCTAGTAGCTGGACCAATCTCATTCGACGGAGCCTCAAAAGAATCTGCTGTACTGGTAGGTGGAGGCATGGGTATTGCGAGCCCAGGTGTGGTTGGCGAGCCATCAGGTAGGGCTGATCCTTCCAGCGATATTGATGTTATTGAGCCTGATCCAGCAAAACTAGTATCAGACTCAGATGGGATGTCACTAACAAGTGGCACTAGAGTTGGTTGATCAATACTGGTCCCTGGTGTTAACGGGAATTCAGTGCTTGTGGCTGTCGTTGTTGTGGTGGTGACTTCTGTACTTGTAGACGTTGTCGTAGTAATTACTGATGATGTGAAACTAGATGGTCTAGCTGTTTGAGCTACTCCCAGATTGGACAGAACTGATGTCAGATCGAAGAGTCGTGAGCTGAGCGGTTCATCAAGCTCGGTACCACCTTTTGCCAACTTGGTAGCCTTTGGAAACGTAAGGCTGAGAGATGATGGTGTACAAGTAACAAAATGGAACAAAGGAATCAAGAAAACCCAACAGGAACGCATTCTTGCGTGCTGTATATCTGTTAAAGAATGATAGCACAGATGAACACAGAGTTGATCTAGGATGGAAACCGAAGTTTTTGTCTTCAAGGATGAGCAGACATGTCGAAGCAAAATCAAAGATTGGTGATTATAGCAGGAAAAGAATGAAGCGAAGGGGACACGGATACCAATGGACCTTTCTTTCTTTCCATCCCATCATATATGACCATGGGACAAATGAAATGAAACTGCCTCAGAATGTCCACAAAGTTAAAGCAGCAAAAGCGAGCGGTTTTGTCCATTTCGGGTTTAGTCTTCTTTCTCAAAATCTCTAACAAGCTTGAACCAACGTATGGCAGGGTTTAAGTGCTTGCTACATGATTATGCATAACTTAAGTACAAGTCATACAATAGTATACACTTTGAGCTATTTCTCACAATCTAGACAATTTTTCTGAATTTTTGACCTCCTAATTGGTGCGTATCGAGTATATCTGACACATGGTCTATCCAAAATATCAAGCGATAGGTATATTTGTCGACAGTAGTATGTGATTGGCACGATGGCCACGAGGTCTAACTTTTATGCGCATGATATGACATATGGTTCTGGTGGAAGGGTTGTTCTTTTGATTCAATTTGATGCAATAATAGCATGCTAGCAAATTTAAAAGATGGTTTAACAAAATTAAAACTTGCTATTTAGTAAAACTCGATTGATTCATGATATGTTGATAGATATTGACAAAGCACCTGATGTCGTTCTTTTTTGGACGATCATCATAACCAGCATGTGTTGGTATTCAACATGGCCTGTGAAATTCGAAAACAGTCAATATTTATGGCTTTAGTTAAAAAAAAAAAAAAAAAAAAAAAAATCGACAACT
>Ga0160427_10000987_pt1 | contig 17382 bp, 12 predicted proteins | sample SolpanmetagenomL_FD_108194 | JGI IMG/M metagenome (GOLD analysis project Ga0160427, IMG submission 108194) | Solar panel surface microbial communities from Lawrence Berkeley National Laboratory, California, USA - L | ecosystem: Engineered > Built environment > Solar panel > Unclassified ...
CGTGGAAGTGCAGGTAAACGGCACGCCCGGCATGACCTACCTGCAAAGCAACAGCACCAGCAACGGGCAGATGAGCATGACGGTGAACTTCGACGTGGGCACCGACATCAACATTGCCGCCCTCGACGTGCAAAACCGCGTGGGTATTGCCACCCCCACCCTGCCCCAGGAAGTGCAGCGCCTGGGCCTCACGGTGCGCAAGCGCAACCCCAGCATCCTGATGCTGGTGGCCATGTACGCACCCAAGGGCAGCCACAACACGACCTTCCTCGACAACTACGCCAACGTGTTTATCAAGGACGCGCTGCTGCGTACCAAGGGCGTGGGCGACATCGTGAGCCGCGCCGACGACTTTTCGATGCGCATCTGGCTCAAGCCCGATAAGCTGGCCGCCCTGGGTGTGACGGCCAATGACATTTCGGCGGCGCTGGGTGAACAGAACGCCCAGATTGCTGCCGGCTCCATTGGCGCGCCGCCCGCCCAGCGCGGGCAGTCGTTTGAGTACATCGTGACGGTGCAGGGGCGCCTGGCCACCATCCAGCAGTTTGGCGACGTGGTGGTGAAAACCCGGCCCACGGACGGCTCCCTGGTGTACCTCAAAGACGTGGCCCGCATTGAGCTAGGCAAGTTCAATTACGCCAACAATTCCTACGTGGACGGCAAGCGCGCCGCCTACCTGCTCGTGTACCAGGCCCCCGGCGCCAACGCCCTCGAAACCTACGACAATGTGCTGGCCACCATGAACCAGCTCAAAAAGCAGTTTCCAGCCGACCTCGACTACGTGGTGCCCTTCGAGGCCGCAAGCGTAGTGAAGGTATCCATCAAGGAAGTGGTCGAAACGCTGGGTGAGGCCCTGCTGCTGGTGGTGATAGTCGTATTCATCTTCCTCCAAAGCTGGCGCTCGACGCTCATCCCGGTGCTGGCCATTCCGGTGTCCATCATCGGGGCATTTATCGCGTTTATTCCGCTGGGCTTTACTATTAACACGCTCACGCTCTTTGGCTTCGTGCTGGCCATCGGCATTGTGGTCGATGACGCCATTGTGGTGGTCGAGGCCGTGGAAGTAAACATGAACGAGCGCAAGATGAGCCCCGTGGATGCCACCTTGGAAGCCATGCGCGAGATATCGGCCCCCGTTATCGCCATCGCCCTCATTCTGGCAGCGGTGTTTGTGCCGGTAGGTTTCATCCCGGGTATCACGGGGCGGCTTTATCAGCAGTTTGCCATCACCATTGCCATCTCGGTGCTGATTTCGGCCTTCGTGGCGCTCTCGCTCACGCCGGCGCTGTGCGTGCTGCTGCTCAAGCCCCACGAAGACACCCACGGCGAGCCGCAAGGCCTGCTCAACAAGGCGTTCTTTAAGTTCAACACCTGGTTTGCCAGCGTCACCGACAAGTACGGCAACGGCGTGCAGCGCGGCATCAAGCACTCGCGCTTCGTAGTTATCATCCTGCTGTGCCTGGTGGTGGGCGCCGGGCTGCTGTTTCGCAGTAAGCCCAGCGGCTTCCTGCCCACCGAGGATGAGGGCCGCATCATCATCACCTTCAACCTGCCCGAAGGCGCCTCTACCGGCCGCACCGTGGCCACGCTGGAGGAGATGATGAAGGAGCTGAGTAAAACTAAGGGTGTGGCGCACTATGCGGCGCTCGGCGGCCTGAACGCAGTCAACTTCTCGTCTAAATCGAACTCGGGCACCATCTTCTGCCAGTTGGAGCCCTGGGAAGACCGCAAGGAAAAGGAGCTGCAACTGCAGGGCCTCATGGCCAGCGTGCAGCAGCGCATGGCGCGCTTCAAGGAAGCCACTACGGTGGTGATTTCGCCGCCCGCCATCCCGGGCCTGGGCAACACGGGCGGCTTCTCGTTCATTTTCCAGGAGCGGGAGGGCCAGGGCGATATTAAGGTGTTTGACGCCAACCTGCAAAAGTTTCTCGGCGCCATTCGGCAGCGCCCCGAAATCGCGTCGGGCTTCTCGTTCTTCACCGCCAACACACCGGGCTACAAGCTCGATATCGACCGCCAGAAAGCTAAAAAGCTGGGTGTGTCCATCACCGAAATCGGCAACGCGCTACGCACCTACCTGGGCAGCGCCTACGTCAACGACTTCACGCTCTACGGCCGCACGTTCCGGGTAGTGGCGCAGGCCGACTCGTCGTATCGCGGCGACATCGCCGACCTCGGCCAGTACTACGTGCGCAACAGCGCCGGCGGCATGGTGCCGCTGAGCACGCTCACCACGTACCAGCGCACCGAAACGGCCCCGCTCATCTCACACTACAACCTGTTTCGGGCGGCTGAAATCAACGGTAACCCCGCTCCCGGCTATAGCTCGGGCGATGCCATCAAGGCGCTGCAAGAAACGGCTGCCCAAACACTGCCCCAGGGCTACGGCTTCGAGTTCTCGGGCCTGAGCCGCGAAGAGCTGCTGGCCGGTGGCCAAACGATTTACGTGTTTGCGCTCTCCATCATCTTCGTGTTCCTGTTTCTGGCCGCGCTGTATGAAAGCTGGTCGGTGCCGTTTTCAGTGCTGCTGGCGGTGCCGGTAGGCATTTTTGGGGCCATCCTGGCGCTCATCTTCTTGCCCAAGCTCACCAACAACGTGTACGCTCAAATCGGCATGATTACGCTCATCGGCCTCTCGGCCAAAAACGCCATCCTGATTGTGGAGTTTGCCAAGGAGCGCGTGGATAAGGGCGTGCCGCTCGTCGAGGCCACGCTCGATGCCGTGCGCCAGCGCCTGCGGCCCATCATCATGACCTCGCTGGCATTCATCCTGGGTATTCTGCCGCTGGTGTTTGCCGCCGGCGCGGGTGCCCAAAGCCGCCAGACGCTGGGCTGGACGGTGCTTGGCGGCATGCTGTCGGCCACCGGCCTGGGTATTTTCATCGTGCCGGTGCTCTACGTCATCATCACGCGCTTTGCCTACGGCAAGGAGAGGCTGGCCGAGCTGGAGAAAAACTATAAGCCCGACGACACCCACGGCGGCCCCCACCCCGACCCGACGCCCCCGGCCGGGGCCCCCGTCCCGGCCTAAGCGCGGGGCAAGCTGCCACCACCCAAAAAAGCCTGACCGTTTGCACGGTCAGGCTTTTTTTAGGGTCAAAAATTGGCTAAGCTGGCGGGGCCATCCGGCGGGTGAGCACGCGCGCCACGCTTGCGAGCCGCCGGCTAATGGGCTGGGCTACCTCAGCATCTTCCAGGTCGATGCCCTCGGGGCGCGACGACAGGTAGCGAGCCAGGGCGGCGTTTTCGTCGAGGGCCTTGGTCAGCTCGTGCTGAGCATCTTCCCACTCAGCCAGCTGGTCGGTGCGGAGGTAGTAGTGGCGCAGCTCAATCGTCTGGCTCACGAGGGCAGCCAGGCGAGTAAGCAGGTCAGCCTCGGCCGCCGAAAAGCCCCGCTCCTCCTTGCCGATGACGGCCAGCATTCCCAGGCGCGCCTCATCAGCAGCCACCAAGGCGGCCCCCGCGTAGAACTTAAGGCCAATGGCCTGTGCCACATCGGGCTTGATGAGGCTACAACTGGCGGGCTTGTAATCAGATACCACCACTCCATCGCCGGCCAGAATGGCGGCCGAGCACATGCTTTCGTTGCGCACTAGGCCCGGGATGCCGGTAGCCCCGGTCAGCGCCTTAAACCACACGTAATCCGCATCGACCAGCGAGATGAGGGCAATGGGCACACTGAAAAGCTGCGCGGCCCAGGCCACGTAGTCGTCAAAAATCTGCTCGGGCGTGGTATTGACAATCTGAAACTGGTGCAGCGTGCGTAGGCGGGCCGCGTCGTGGTCAGGTATCAGCGAATCGGGAAAAGTGGGCGTCATTCAGGGTTAGTAGTTGGCTTCGCTGCCGGGCAGGTCAATCAGGATAAATTGGGCATCCTTAGTAGCTTCAATATCAAGCACATCCTCGGCGTCGAGGCGGGCTTGGTCATTGGGCCCCAGCGCGGTGCCATTGACGAGCAGGCTGCCTTCTTTGATGTAGATAAAGGTGAGACGGATGGGAAAAGTTTTGAACGTCAGCTTTTTCCCACACTCCAGGTTGCTCCAGTAGATGGTGCTGTTCGAGTTCATGTACACCACGTCTTCGAGCACGCGCTGCCCCGTCACGAGGGGCACCAGCTCATTTTTGCGGCTCTTCAGAAAGCCCAGGTCCTTTTGCTCGTAGCTAGGGGCCAGGCCCTTCTGGCTGGGAATAAACCAGAGCTGATACAGGTGCAGGGGCTTGTCCTGGCGGTTCATCTCGCTGTGGGCCACGCCGGTACCGGCCGTCATGCGCTGCACCTCGCCGGCCGGAATGGCCGTGCGGTTGCCTAGCGTATCCTCGTGACTCACTTCGCCTTCGAGCACTAGCGTCACGATTTCCATCTCGGAATGCGGGTGCTGCGGAAAGCCGTTTTGCGGCGCCACCGTGTCGTCGTTGAACACCCGCAGCGGGCCGAAATGCATATTATTTCGGTCGAAATAATCGGCAAACGAAAACAGGAAATACGAGCTGAGCCAGGTTACGGGGGCGGCGTGGTGGCGGCTGGCAGCCGGAAGGTGAGCAAGCATAGGAGCAAGGTGTGGAAGGAGGCGATTGGCAAACGGCTGGGTCAACAGACAGCCGACAACTGCCTTAGAACTGCGAATGGGGGGCTGGGGTTGCTGTCGAGCTTCGGCAGTGCCCGGTAGCGGGGGCTGGCGGCGGCATTTTAGGCCGGCCGCAGAGATGGCAGCCGCCACGCAACCAGGCGGTCAGCCAGTGCCCAAGGCTCTGCAAACGATTGCGGGAATTTAGGCCGACTGCACCCGAGCCAACAGCCTGATTCCTCGGGATTTTACTAAAAATTTGCGCGAAATAACTTCGCTATTTGCTTAACAATCATCTTTATCCAAAACTACCCTTCCAGAAAAAATGTCAAAATTTAGTAGCGGTAAAATGCGGGATTTTCGCTAACATTGTGCTCCCTCTTTCCCACCCCAACCACATGTTTCTACCCCTACCCGGGACTACCCGCCTTGCCGGCGTGGCGGCCCTGCTATTGCTGGCCGGCTGCGCCAAAGAAACGGCCGGGCCGCAGGCCAGCCCCGCGCTCGCCACCTCTACCACCGCCAATGCCACTGCCGTAAACGGCGTGATGATGCAGGGCTTTTACTGGGATGTGCCCGGCAGCACCTCGGCCGGCACGTGGTGGCAAAACCTGGGCAGCAAGGCTACCGAGCTAAGCGCGGCCGGCATCACGGCCATGTGGCTGCCGCCCGCTTACAAGGGCAGCGCCGGCGGCTACGACGTAGGCTACGGCGTGTATGACCGCTACGACCTGGGCGAGTTCAACCAGAAAGGCACCGTGGCCACGCACTACGGCACGCTGGCCCAGCTCCAAAGCTGCATCTCGGCCCTGCACGGCCAGGGTATTCAGGTGTACGAAGACGTGGTGATGAACCACCTGATGGGCGCCGACTATCAAGAAGCCTTCACCTACAACGGCACGAACTACAACGTGTACACGGGCTTCAACTACTCCGCCCGGGCCAACAAGTACAGCACCTACCAGTGGCACTACTACAACTTCAACGGGGCCCAGCAGGGCGCTAACAATAGCTGGCTGCAATGGAACCCCTGGGACTTCCAGCCCTATAACAACGGCGATGCTTACGACAACCTCATGGGCTGCGAGGTGCGCTACGCCGACGTAAACCAGGCCAACGAAACCATCAAGTGGGGCAACTGGCTGACTACCACGCTGGGCCTCGATGGCTACCGCATCGACGCGGCCAAGCACATTCAAACCGGCTTTTTCAACAACTGGCTTGATAACGTGAAGGGCACCTCGGGCCGCTTTGCCGTGAGCGAGGTGTGGTTTAACAGCGTGAGCCAGCTCAACGACTACGCCTCGGCCACGGGCGGGCGCACTAGCCTGTTTGACGTGCCGCTGCACTACACCTTCAAGGCTATGAGCGACGGCAACGGTGCCTGGGACATGCGCGGGCTGCAATTTGCCGGCTTTACGGAGGCCAACGGGCCGCTGTCGGTGTCGTTCGTGGACAACCACGACACCGACACGCCGGGCGGGCTCAACTCGCCGGTCGTCAACCTCAAGATGCTGGCCTATGCCTACATCCTGACCCGCGAGAAGGGCTACCCCTGCGTGTTTTACCGCGACTATTACGAGTACGGCCTGGGTGCGCAGATTAAGACGCTCAGCCTCATTCGCAAGGCCAATGCCTACGGCGCAGCCTACGAGTACACGAGCGTGGACGATGCCGATTACTACGCCTACTCGCGAGCCGGCGACAGCACGCACAAGGGCCTGATGCTCATCCTCAACGATGGCAGCGGCGCGCGCACCAAGGGCATCACCTCTCCCTTCAAAAACGCTACGCTGACTGACAAAACCGGCAACTACGCGGGCACCATCGCCACCGATGCCAACGGCTACGGCAACTTCCCCGTGCAGGGCCGCAGCTGGTCGGCCTGGGTGCCTAGCTAAAGAAGCTGAACGCGCCGGGTTAGAAGTTGAAAATTATCGCGTCATTTTTCAACTTTTGGCCCGGCACACTTAACGCTCTTTCGATACGACTTTTCTCTTTTTTCCCCACCCAAACCAATCCTCTTTTTATGTCCACTTTTTTACGCGGCACGGCCCGCGCTTCCTTAGCCGCAGCGGTTTTTCTGGCCTCATGTGCCAAGGAAACTACCGCCCCCACTACGCCGGCCCCGGCTAGCCTGGCTACCTCTTCCAACGACGCCACTGCCGTGAACGGCGTGATGATGCAGGCCTTTTACTGGGATGTGCCCCAGACTACCAGCGGCCAAACCTGGTGGCAGGTGCTCGGCGGCAAGGCCAGCGAACTGAAATCGGCCGGCATCACGGCCATGTGGCTGCCGCCCGCCTACAAGGGCAGCGGCGTAAACGACGTGGGCTACGGCGTGTATGACCGCTACGACCTGGGCGAGTTCAACCAGAAGGGCACCGTGGCCACGCACTACGGCACGCTGGCCCAGCTCCAGAGCTGCATCTCGGCGCTGCACGGCCAGGGCGTGCAGGTGTATGAAGACATGGTAATGAACCACTTGACCTCGGCCGATGCGCAGGAGCAGTTCACCTACAACGGCACGAACTACAACGTGTATACCAGCTTCACGTACCCCGGCCGGGCTAATAAGTACAGCACCTACCAGTGGCACTACTACAACTTCAACGGCACCCAGCAGGCCCCCAACAACGGCTGGTACCAGTGGAACCCCTGGGACTTCCAGCCCTACGCCAATGGCGATGCCTATGACAACTTGCTGGGCTCGGAAATCCGCTACGCCGATGCTAACCAGGTGAATGAAACCATTAAGTGGGGCAATTGGATGACCACCACGCTGGGCCTCGACGGCTACCGCCTCGACGCGACCAAGCACATGCTCACCTCGTTTGTCAACTCGTGGCTCGATAACGTGAAGGGCACCTCGGGCCGCTTCGCGGTGAGCGAAGCGTGGTTTCGCAACCTGAGCGACCTGAACAACTATGCCTCGGCCACGGGCGGACGCACCAGCCTGTTTGACGTGCCGCTGCACTACACCTTCGCTGATATGAGCAACGGCAACGGCGCTTGGGATATGCGCGGGCTCGAGTTTGCGGGCTTCACCGAGGCCAACGGGCCGCTCTCCGTCTCGTTTGTCGATAACCACGACACCGACCAGACGGGCGGCGCGCTCTACTCCCCAGTGGCCAACCTCAAGATGCTGGCCTACGCCTACATCCTGACCCGCGAGAAGGGCTACCCCTGCGTATTCTACAAAGACTACTATAACTACGGCCTGGGTACCCAGATTAAAACCCTCATCGGCATCCGCAAGGCCAACGCCTACGGCGCTTCCTACGAGTACACGAGCGTAGACGATACCGACTACTACGCCTACTCACGGGCTGGCGACAGCACGCATAAAGGCTTGATGCTTATCCTCAACGACGGCAGCGGCGCCCGCACCAAGGGCATTACCTCTCCCTTCAAAAGCGCTACGCTCACCGACAAAACCGGCAACTACGCCGGCACCATCACCACCGACGCCAACGGCTACGGCAACTTCCCCGTGCAGGGCCGCAGCTGGTCAGCCTGGGTGCCGAACTAGCCCGGCTTCCTGCCTACCCAACGCACAGGGTAGCTAAAAGACCGTCATGCAGAGCGAGCCACTTCGGCAAGCTCCGCATGACGGTCTTTTTTAACAGCTCTGTTTATAAACCTGCACCTTTGCGGCCCCAACCTTTCTCAGCCCATGACTCCAGCCACCCGCCTCGAACACGATTTCCTCGGCGAATTGCCCATCCCCAACGACGCTTACTACGGTATCCAGACCTCGCGGGCGCTCGAAAACTTCTACATCACGGGTATTCCCATCAAGGTCGAGCCGCTGTTTGTGCAGGCGCTGGCCTTTGTAAAAAAAGGCGCCGCGCTGGCCAATAAGGAGCTGGGCGTGCTCGACTCTACCATTGCCGACTACATTGCCCAGGCCTGCGACCGCGTGGCCAGCGGCGAGTTTGATAATCAGTTTCTGACCGACATGATTCAGGGCGGAGCCGGCACCTCCGTCAACATGAACGCCAACGAGGTAATCGCCAACGTGGCCCTCGAGCTGATGGGCCACCAGAAAGGCGAGTACCAATACTGCCACCCCAACAATCACGTCAACTGCTCGCAGAGCACCAACGACGCCTACCCCACCGCCTTCCGCATCGCGCTCAACAACAAGCTGGTCGGCTACCGCGACATGCTTTCGCAGCTGGCCGACGCGTTTTTTGCCAAAGGCGAAGAGTTTAAAAACGTGCTCAAGATGGGCCGCACCCAGCTCCAGGACGCCGTGCCCATGAGCATGGGCGACGAGTTTAACGCCTTCGCCACCAACCTGCGCGAGGAGCTGCTACGCATCGACGACTCGCGCCGGCTCATTGCCGAAATCAACATGGGCGCCACCGCCATCGGCACCCGCGTCAACACGCCCCCCGGCTACGCGGGCCTCGTGACCCAGCACCTGCGCCAGATAACCGGCCTCGACCTGAGCCTGGCCGGCGACCTCATCGAGGCCACCTACGACACTGGCGCCTACGTGCAGCTCTCGGGCGTGCTCAAGCGCACGGCCGTGAAGCTCAGCAAGATATGCAACGACCTGCGCCTGCTGGCCTCGGGCCCGCGCGCCGGCCTGTTTGAAATCAACCTGCCTGCCTTGCAGCCCGGCTCCAGCATTATGCCGGGCAAGGTGAACCCCGTAGTGCCCGAAGTGGTGAACCAGACGGCCTTCTACGTCATCGGCGCCGACCTCACCGTGACGATGGCCGCCGAGGCTGGCCAGCTCCAGCTCAATGTCATGGAACCGGTTATCTCGTTCGCGCTCTTCACCAGCATCTCCTACATGACCAACGCCTGCCGCACGCTCCGCGAAAAGTGCGTGCTCGGCATCACTGCCAACGTGGCCCACGCCGCCAGCATGGTCTACAACAGCATCGGCATCGTGACCCAGCTCAACCCCGTGCTCGGCTACGAAGCCTCGGCCAGCATCGCCAAGGAGGCCCTGGCCACCGGCAAGTCGGTGCACGACATTGCCGTGACCGAACGCAACTTATTGACCCAGGAGAAATGGGACGAGATTTTCACGTTCGAAAACCTCATCCGCCCGGTATTTATGAAGTAGCCCTAGCGCAGTAAAGCGAAGCTTCCGCTTCGTGCGCGAGCGCAGCGAGCATCTGGCGCAAGGGTCATCCGGCCCCGCCTGCTCGCTGCGCTCGCACACGAGGCGGAAGCTTCGCGCTATTTGCCTACCTACGTCGTCGGGTTTGCAATTTCACGCGCCAGCTCGGCGTACCACGCGGCGCCGTACTTGCGCTCCAGCGGCTCTTTCAAAAACTCATACACTGGCACGCCCAGCTTGGCCCCAAACGAGCAGGCCGGCGAGCAAATGTCCCAGCGGTCGTAATTCAGTGCTTCAAAGCCATCGTACTTGGTAATGCGAATTGGATATAAGTGGCAGCTAATCGGCTTCTTAAAGTCGGTAGCCCCGGCCAGGTAGGCCTGCTCGATGCCGCACTTCAGGATACCCAGCTCGTCGTAGAGTGCGTAGGCGCACTCCCGGTCGTTGATGGTCGTAGTACTGTAGTCGCCCTCCCAATCTTCGATGTAAAGCCCTTGGGCCGCAATGGCTTGCTTGCCAGCTTCGGTGAGAAAAGGCTCAATCTTGGGGTACTCATTCTTCAGAATTTCCAGCTCTTCCAGTTCCAGCGGAGCGCCGAGGTCGCCCTCCACGCAGCAGGCACCCTTGCAGGCGTTGAGGTTGCAGACGAAGAACTGCGCCGCTACGTCGTCGGAGATAACGGTATTTTGGATAACAATCATGGCCTAGGACGAATTTATCAGCGATAGAAAACGGTTAGCAAAAGGCGAGGCGCCGCTAGCCTTGCCTAAAAACGGTAGCACAAAGATACCGCCCTCCCTCCCCTCCAACTTATCTTTGTCAGCTAGCCGCCTGCGGGGCGGCCCCTTTGTATGGCTATAGATTATCGTGCTCTTTTGAACCCCTCGCAGGCCGCCGCCGTGCTCCAAACGGAAGGCCCCTGCATGATTATTGCCGGCGCTGGCTCGGGCAAAACGCGGGTGCTCACCTACCGCATTGCGCACCTGCTCGAGCAAGGCGTAGACCCATTTAACATCCTGGCGCTCACCTTTACCAACAAGGCGGCCAAGGAGATGCGCGCCCGCATCGAGAAGGTGGTGGGCCCCGAGGCCAAAAACCTCTGGATGGGCACCTTCCACTCCGTATTCGCCAAAATCCTGCGCTCCGAGGCCGATAAAATCGGTTACCCACGCTCGTTCACTATCTACGACACGCAGGATACTAAAACACTTATCGGTCAGATTGTCAAGGAGTTAGAGCTGGATGACAAGCTCTATAAGGCCAGCACGGTACTAGGCCGCATCTCGGCTGCCAAAAACAAGCTGGTGTCGGTGGCCCAGTACCTCAACGACCCCGTTATCCGGCAGGACGACGAGGCCGCCATGCGCCCCAAAATCGGCATTCTCTACCAGCAGTACGCCGCCCGCTGCTTCAAGGCCGGCGCGATGGATTTTGACGACCTGCTATTCCAGACCAACGTCTTGTTCCGCGACCACCCCGACGTGCTGAACAAATACCAGAACAAATTCAAGTTTGTGATGGTGGACGAGTATCAGGACACCAACTATTCGCAGTATTTAATTACCCGCAAGCTGGCTGCCAAAGAGCGCAACATTTGCGTGGTGGGCGATGATGCGCAAAGCATCTATGCCTTTCGGGGCGCGGATATTACCAATATTCTTAATTTCGAGAAGGATTATCCCGAGCTAAACGTCTTTAAGCTGGAGCAGAATTATCGCTCGACCAAGAATATTGTGTGGGCAGCTAATTCGGTCATTAAAAATAACCAGGCGCAATTACGCAAGGATGTTTTTTCTGATAATGAGGACGGCAATTTAATTGAGGTAATTAAAGCTGCTTCCGACAACGAAGAGGGCAAATTAATTGCCCAATCTATTTACGAGGACAAGATGAACCAGCATCTATCCTACGATAACTTCGCCATTCTCTACCGCACCAATGCCCAGAGCCGGGCGATGGAAGAAGCGCTGCGCAAATTGAATATTCGCTATAAAATTGTTGGCGGCCTAAGCTTTTACCAGCGCAAGGAAATCAAGGATTTGGTGGCGTACCTGCGCCTCACGGTAAACCCGAACGATGAGCAGGCGTTGCGCCGCGTTATTAATTACCCCAAGCGCGGCATCGGCGATACCACGATTAGCAAATTAATTAATTCGGCCGAGGAAGCTAACCATACCATCTGGGAAGTGGTGAGCAATGCCGAGCAGTTTCTACCTGCCAGGGTGTCGAACCCGGTGGTGGGCTTTGCCGAAAAAATAAAGAGCTACACCGCCGTGGCGGCGAAAGAAGACGCTTTTGAGGCGGCTAAGTTCATCGCCAAAAACTCGGGCATGATTGAGGAATTGTACGCCGATAAGAGCATCGAAGGCTTGTCGCGCTACGAGAACATTCAGGAATTGCTCAACGGCATCAAGGAATATGTGGACGACCACGAGCGCGAGGACAAGTCGCTGGGCGCATTTCTGCAAGACATTGCCCTCGTCACCGATTCCGACCTCAAAGACGCCGCCCAGGAAGGCGAGGCCGTAACGATGATGACCATTCACTCAGCCAAGGGGCTGGAATTCAGAAATGTATACATCGTGGGCATGGAGGAGAATCTCTTCCCGAGCCAGATGATGATAACCTCACGGGCCGACTTGGAAGAAGAGCGCCGGCTGTTTTACGTGGCCATCACGCGGGCCGAAAAGAAGCTCACGCTCAGCTACGCTACCTCGCGCTACCAGTGGGGCAACCTGCGCTCGTGCGAGAAGTCGCGCTTCCTGGATGAGATTGACCCCCAGTATCTTAACGTGAAGTTTGCGGCTGGGCCCGTTGTGGGCGAGTCGCCGTTTCAGCACGTATTTGAGCGGCGCTCAAACCTGGTAGCCACCCCACCGCGTAAGACGGTCGCGACCAAATACGTGGCTCCATCCGACTTCCAACCCTCCGATACGAGTAACTTGCAGGCCGGCCAGCGCGTCGAGCACGCCAAGTTCGGTTTCGGCAAAGTAGCCAGCCTCGAAAAGCAGAATGGTACCGTAAAGGCAATTATTGAGTTTGAAGAAGTAGGCGAAAAAACGCTGCTTTTGAGCTTTGCCAAGCTGCGGGTATTGTAGCGCGAGGTTTCGCAAGGTGAGGCATAGGTTCGCAAGGCTACAGTTTTGCTGTTCTTGCGAAACCTCGCGCTAATATAATTTTAATTACATGCAAGAGATACCCACCCAACTGCCCTTCCACCTGCAATTGCTGGTGCGCGAATATGGGCAAAGCACCTACCAACTTATTAGGGGGCTGGCCCAGATAGAAGATGTGGCCGAGCGCACGCGCCGAGCCGCCGGCATCGTGCAGATGATGCTGCGCCTGCGCCCCAGCCTGCGCGACCAGCCCGATATCCAGACGCGGCTCTGGAACCACCTGCACGCGCTGGCGGGCACCGACGTGGCGCTCGATGCCCCCGTGCCCCTCACCCCGCCCCGCCTGTATTCGGAGCGCCCTAAGCGCGTGGAGTACCCACGCCAAGCTCCCAAGCTTAAGGCCTATGGCCGGGGTGTGGAGGCACTCATTACCAAGGCGCTAACTCTAACTGAGGCCACCGAGCGCGACCAAGCCGCTGCCCAGATTGGGCGCACCATGAAGTTTCTCTACCGTCAGCACAATAAGGAAAACGCTAAGGATGTGACTATCATCCGACACCTAAGTGAACTGTCGGGCGGCCAATTGAAGCTGGATGTGCAGGCCGTGGCCGACCAGGGTTTATTTGAAATTGCGGCCCTGCCAGCGGCGGCAACTACCAGCCAGCCGGCCCGCCCGACCGGCAGCGGCCAGTCGGCAGCCCGCTTTGAGGGCAGCCGCGATAACCGCGAGCGCCGGCCCGACCGCCCCGAGGGCAGCAGCAATAGCTTTGGCAATGGCAATAATAAGAAGCGCGATAAGAAGCGCGGCAAGAAATTTCGCTCCGAGCCTCAGCAGCCGCCGCAGTAGCTTTGCGGCTTAAGTGGGCTTTTCGCCATTAGGCGGAGCCCACTCGCTAATTGTTCCTTGTTACCCGATAATTGAAAAAGAATGGCTGCATTTGAAGTGCGCGGCGGACAGAAGCTGCACGGGGAAATTATCCCCCAAGGAGCTAAGAATGAGGCGCTCCAGATTCTGTGCGCGGTGCTGCTTAGCCCCGAGCCCATCACCATCAGCAACGTGCCCAACATCCGGGACGTGAACAAGCTCATTGAGCTGCTGCGCGACATGGGCGTAAAAGTGGGTCAGTTGGCCCCCGACACGTACATGTTTCAGGCCGAGGATGTGCGCCTCGACTACCTCGACACGCCCGAGTTTGTGGCCCAGGCCCGCGAACTACGTGGCTCGGTGATGATACTTGGCCCACTGCTGGCCCGCTACGGCCGCGCCCAGCTACCCAAGCCGGGCGGCGATAAAATTGGCCGCCGTCCACTCGATACGCACTTCGTGGGCCTCGAAAAGCTGGGGGCGCACCTCACACTCGAAGGCACTGACTTCTACCGTTTGAACGTGCCCGCTGGCAAGCTACAAGGCGCCTCCATGCTACTCGATGAGGCCAGCGTGACGGGCACCGCCAACATCGTGATGGCAGCCGTGCTGGCCGAAGGCACCACCACCATCTACAACGCCGCCTGCGAACCCTACTTGCAGCAGCTGTGCCGGATGCTGGTGCGCATGGGCGCCAATATTCAGGGCATTGGCTCCAACCTGCTTACCATTGAGGGCGTGGCCAGCCTCGGCGGTACCGAGCACCGGATGCTGCCCGACATGATTGAAATCGGCTCGTTTATCGGCCTGGCGGCCATGACGGGCTCGGCAATCACCATCAAGGACTGCCAGATTCCGGAGTTGGGCATCATCCCCGACACGTTCCGCAAACTGGGTATTCAGCTGGAGTTTCGCGGCGATGACATCCACATTCCGGCGCAGGAACACTACCAGCTTGGCACCTACCTCGACGGCTCCATCCTCACGGTGAGCGACCACACCTGGCCCGGCTTTACGCCTGATTTGCTGAGCATTATCCTCGTAGTAGCTACCCAGGCGCGCGGCACGGTGCTCATTCACCAGAAGATGTTCGAGTCACGGCTATTCTTCGTGGACAAGCTTATTGACATGGGCGCGCAAATTATCCTCTGCGACCCGCACCGCGCCACCGTCATCGGCCTCGACCGCCAGAAGACACTGAACGGTATCACCATGTCATCACCCGACATCCGGGCCGGCGTGGCGCTGCTCATTGCCGCGCTCAGCGCCGAGGGCACCAGCAAAATTCTCAACGTGGAGCAGATTGACCGGGGTTATCAGAACATCGACGAGCGCCTGAATGCGCTCGGCGCCGACATCCGGCGCGTGTAGCGCACGTCGCCTACCGCCCAAGCCTAACAAAAAGGGGCCACGCACTATGTACTATGTGCGCGGCCCCTTTTTGTTAGGCTTGGGCTCGGGTTAGTCCATTACCATATCTACTACAGCCGTCACCAGCGAGAGGGCCAGGCTAAAAATCAAGGCGCTTACGAGGCCTGTCACGGCAAAGCTGCTCATCAGGTAATCCGCCAGCTTCACAATAATGACGTTGATAACCAGCAGGAAAATCCCCAGCGTGAGCACCGTAATCGGGAAGCCAATTATCTTCAGGATGGGCTTCACGGTGGCATTCAGCAGGCCCAGCACGATAACCAGGACGGCGGCACTACCCACGCCGTCGAGGTGCACGTTGGGCAATACTTGCGCCAGGCCATAAGTCAGTACCGCCGTGAGAATAAATTTGATAAGGAATTTGACCATGAGAAGAAAGGGTAGAAATGAAGGTTAGTCAGCCTTACCTTTTGCAGTAAGACGGCCTTGTGATACGGCCATCCAGTTGCAAAGTTGGTAAAGCAGGCGAGCCCCCACAATGCCATTCCAATCAGTATCACCGGGGGCTACCTCGTTGAGGTCCAGGCCGATGATGGTCCGGCCTGAGCGCACTATCATGCGCAGCAGGTACGTAGCTTCTTCGTATTCGAGGCCGCCGGGCACGGGCGTGCCGGTGCCCGGGCACAATTTAGGGTCGAGGCCGTCGATGTCGAAGCTGATGTATACTTTCTGGGGTAGCTGAGCGATGATTTTACCGCACACCTTCTTCCACGATTTCTTAGCGAATTTCTCCTCGCTCATAAACCGCTGGCCAAACAACGCAACCCGGCCCACCGAATGCTCGATAAGGTCGGCTTCCTGCTGGCACATGTCGCGAATGCCAACCTGCACCAGCTTCTTCACCTGCGGTAGCTGCAAGGCATTATACATGATGCTGGCGTGCGAGTACTGGAAGCCTTCGTAAGCCGGGCGCAGGTCGCAGTGCGCATCGATTTGCAGAATGCCAAACTCGCTATGGCGCTCGGCCAGCGCGTGCAGGTAGCCCAGCGGCGTGCTGTGGTCGCCGCCCAGCACGGCCACCGCTTTACCGGCATCGAGCAGGGCACCCGTCTTGTCTTTCAGCCACTGAATTAACTTGTCGCCTTCGGCCGTAATGCGGGCGGGCACGGCACTGTGCTGGGCGGCGCCCTTCGCTGGCTGTCCATCCTCAAGCCAGCCAATGTAATCGGCGGCCACGGGGCGCAGTTCACGGCTGATTTGGGCAATAGCTTCATCTTCTTCCTCCATCGCCAGGCCCAGCTTCCAGGCATCGGGCAAGTCGGCGTCGTAAAGGTCAACTTGCAGTGAAGCTTCGCGAATGGCGGCGGGGCCCTGAGCAGTGCCGGCGCGGTAGCTCACGGTAACCTCCCACGGCACGGGCACTACTACTACCTGGGCCTCTTCGGGGGTAAAGGGTAGGCCAAACAAGCCACCGGCGGCGTCGCCGAGGGCATTAGGGTCAAAATTGGCAATCTTTTGCGCGAGGGTCGAATCAGACACGGTAAAAAAAGAACACCAAGCGACGAGCGCTTGGTGGGTTGAAAAAGAATAAGAAGGAAGTGATGCACCTACTGTGAACAACCGCCTAAATAACAGCTGACCAATATGGTTGGCGGTTAGGCCGCTGACTGCGTTTTACCCAGGAAATCATACGTACGAATTATTTCCAGGATTTTCTCGAACGTGGCCCGGTCAAAAAACAACATGAGCGGCAATTCTACGGAATTCTCTTTATCCGAAAACTGCGTGATAACCGAAAAAATAAGCGGCTGCAAAGCTTCTGGGTCAGGCATCAGGCTGTGCAGGGCAGTGGCCAGGTCACCCGTAGGGGCCATCGGCGGCGCACCGTAAATGCTAGCTTTCAGAATATTGGCCAACTGTGTTACCAGGGCACCGGTTATAATATTGCTAATTTCCAGCAGTAAGGACTCCTGCAACTCATTGAGCAGCAACGAATCCGACACCTGCATTCGCAGGCACACCCGCGACAGTCGCTGAATGTGCTGGCCCGAGAAGAACATAAACGTGGAGCCGTTAAAATCACCCCGGATGTCACTCTGAATAGCCACGTAACGGGTTTGATAGTCGCGCACCCGGTCAATAATGCTGCTGCTGGGCAGTAAGTCCAGGTTAGGCACTTCCAGCATCACTCGCTCCTTCGCAATGACGGCAAAGCTGTCAGCGGCCCGGGCCAGGCCGATGTTCAGGATTTCGCGAATGATATCGCGCTCTAACTCATTCATTGATAAAGTCATAACAGCTTGAGTACGTAACAGCAGCGGCTAAGGCCGGCAAGGTAATACGAAAAGGAGCAGAAAGCGGTTAAAATCAGGGGCGTTTTGC
>Ga0160427_10000989_pt1 | contig 17380 bp, 7 predicted proteins | sample SolpanmetagenomL_FD_108194 | JGI IMG/M metagenome (GOLD analysis project Ga0160427, IMG submission 108194) | Solar panel surface microbial communities from Lawrence Berkeley National Laboratory, California, USA - L | ecosystem: Engineered > Built environment > Solar panel > Unclassified ...
AGATCGGGTCTACCTGTATTACTATGGACGGCTGCTGTGATGGGCGGAGTTCCTAACGCCGATCTAGGATTGAGAGAATTGTTGGGATCGATTGATGCAGTTGGAGTCGAAATGGCAGGACTACGACCGTGAGAGGTTTGTTCAGGATATCTATTTGTTTCTAATTTTGGCGAGCTCATTACAGTATAGTCGTATGCCTTAAAACAATATAGGATATTATTTGTTATGCGTTATGAATTGTAAGTGGTGTAAGTTAACTATAGAAGTTATTATAAATTATAATCAATAATAAGTCATCAAAAGGTGACGTCAAATGGTTTCCGATGAGATTTTTGCGGGGATAAAAAGTAAATTGGAATTTCTGGTCGTGTGATCTTTACCGTCAATGATGTTCCGGAATAATAATAGCAAGCAAATGAGCGATATCGGAAGTCAGAAAAGGATTACAGTATGTTGAAATCATGAATTGATACGGCCCAATTCCTTGAAATAAACATCTTCATTTGAAGTCTAAAGATCTGACTCCGGTTTTTGTTCCATGCCTTTAACTTGTCTTGTGATATTCAGCTCCAATACAGCTGCAAAACGATTCGTAAGCAGAGCTTGCAAACATGAATCTGAATATATGCAGATGCTATCACTCTTTGCCTTCATGTAAACCCATTTATAACACTTTTTCTGCTAGACTTCTCAAGCCCTGATGTAACAAATATGAGGTTGGCATGTCTTTTCTGGTTCTGACTGTAAGTAGAACGAAATGTTACGTTAATGTGTGTAGCGCTAGTGTTTCTCGGATAAGGCTTCATAACTCTGAATGTAATCGTCAAATCGACCACACGTCCAGGCAAAAGTAGAGGAAACCGATTCGATCAAGTTTATATCCACAGCGTCGTTAGCATAAAGTCATCATGAGGTTGGCATGGACGAATTCTGGAAGACTTGCGTTCAGCTTTTCATACACGATGATCTGGATACAATGAGGATAGTTGGATGCTAGAAACCTTTGAGCTAATGGACTCTTGTAGATACTAAATAGACAGTAAAATTAACATACGGACAGCACTAACATCGTCAAAGCTAATCAAATCACATACGTATATCATAGCACAGCCCGAGACTTAATACAACGAACAGGACGGTAAGAAATATGACTATATAATGAATCGCATTGAGAGGGTTGTTGATTCAGAGAGCTGCTGCAGGATGCAAAACTGTTCTAGAATCCACCTGCCGACTGACTGATCGTTCCAACACAGGCTTTATTGTCTCAAAGCTTTTCGCGACTTCGACATTGATGCCAGTCTTTATGCGCTGAGGCAGTCGGCGGATCAGCCACTTCATCCTTTGCGACTGTGTCTGCAACAGCTTGCTAGCGTCTTGAAGTTGTAACTCCAGTTCCCCAAGTCTATGTTGGAAACCAGGGTCTTCCAACAAAGCCTTTGACTTATCGAGCATATCGCTGTCTTCATTCGCATCCACCTCAAATTTGCTAATAGCCTCATCATAAGTTACCCTCCACTCGAAGAACATCTTAATGATCGAGTCACAAGCTTCGTTCGCGTCAAGCATGAGCCCCACAGACAGTGGCTCCTTTATCTGTTCATTGCTAGGCTTCTCTATCTGGCGACTACTAGTCGTTGCGGAGTTGCTATAACTAGGCTTGAGTAGCGGTGCTTCCCCAGCCGTCTTTTCCACATCCACCAGAAACGTCCGGAACTGCTCAAGCATACCGTCAAATTCTTCAAAACACTTCTCGACTGACATGCGCACTGGTTCAACTAGAAGGAACCTGCTAACTTTCAGATAGGATGTTAATACCGAGACCCGCGCGATCTTCAGACTGGTGTCATTGTTTTCTATGTTCAGGTCCGGCCATTTTTCTTGACGATTCTTCTCTTCGATAAAGGCCTGTAAATCGACCAAAATCCCCACGTAGCATACATAACTGTCCGTAACGACTTCAAGGAGGTCAAGCTTCCTACGTTTGGATGACTTGTCATTGAAAGCATGAAGGAGGAGATCGTCTGATCCTTTCAGAGATTTCTCAATGCTAAGTAAAAGAGCCTTGAACATCACCCGAGGGTCTTTATCTTTTGATTCGTGGTCCTCCTTGAGTTTGTTCAGTAACGAATAGGGTCGCCTCATATCAGAAATGTAAGATTCAATTTGATTTCTACATTTCTTGGCCTTCGTCATCAAGGCAGTGGTTCTAGATGTCTTAGTTAGATCTTTCAAATGCTTTAACCCAACCTTACCCCAATTGCCGCCGTTTAATAAGCTTATCACTCGCTGTCTGGTTCTTTCCATATCTATGTTTCCATGTTCGGAGCGATCCTTATCACCTGCATCGTGCGAGGCTCCTTCAGGATTCACAGGGTCGCTCCATTTTGTACGTTCAAACAGCACTAATTGACAGATGTGGACAATCATGTGCTGCAATTGCTTGATAGCTTCTTCCATTTTCTGGGGCACAACAATTTCGTCCAGTATTCTTTTATCGTTCGAAACGATACTGTAAGGTTGCATATTATTGTTCTTATTCTTACCGACGCCGTTTGGTGTGGAGGTATCGTCGAGATAGCCCAAAGCGCGAAACGAAAATCGTCTTGTGTACCATGTAATCAAACGGAAGTTGATTTCATGTATCCTGTGATCAAGTAAGGACAGCTCACCCACGAAGTCTACAGGTGGATCTGTCATACTAGAAAAGTGTCTGATGATGGAGGTAGATTTTAAGTTTTTTTTCCAGGACGGGGACTTCGAGCTTATTAATACCTCCACATGTAATGCTCTCGAAACTCGACTGTTTCGAATGCGGAACATGGTCCTAGCGCCCTGTCGGCAAATGACGCAACATCTTGTTTCGAGGTAGACGGTCCAATGTTGAGATCGAACTTTCTCCCTCAGCCTTGTCTTCCCGTAAAGTCAAATCTGATTTGAACAAGCTCAGGCTGATTGTGCTCACGTCATCGCCGACTATTTCATACGCACCATATACGAGACAGGGACGAATATATGATAAGTTAAGCTGTCTTCATTCTTCGATGATCAGTATCGCTTGAATCACTGTCAAAGTCAGAATCCAACCTCGCAAGTTTGATTTTCACTCATCGTAGCATGAAGTGGTACTATTTTTGGAGCACTTCCAACTAAACCTTCAAAGTGCACGGTTGAATCTGCAGGACGCGATTTTCAGCTGAAAACGACAAGCTCAAACCTTAGTCTCCTCCTCAGAGGATAGCTTGTGCTCTAACTCAAATGTAGCCAGCCTACTTACCGCCCGCCGGGTATTCTTGATTTTCTACACAATCGTTGATCCAATTTCGTAATGTGAGGAGTTGATCCTGAGTTCAGAACGAACTCACAAATCCGACTGGTTCTCCAAATAAATTTATCAATTTAGTTTAAGATCTTGATTTATATTTTACGAATCGCGTTTCACATTTCATTGATGTTTTCCAACGGAGGTCAAGACTATTAATGATTCGTCGACTAGGATTTTGTGGTCAGGTCTAGCATCCGAGAGCCTGAAACATGGCTATTGCTAAGTAGAGATTGACGGCAGTCTGATAAGTTCACGATCACTTGTGTGCAGCGAATGGTGCGTTGATTTGTTGAGCGTATGGTCTGCGGCACCCTTCTGGACTCAATTTATACAAAACTGGAACATGCAGGTAAGCGAAATGCATGGGCATGATTAGAATGCGTTTACTACTTTTATTCCGAAGTCTGTTTGAACATGTAGCTAGACGCAATCTATCTCAGATCAAGAGGTCATAGACTTAGATAGTAGAGCTTCAATAAATTGTGCACTAGATGCCATGTCTGATTCTAGCTTTTGCGGGATTTGCAGATGTGCTGGGTTCAAATATCTGCGGATGGATGTTTTCGGACGGTTTCTTGCTTTAATCAATGCTTTGGCGTAGATGCATGACAATTGCTTATAAGATTTCTATACTACAGTGGACTACATACACCTCAAATACACGATTTATAACCAAATTCTCAGATTAGCATCTTGACATATACGATAACTTGTCCGCTATGCTGTCGGTATGGAAAAGACCATGATGTGAAAGTCATTATTGTGATTCGTAAACATCTGCAGATCTGGATATAATTTGGACCATTGTCGGACAGACGGCTGACGCCATTGTCATGTTACCTTTCAAAGAAGCATGAGGGCGTAGGAGTGACTCAAACAAAATCTTGATAGACTTGGTAGTCCTCGGAATTACACTCGATATACAATAATATAGCAGCATAAATTACAATTTATTAACAGAAGAACAGCCGGTGAGTTGCGTGAGTGGTGCAAACAGCTTCGTTGATGTGTCAACGGTTGTCATGTTGAATGGCAACCGGAAACTTGACCGCATATGATGCCGAAGTGCTGACTGATTATCTGTAGTTACCGAGAATATGTCTACACCACGAAGCCAGCTTGACAACGCTTGTTCATGTACCACCAGCTCATCTAAGTTGTCTAAATGAGGCTGATGGATGGATTGGGTCTCGACTTTGGGCTCTACGCTATTGCGAGATATATCAACTATGCTTCTCAAATGATCAAACACCCGCTGAAGTCTACGCAACCCCGACTGCAAGTTGGCATAGTTGTCAGCTAGATCGTTCGGTAACATAGCAGCGATTTCCTCTTCTAGGTTTTCCAAACCTTTCGTTAGCTTTTCCCGCGTTGCGAATTCAAGATGAGCTTGTTCTCCACCTCGTGAAGGGTTAGTAGCGGTCGAAAGTCCATCGCTACCAGTCTTCGATTCTAACAATTTCATGGATTTAGATAAAATTCGACAATCGGCAATCAAATTACAGACACGACGGAAAGTCTTTCGGACGTCGCTCACTAATTGTGGTCTCGTTCGAGGATCCATTTCAGAGTACTGACTCGTAACCATTCTTGATGATATGCTATATAGTGAGGATTCTGTTGCTGGTAAGGTCTGATAGAATCGTAACCTAGCAGCGTTTATATCCCTCATCACGTCACTCTTGGACTCCACGGGCCCCGTCGGCCGCTCGTTCTGAGTAGCTTGTTCTTGCAGGTCCGAAACCGGAAGAGCAGCAACCGCTCCGTGTGGTTGCTTGACAATAATTGCAAGTCCCGCCAGAAGCGCTTCCCTGGACCGTCTGAGTCCTCTACGGCGGCGCAAGGCCTGACGTATCGCTTCCTTCTCTCCGGTATTGAAATCTTCTTGCCCCACATACTTTTTACCGATATACTCGGATACTAGTCCATATTTGTTGTCCTTCGCGTTTTCACAAAGATCGAGCCATGTTGCGGGTACATAACTGTTTTTTATCCTAACGATGTCCTCCACCAGCGCTTGATAATTCATACCTTTTATCAAGTCCGACAATTCGTTCAACAGCTTTTGCTCTGGAATTATAGCAGTGAGCTTCAAATCCGCGAGCTCCACTCTCGCTTGCATCGCTTTATGCGTGATCTGGTCAAAAAGTGCTGATGACTTCGATCCCACAGCTATAAATTGTTCAACTGCTTCATCGTCGTCGAAACATGCACACCGCGCCTTCCATAGAGCCTTTTGAAATGTCGATTGTAGCTGTGCGGCATTTTCTTCACATCTGTCCAAGATCGTTTTTCTCAATGTTACAGCGGTTTTATGATTATCCGAAGCTGCCATAAGGTTTACTTCAACATCTTTCGTCTCTCCTGTGGTCACAATGCCCCTATCAGAAAGCCATGGAATAGCTCCGTCGATATGTTTGATATCTTTGGCTAATTTTTGAAGGAGTTGATTGATTGACAGGAGATCGCAATGCAGACCAAAAGGAGGAGTGGCCAAATTCCCACCATAACGACCAGTGTGCTTCTGTGTCTGGTTTCCAGAATTTTGAACGTCTAATTCACGACTTGACGTGAGTACAGGTATATATTTAAGCTCGACCATATGCCTCTCGATACTGCGCAAAGCTTCGTGAAACTGTGATAATGTTGTACTTAGACTTTGCGCACTCTTGTCAGAAATAGCACTCGCGTCTGCCACATAGGAATTGGAGAGGTCCAGCTGCGCGACTTTTACCTCGGATGGTATTATTGCAAACTGCAGTACATACAGCAAATTGAGTCGATGACTCATGACCAAATGGATGGAGTCATCATAGCTCGCAGAGCCCTTCTTTAATTCTCTTTCCATAGTCTCCAGTCTCGATTCCATCACGAACGCATGCAACCTAAGCTTTTTTAGGATTTCTTTCACTGGGTTAATTGACCTATCGAGTTCAGTCTCAGCGCGACGTTCGGAATCTTCCAAGGCCTTTTCAGCTTCTTGAATTCGTTCATTATCAACTTGAACTTTAAGCTTGCGAATTTCTTCTATTGCAGCCTTCAACGTCGTTATAGCACGACTCCCTGAATGATGGATCTGCTGCGATTATTCTTTGCTTCTTATTAGACTGCAATGTCACATACCTTATCGTCTTGAGCTTCTTCCAAAAGCTTTACAACCTCTGTGATATTGATGCTTAGAGTCTTGTCATGGTGCTTCTTTGCGCATTGCGTCAAGACTTCTACGATTCTTGAATACTTCACTAGTAGCTCATTGAAATTATTCACGCTGATCTCTATATGCTCGTCTGCCATCTCGTAGCGATGCGGTCTGCAAAGTCAAATTTGAAGTGATAAAGCAATGAAATCGTATGTGAAATTTCGCTCCAACGAACAAAATCTTTCGAATCTTTAGGAATGACAAGTTGAAGAATGTCTAGGGGACACGAACCGACTATATAACAAAATCGGAAAAGAGCAGCGTGACAGAAAAGCCACAGTCCTTGGAAAACGCAAGGCTTGAATGTTGGACGGGAACCCCTCGGATGTTGGAAGGGGTCTCAGCAGATCACTTCTGATACATAGCTAATTTCCCAGGTTTCAAAGTATCGCAGCCTACAAAACTTGATGGTGTTGGATTTGATATTTCATATATAGTCAACGATACAGTCCAGAGCGATTCGCCACGATTATATTTTGCTCATCACTACTATGACTCCCCGCACATTTGACTTGGAAGAATTCTACTACGGTGGGATAAATTTGGAGCGAATTTCCCCGCTGACTTTGACAGTCTAAATTTAGCAACCCAACCAGAAACGGCACTTTCCGGCCCGAAATTGTTTGTTGGTTTTTCCGTTTGCGGAAATTTTAGGGTCTCGCTTCCAGTAGATCTGCCGGGTTAATTAGCCCCAAACCTTGGTCTCCGCCCCATGTGGCCAAAGTCATCGAAGCTGTGTTCTAATAATTTGCCGAAACTTTTACGCGTCCAAATGGTTTTATAACATCTACTACAACAGATTTACAGCAAGTTAACATCCTACTTTAGACAGGTCAATGATACTGTTCAAATAGCTTCTAAAATAATCAAATATACTATTGAAAAATTCGTACGCAGTATAAAATCCATAATAGCGCTATACTATCGTTTCGCTATACTACTATAGACTAATTAGAGACAAGTAGATTACAAAGAAGTTTATAACAGTGTCAGTATGCTATATATACTTTGTACTGCTTTACTAAATCATCTGTTCCGAGAGAAATTAATCTAGAACACGTTTAGAATCAATTTAGACATTATTATATTAAGTATACTTAAGAAGCGTAGGGGAAAACGTAGAGGAGTTTGTAAGCAAAAGCTCCACTAATGTGGTCTATTACAGGGTTTAAATGAGGTAAACGTAGCTTCGCCTCTTCGCCACAACAAGCCTATTAGCCTTCAATGAACAAGGAATATCCGTCAAGACTACTAAGGGCCTATTTAATTCGCGCTTATTAATAATCACTTATTTCCGATATTCTATCGTTTTGGCGGTATACCCTAAATGTTACGTTTTGCAAAGGAGATGAGATAATTTCCATTCTAAGAAAAAGATCATCTCGGATCATGCTTTGTGTTATTTTCATAAGAGGTCATTTTCTAAGCATGTATTAGTTTCAAGTTTTGAAAGAAAGTTGTAGGATATTACTAGTCTAAGGCCTATTTAGCACTCTATATACTATGTAATTATAAGAATATTTATACTTAAATAAACCCTATGATGTCCGCGATCCTATACGAGTATAATAGATCTACTACTAAAGAATAATAATCTATTAGTAATAGTGATTTATAGAAAGGAAAGGTAACGATTATATTATTACTCTTCTACTAGTTATAAGATAGTAGTTAATGTGATTTAAAATCGTTAGTATACTAGGTTACTAAATAGATGCAGTATTAATTAGAGTATTAAATAGTTATAAATATTAGTATATATGTAGCCTCCCTCTCCTAGATCGCTTCTAATAAGCATACAACAATTCTTAACAAATTAAGGCAAGCATGATCCTAACTAGATCCGCATCGCTCTATGTAATAGTTCCGATAACTTAGTCTAATTCTAGTCCTGCGTATTTGCTAGGTAATTACTGCATGCAGGATTTGTATATGAACTTTGGAGATTGAAAACTATCATCCGATTTGGCGTGGCGTATCGAGTCGAAACGTCTGCGCAGCTTGACAAAGTGCGGTTTCTTTCTTGTATCGTTGCAGACCGTACTATGCAAGGTAACTATTTCAACTTTTAATTTCTGCAAATCTTCGCGTATCTGATTCGTGTACATATTATAAGTTGTTGAACTTTTGTCTTTAATCTCCATCGCATAGTGGTCAAATAGCTCCTTGTATGTTGGTCCGTAGACTTGACCATATAGGGCTTCTACATCACGATGGACATGATTTGCGTCATGATAGCATTTCTGTTCCTCCAATCCCTCGTTCCTCAACCTCGGTGATGATTCGAGCTTCTTAAGACTTTCATATAACGTATAAAAAGTTATCCAGAGCTGTTCCAGAAAATCAGCGAGTGTCCAAGACTTGGATGAGATCGTCCCAGGGGCGTACTCCGTCACCCTTATTTTTTCCAGACCTCGTTTCTTGATTTTTTTGATGTTTTCCACCAGTTGCTTAACTATCTGATCCATAGATTGATGCATCGACTTCAAATTGCTGTCTTTGAGGCATATCGCAGATCTCAACGAGGGTGTGGTATTGTCTCCAGAAGCCATTTTTTCAACACCGGAGGGAAACGACAATGATTTGGTTTTATACAGATACGCTGAACTGACAAATTGTGACGCTGCGAACGAGAGGATGAGTAGAGAACGGTAGAGAAACTTTGAGTTATTACAAATGTACAAAAATGTGTGATTACAAGGGGTTATTTATGCTGACCGAGAATCGACGTGTTGCACAACTGATTGCGGAAACTGCTTACTTTCCAACGCGGACATGGCGTCATCAGCGGGCAGCCTCTGAAAACCAACAAAGCCTTGCCGTAAAGAACACCAACCACAGATTTCTGATGTGAAAAGTAATATGACCTGCCAACTATGTATATTTGCAAAGCTGCCACTTGCATATAATTCTACATCGCATCATCGTGGACTTTACACACATATTCCATCGTATCAACTATGTGATATCGCTCGTGAGATCAAACTCGCCAGCACACCCTCCTGAACCCTTCACACCACTAGACCAGGTTGGAAACCGATGGATTTCAAAGTCTGCCACATGAAACAAGTCCCCACCCGCTTTTTGGAAGTCCTTAATTTTCAATTGCTGCTATTTTTAAATCATGTGCCAAGACTCGAGAGCAGGGGTATCATTGCCACCTAGGGTACGGTTCAATCACCAACATATTTTTTCGTTCGTTTTGCGGCGTGGATATCGCACACCCAGCAGGAGACTTGCCCTAGATCATCTGGTTACACACAGAATCAACAGTCTGATGTGGTACGGCCAAGATATTTTAGTCGTAAATGTGCATCACTGTAGTTCAGTTTGAAAGAACACTTGACACTGCATATCTGTCATAAAACATTCGATGATATGATTTCTTGCTGCGTTATGAACCATCTCGTCTGCTTGCAATTTTGGGAAACGCATGTGCACAAACAGTCAGTAAACATGATGGACATGGAATAATGTGCGTTCGCTGTTCTCTTTCAAGGCCTCGGGAAGCAATCACTATTTAAGGTGCTACATGATATATAGAAAGAGCATATAACGAAAGGAGGTTTATAGCGTTCTTCGAGAGCGATATTGTCAACAGTAAGCATGTCATCGATACTTTCAGTCTGCACCATTATTACACAACATAGCCACCGTTTTTTTTAACATCTTTCGAATCAAAGCTATTCGAGGTCTGAAAGATTCTCTGGAGCCAAACACGACAGATCATTTGCCAGACATTGTTTATGAGTTACATGTCGAAGCCCGTGCGATATGTTTTATAATTATTCTGCTGTTCTTGTTGCAAAGCTTTCCTTTTTTGTCGCAGAAAAACCTCCACTTTGCATTTAATTTTAGGATAATGCAATGAAGTCAGTCATGCCGTCTCACCACTCCAGCTTTAGTAACATACGTAATGATGGTACGGATGGTGAACTTCCGCATCAAAGGCTAGTCTGTCGTAACGAGGTTTAACCAACATGGGTCACTTCATTAGTCCTGTCCGGAAGTGGAGCAACCTGCATGATACCCCGCTTCATCAACTGATTCCAATCACTGCAACAAGACAGCCTCGTCATTTAAAATCGTAGAGGTGTGAACCCTGGAACCCAATCCGGGTAGATAGTGTGTGGTCCAGAATGATAAAAAAAAAGGTAAAATGTGACAGCGCTAGTATGTGTTGCAATAACGTGTGGAGCACTAATGTATAATAATAATCGAATAAGAATCGATTCTTTTCATTAGCTAACTACGTTTGTGTAGGAATTACAGAAGTAAGAGTTTTCACGGTCACGTGCACATGAATAATTGTAAAACTCAGAGGTCTTGGCACGAAAGACTTTTAATTAATATAGTCATAATTAGCTCCGATAGTTTACGTAGAGTGCGATATAACATCAATTATTCGAGCATCAACAACACCACAGTTATCACACTTATTGGCTGATTATTTCATCAATTATCATCAAATCGAATCGATTAGTCAGCTAAGAACCCGACAATGATAATTAGCTAAGCATCAATAAATAATCACAAAAGTCCAGGACGGAAATGGATAAAAAGTCTAATATTTAATACTGCTCAAATTTGAGCGATATCGACGTAGTATTAATACGGTTTCCCTTGATAGTTCGTGTTGAGTAATACACCTTACAAAAAGCTGCACGGTTAGTAGAGCATATCATCGAGATAGTAATACTTTTTGGAACACGCTCTTATACAAAATCGTCTTTCAAGCCTGTCGTAGCAAAAGTCCAACATGGGCATGTTGTTCATAGCGTCAGAGCGAGGTCAACGTAATCTCATCTCATTCCCAAGAAAGATCTATCTTCCAACAATGAATTCGAAATTCTATCTCGCCTCACGTATGCTTTCAGGGTCTGGATGAGAACGTCCAGGCGATTTTTAGCAGCTACAAGATATACAATCTTAAATTTGCCACTTATTTATGAAGGTCTAACCAATTTCATGTCATTCTTGAAATTCTTTTGTGGCCAATGGTGTGTGTCGCATTTAAGCTCATCAATACTCTATCTAGTGTGCACTAGGTCTTTAGTTATCATGATTATCTATTCATTATTGATTGTTACAAACTCAACATCACAAGTAAACAAACTTGATTGACTGAATTTCACACAATGTAGTCTGCTAGGGAATTCATATCTATATCCGATTATGTATTAAGTCGTTTTCCGTAGTATAATTTACGCTAGCTGTAAAATTAGTATGCACTTACTATATGGTACATAAGTTTTGCAAACTATGATTGACTTACACATGGTTTACTAGATCCTCCTGCTCTTAGTTTTGGCGTCTTTGTTGATTGAGATGGGATCCATGAAAGTGGTGGAACGGTTGTCATTCTCGGGTATAATTGGGCACGTAAGTTAGAGCGTCACACGGAAGATTCGAGCTCAAATTTTAGGTAAGCATGATTAACCCAGAATTCATATACGGTGTCAATTGTCTCTTTATTTATACTACTTTGATACTCAGAATCGAGACTGCAGACTTCGAGGAGCTAAGCTTGTAAGACATGTCGAAGATATCGTATAATCTGTCAGACCTAAATAAACTGGCGGCAGCACGCAAAATAACCCCTTGGATTTCAATTTGTCGTTTGCGTGATGATAATCATTGACACTAGTAACCTTCTTCCTGCCTTGTAGATGAACTGCAATAAAGGTGGCGACACACTTTATATTGGCAGATCCATCTAACTGCTAGCCATGTTCTAGAAAATGCATAAACTCTTGTGAAACGTTCATGGTCAACACTTCTTTACACTTTTCGATACTGGCAGACATCTCTTGGATGTATTCAGCTCTGTTTTTCTCGTACTCTTTCCTTAAAACACCACACTTGTGCCATTGTTCAAATGATTTAATGTCACCGCCCATCTTCTCGATCTCCTTGACTCTTTGTTCCTCGGCCTTTCTAGTCTTCACATTACCCGCGTGCCATTCTTCAAATGTTTCATAGTCACGGTACTCATTGTTAGATATGGCAGTGACGGCTATGACAATTCTGTGGTGGCTTTTGAGCTGACTATACATCATGTCCATATTCTCGTTGATTTTAGCAAGCCTATCTTTCGTCACGTGGGGGTTTCGTATATTGCTTTGCGTGTCTTTGATCTGTTCTTTAATGGTAGATGTAAGATTTAACAAATCCTTGACAAGCTTGTCTGCCTCGCAACGTACCAGTTTCGTTGCGTACATACCATCCCTTGTTGGAAAGGGTGGAAGGAATTTGTATACTTGTGACAAACCAAATTCCATCTGCTTAATTCTCGACGTAATTGCCATCAATTTTACCTCCTCTCGTGGACCAATAGTCGTATATTCGCTTAACTGATATCCGGATTAGCATCTAACATATGCAATCACCAACAACTTATGCATGCATACCTCCTCGTCAATCGGAGGGTGTCTCTCGATTAGTGTTATATTCCAAAGAATTCCAGAGATAAATTCGATCAGTGCATGGATCTATCACGCGTCATAAACTACGAATGGATGGCTAGCTTCGGGGGCAAACCTCTGTTAATGCATCGGGCTTAATGTGACACTGTTTACTTTCGTCATGAAGATTCTCGAGGTCGTGTACAAGACCGTCTTCATAGTCTTGCAACGAATGTGCTTGCATTATAGCTTGACTAGGCTGACTCGTATGATGACCCGTAGACTGAGTCGACCGGTTCGCATCATCACTAGTAAGCTGACTCGCAGGCTGACGCGTATGATGACTCTCGGCCTGACTCACATGATAATTCGCTGATGTTGAGTGGGTTGAAGAAGGTGGAATTTCAAGCGGACTCGAAGGCCTTAGCCCCTGCAGGTGAGATAGCATCGTCATACTGTATTTCGCCCAGAGTTGTTAATTGCTGTAGTTCTGGAAACCACGCTTTAGGTCGACTTTTAAGGAAAGGGAAACTTCGGAGGAAGACAAAACTCTTTGGACAACTGTGAAGGAAATCTGAGAGACCAAAAGCAGCTGGACAGCGAGACTGCGCTATTTATAGTATAATTTGATTGAGATAGAATATTGATAATTTCAGCAGAGCACCACATGACCTGGGGTCCGTACGAAACTGGACAACGAAAGCCTTGTCATGCCGGCTTACATCCATCGCCAATTTGTTTCTGCAACCTAGGGTTCGCCTGGATGGACCAAGAGGGCAGGGACCCCAGTCCAAGGCTCCCAAGGCTATACCGGATGGCCAACCATAACTCGCGCATTACCTGGTTTCAAGTCTTGTCTGTGCCCTAAAGTCTTTGTTATTTTCTGAACCTATTGGCGGTGCTGAAAATAGAACTTCTAACGTATGTGACAGCGCTAGTCGAAATTAACGTGGGGTTTGCTTCCCACATTCTACACTAGTCTGGCACGCCCCGTCCCGTCTTGAAATTATCAATAAAATATTTTCCGAGGTGTGGTTCGAATTTGGGAAGCCTTGCAACGAACGCGGAAGACGCAGTGTACCCTTTGAAATTGTATCACCCTTATGAAGCAACCTCTGGGATTGTTTGATATCTATTGTTAGTAAACAAGATTGTGCCAAGACACCAGTATTCGTCATGATGTCACCTCGTCCGAGTCCAAGCGGATGGATCGTAGGAATCCAATAACCATTTGCGTGTCATGTATCGGATTTGTGTTCTCCTTGTCTTATCGCATGGACTATATATGTCTTTTGAAGCGTACGTCTGCATTTTTATAGTCTATTTATCCCATTTTATCACTTGTTCAAATACGTGCTTGGAGCAAACCAGTCTCACCCCTGTAGGGTGGTCGTCATGACCTAAAGCATCAAATCTATGACAATGATACCATTACAGTACAAATAATTGTTTAAGATCACAAGTATTATATAAATAAGCTAGAAGATTAATTATACAATGCCATTAGTCACGTAAATTGATATCCCTGTTTTATATTCTTGTCTCAAACAAAGCAACAATGACAACAATCAAGTCTGCACAGTAGTCTAGCTGATTATTCAGAATGAACAAATGGGGTAGGACAATATAGTAGAGTATGTCACGAGCAGAAAACACGAGTCATAGTATTCATTCGTACGAGAAACTAAGCATATGATTGCAATTCGTTCAAGAAACTAAGGATTGACTGAAATCTGTATGGAATATTGATTTTCAACCTACCTAGGGAATATCCTGCTCCAATATCGTCGTTTTTGAAATCTGCCACGAGAACGAAGCTCGGATCATCACTCCGTTTGAGATACGTACGTCGAATCACCGATTTACATATATTTCAGTTTTGACATGCTCATACCTCATTATCTCAAGAATATAAAAAGTCTACCATACATCCGAGTTGTAAAAGATTATCCACTTACCCTAATGCTAAGCAATGATCTTTTATTTGTGTGTCTGATCACACATACGCCGCACAGTGTTCACACCCTCTGTCAAATTCACCACACCGCTCCCTCGACTGTTTTTAGTCACTGCAACAAGTCAGCCTCGTCATTTTAAATCGTAATGGTGTGAACCCTGAAACCCAACCAGAGTGTGATGGTTTGTGACCCAGAAATATAAAAAAAAAGAAAGGTAAAATGTGATAGCGCTAGTCTGAGAAAGGAAAAGCTTGCAAACTTACTAAATTTCCAACGGAGCGATTTGATCAATATTGTACAGCCAATTTCCGCCTTTTTCTTCCTTGACGAGCCTATTTTTAGAAAAAGGATTAGTAATCTTCCCCACGTTTTTTATTATTCACATCACGTGCGAGACTTGACACTCACCAGTCATATGGCCATAATACTAGATGTCCTCTTACTAGATTCAACATTGTCTCTGCATTATCTTTGTCGAGGACTTCTTCGGGAGCAGCGGCGAATGGAGAACGGCCGCTTTTGATAGTAGTGGCTCTTCTCCGTCTTCCTATTATAGATCCTATACCGCTTGCTCCTATGGCAGTTGATTCGGGAACAATTCCGGTTGGATTTGATTGTATAGCTGTTGTTTCTGATGTGCCTGATGGTTCAACATGATGCTTCTCCGTAGTATGATCTGGAGAAGGAGACATTATGGGGGTGGCGTCTGCTGAGAATGTGACATTTCTGCCCCGAGGATTGGTTGATTTATTATTGTCCAAAGATGGGTCGTGCTTTTCGGTATTATTTTCGGGTGTGGGTGTTCCCTTTGCTGGATCTGGAGATAATGATGATTGATTCGTTGCCGGATTCGGAGACGTTCCAGCTGATTTAGACTGGTCTTTTTTTATATCATCTGTTTGTAATTTTTGTACAGTTTTTTCATCAAAATCAGACATGCTCATACTTCGAATTCTTTTCTCCTTGTCATCGACGGTAGAGTCAGACTTCCAATCACGCTCTGATGCACGACTTCCAGGTCGTAAAAACTTGTTTGCAAATTCGCTGAGTCGTCTTTTTGTAGCAGAACCACCGCCAGACATGACATCACCTAAAATCCCATCTGCAACAGATGTTCCAGGCGGACCAGTGACATTAGCTGCGTCTTTTGGCGGTTTTGGCTTACCTTGACCTGCACCTTGAGATTGCATAAACTTTTCACTATAAATATTATATTCTCGATAATCTTTCCACGATTGAACTTCTGAGTCAGGCATACATCTAAAGACTTGTCGATATAATTTTGTATTGTTTACAGCAATTTGATGCCAGATTGATTTATAAAAGTCATCTTTCAAAGGATCTTTCATACAATCATTTTCAACATATGGTTGACAAATTGATGCAATGAGTGGGGCAATGGCAGAAATGGGACTATTTTCGGGTAATTGCAAGATGGGAGGACCTCCTATGTCTGTATCATCTGAAATTGGTAAAGCAGGTAATTGAGATAGTTGTGTAAGTCCTAATTCTTGAGTAGACATTCTTTTCATACTCCAAGGTGGGGTGGTAGATGATTGAGGAGTTCCTTGACCACTCGGAGGAGTTGATTTGATGTGAGATGATTTACAACGCTTATCCAATGTTTCGGGTGATGTAGCAAGTACTTCTTGACCAAGAGTGTTTACAAATGATTCTCTTCCGGCAGAGACACCTTCATCAGTCAACTTTTGTGCATTATCGACTCCAAATCCTGCCAGATCGAGGTCTAACTTTTCTCCAAATGTCCTTGCTCGATCATCATCTTTTGGACCGAATATGACATGACCGAGGATTTCCGTCCCCGTTTTATTGATGAGAGATTTTTGTGGATTTACTCCTGCAAGTATAGCTTGATCTTCTTTTTCTACTTTTTGTTTCGGAACAAATTCATCTTGAGGGGTCCGTGGTGATACTATAGGAGATCCGAGTGCCTGGGAAGGATGTTGAATCAGAGGTTCTATAATGGCAGAATCATTGTCATCACTATCTTCATCTTGACGATAAAATTCATCAATATCAACACCAAGATGTTCTCTCATTAATCTCATTCGAAGTGAATGTGGAAATACACCAACTCGATAAGGTTCGCCACCCATGGTAGATGGTATCGTTTCTTGATCAATGATTAATGTAGCCATTTCAGAATCACGATTACCAAGCATTGATCTTTCATTTATATTTGCCGAACCAATGATACAAGATCTATCATCGACAACCATACATTTTGCGTGAACGTACAGCTGCTCTGTTGTCAATACTTGATTTGGTCCAATCTTACCCCATTGACGTAGAGCATAAAATTCAATATATTGTGCAGGATCAATACCTTTACTTCTTAGACGAGCAAAGATGGAAGTTTCCCCTCGACATATACTTCTATATTGACATTGCATGATCAATCTGATACTTGTACCATCTTGAGAGTCAACACTGTTTTGAAAATCAGGCATCAATGGTACAAGAAGACATGCTC
>Ga0160427_10000990_pt1 | contig 17380 bp, 15 predicted proteins | sample SolpanmetagenomL_FD_108194 | JGI IMG/M metagenome (GOLD analysis project Ga0160427, IMG submission 108194) | Solar panel surface microbial communities from Lawrence Berkeley National Laboratory, California, USA - L | ecosystem: Engineered > Built environment > Solar panel > Unclassified ...
CGGCTTCACCGACGCTTTCTTCTCCTTGGCCAAGAGATCTCCTCCTCTTTTCTTTTTGAGGAGGAGATCTTTATTCTGGCTTGGCGCTGCGGAGTTCCTCGACGAGCTGGGCCTTGCCTTCTTCAGTCATCAGGGGCCGTAGCAGGTGTTCGAGCACGTGATGCTTTTGCAGCCCGCGCCAGCCCTAGCCCTTGCCAGAGAAGCGAACGGATGACCCTCAACCGTCACCTGATCGTTGACCTGACTGACGAGCTGCGCGCGCAGGCGGTGGCCACTGTCACCCGCACGAGCCGCGCAGCAACGAGGGCGCTTACCAGCGGGCCGTCAAGCTGTTGGAGCTTTGAAGTGTTAGCTGGGTGATGAGGACCTCAACTCCCTTCCTGATACGAAGCGGCGAGAGCGGCAAAACTTACCTTGGGTACCCATCTCGGTTCCCCCGGTTGCTCAGACCCGCCGGGGTGGACCTTCACGATCCCGAAACTCCCCAAATCCAGATCCGGCTGCCCGTCATCGTGGTGCGGCAGGTAGAAGCATGCAAAGGTACACACGAACGCACTATCCACCCCCTCCTCCTCGAAGAGGGCCACGAGTTCCGCGATGCACCTCGCCTGCTCTGCCTCGCCGCGCTCGTACTTTCCCTTGAGGCGGACGGGGTAGCCGTCTTCGTACTCCACGATGTCCACCGCTCCCCGATCTGCCGCCCCTTGATAAGTGGCGCACCCGAACTCGGTGATCGCCAGGGGTTTGCCAGACGCTTTCAGAGACCGGAGGCCTGACCGAAGGTGTGGGGCGGTCTCCTTCGTGCGGTAGAGGTCCAGAGCGACGAAATCGAAGGGAGCCCAGTCCACGCCCTCGAAATGGATAGAAGCGTAGGTCAGGGGTCCAGCAAACCGCAGACGCAGGGCCACGACGGCGCGGTGCAAGAAATTGTTGATCCGGGCAGGCAGTTCGGGTAGGCCGGCGAGAACTTCTGGGGCCCGCCGGAGCAGGCCGTTCAACCGGATCTCAGCGGTGTCGCCGGGCAGGAAGCCGTGGGTGAACAGGCTCAGTTCGGCACCGGTCACCAGCACGATGCGGGCTCCAGCCCGTCGCAGTTGCTCGGCACGGTCAGCACAGTCGAGGAGGAGGGTGAGCAGCGCTGCCTGGTCGAGTTCGTAAGTGAAGGGCGAGAACCACACCTCCAGACCGAGGTCGGCGGCGTGGCGTGCGGCGAGCTCAAGGCGTTCCGGGTCTCCGCCTGTGACGCGGACGGCCGTACAGTGCAGGTCGTCCCGAATCGCCTGAAGGTCGCGTCGCACGGCCTCTGAGTTGAAGGGTTCATGGGTGCTGGTGATGCCGTTGAAGAAGCCGGTGTCATAGGTGATGCCTCTCGCCCGCATAAGTCTTCCTCCTAAGGTACTCTTGGTACCTTAGGAGGAGCATATACGTCAGAGGTCAAGCTGTACAGTGGACCTACCAGCGCCATGCCCAACGACACCCCGACTCCCAAGCGCCGCCGCGGTGCCACTCTTGAACAGGCCATCATTCGCGCTGCCGCCGCCGAACTTCTGACTGCGGGATACGCCAACTTCAACATGGATCAAGTGGCGCGCCGTGCAGGCACCAATAAAAACGCGCTGTACCGCCGCTGGCCGAGCCGGGCTGCCCTGGCGTTCGCGGCCTATGGGCACCTCACCGCTGAACAATTCATTGCGCCGGACACGGGCAACTTGCGCGGGGACATCCTCACCATCATGCGGGGTGCGAACCGCCACTGGGCTTCCCCACTCGGGGAAGTGTTGCGCGGCCTGCTGACGGGCCTCCCCGACGACCCAGAAGTCCTGAAGCAGGTACAAGCCAGGGGGGCGGAGGGCGGAGCGGAGCTGTTTATGGCCGTCCTGAAACGCGCCGTGGTCCGGGGGGAGGCGCGCCCGGGGGCGCTGCACCCGCGGGTAGCGGGCGTGGCCGTGGCCTTGCTAAGGCATGAGTACTTTATGCGCGGTGCGCCTGAAGTTCCAGACGCCGTGCTATTGGAGATCGTGGACGAGGTGTATCTGCCGCTCGTGCGCTCCCAGTGAGGTATACGGGGTGGGGCATAAAACAGTCGGGCAACGGTGATGCCCCTGCAAGTTCGACCAACGAAGCGCGAGCAGGTGGCACGATATTGGCGCTGCTCCGCCGAGCAATACGTACCTTGCCTGTGGTGACGCGCTGGCGAGGTGAGGACCAGGATGGTGTGGCTTACCTCAGTGGCCACGAATACATCTCTGCATCGGAGGCCCACGCCCAGGCCGTGGCGCTCCAGGATGAACTGGAGGACCGGGCGGACATCATGGTGCTGGACGATCTGGAACTGGCGGCGTTCATGATGCCCGATCCAGCGGCAGGCTGATGGACACTCAGATCGCTACGACGCCCGGCGGCCTGGTACATGCTGTGAGTTGCGTGCAGTCCGACGAGGATGCGTGACGCTCCCGGACGACCATGCATGCCCAAGGCTTCACGGTAGTGCGGCTGAGCGCGGCCAGCCTGCTGACCGATCCCTGATAGGCAAGTCGGCTCGCCTCCCCTGGTCAGTGCTGTCCACTTTCGCAACTTCCCTTTCTCATGCTATTCAGCACGTCCAACAAACGGGTCGTCATGCTCTATGTCCTCATTCCAGTACCTGTACCGTTCGGCCAATACCCTATTCACGGCATCTGTCACGATGAGCGGCAATTTGTAGTCCAAGCCCATGCTTCGCAGAGTGGCGACTTGGGCGATCTTTAGATGTTGGCGCAGCGCTGGTGCTGTGAAGGCTGCTAGTGACAGGACGGATGACGCGGCGGTTTCGGACGGTGGCCCTGCGGGGGGGCGAGCACCGGGCCGTAAAGGTGTTCGGAGATTGAGCGCGAGGTTGAACACCGCCAGGAGCACGTGCCAATCCCGCCAGCCTTCGGAGCGTAATTCGAGAAGAACTTGCTGGAATAGGGCGTCGGTCGCGAGGCGAGGCAGGGTGTATTGCAGCCGTGAGATGATGTTCTCGTACCGATTGCGGACAGCGTTTAGGGCTTCTGCCTGGTCATACTTCGGGCCGGGACCAATTTGCCACTCCAATAGAGGTCCGCCCGGGGCCATGACTCGATCGGGCCACAGCACTTCGCGCTCAGCTCGGCCAGATTGCTCTACCTCTTCGAAAGAGACGAACTGTCTCACCAGTTCTCGGTAGGGCCGAGCCACATACAGCTTGGCTAGTAGTCCCTCTTTGAAGCGCTCTCCAAGCAGGATGAACAGCTCGTCATCTGGAACCAGCGAGAACCGCATCAATAGGTGTGTAGTAGCGGTCATTAGGTCAAGTCCTGAGTTCTTTGACGACAAACCGCCTGGCAGGATTACTCGAAAACTTATTTCGTGGTCTGATCCATCGTGTGGTTGGGGAATGAGATCGTACTCCAGCGCATCATTCCAATCGAGATTCAGGTGGACTTGCAAGGGCAAAATACACAAGTCTGAAGACGCCACATCGGCGATCAACACTTGCAGTCCAGCAAGAAACTCCTCAGCGGCGGCCGTGATATGAGGATCGTTTCGCCATGAGGCAGTCCACGTCATACCCAACGCCTTGAATATCACTCTTCGCTGGGCCCCGAGGTCACTAAACGGCGGGCCGTGCAATTGCTCGGCCACCGAGGCCCGGATGTGCTCATCGGTGTGCCCCGCGAACTGGGCCAACATGCCTTCTACCCCGTCAAAGTAGTCCTCAAGATCCATTCCCCACTGCTTCAACACGTTCTGCACGTAGGCGTCGGCAACGCCACCAAGTTTGCGAGCCATGCCGGACAGCAGGAATAGATGCTGTAAGGCGTGCGCCACACCATCGTCTTGCTCAGACTGAGAGGCGTTTCGCGACAAGGCGTTATATGTGAGGAAAGCCGCGCCTATCAAATCCAGAAAGCTGGCCCAGGCACCCTGGACATAGTCTTCGTCTGCAGCGAGCAGCAGCGCCTTTGGGACGAGAGCCTTGTCGCGTAGGTCTTGGCTCTGGTACGCGAGGTATGCGGCTGCAAGAGCGTATTGCTTGGCCGCGAGGTGTAGGTTCAGCTCCTGATAGAGGCGGGACAAAAATATTAAGGTGAGGACCGAGCCGCGCAATGTACGCTCGGAAAACCACAGTAACTTGGCGCGCTGGGCGTGTTGAACAGCACGTAGCAGATCGCCCGACTTCCATGCACGAACTGCTCTGTTTCGTGCCGCTTCCGCTTCGGCAGCATTACCGCGCTGCTTACCCACAAGCGGCTCCAGTATGTCGAAGATAGGATCGAGTTCGGGTATATCTCCCAAGAGTCGCGTGTACTCATTCAACCTCTTTACTAAACGCTCAACAGGATACAGGGGCGACTCTGAAATCAAGGATGCCAATTCGTCAAGTGACGAGTGGGCGTTTACTGCCCGCTCCTTTGGGCTAGATCCGTCTGGGCGAGTAAAGATCAGGAAGGCCTGCGTCTCTAAAAGTCGGCACCGCGCACCAGTCGAGGATTTCTGAAGGAGGAGCTCATCTGTTCGAGCCTCAATAGCATCAAACCATGCCATAATTTCGTTATCGGAGACGCCAAGGACACCCCGCGCCTCAGCACCAAAAGCCCACATGAGCATCGTGCTTGCGTCCTCTAAATCGTTCACGTTCTCTAGCAACGGGACAGCATTCATGTACCGTCGCAGGCGCTCCTCCTGCCCAATCAAGGTGCCGAGGCCGCGCAGGTGCGTGAATAGCACCTCGTAATCGGCTTTGCGCTGCAACATATCGCGCGCATGCTGCGCGAAAGCTTCAAGCCGTTCGATCCATAGACCTAAGTCCGCCTTAAGGGCCAGCGTAGCGACGGCATGGCGGGATGCGGTGCGGATGTCGTGGTACTCCGCGTCCGTGAAGTCGGGCTGGGGCGTGCTGCTCCAACGGTGCCGGGCTTCGTTGTACCAATCTTCGTCATCCATTTGTGGAAAAAGTTCGCTGGGCAAATTCAAGTACCGCACGGCGATCCAGAACACTTCTGGATCGGCTAGCATAGAGGCCAGAGCTTGCCCGTCCAAAACGTGTAGTTCTACTTCGTGCTTTTCTTTTGCCCACGCCATGAGACGTTGACGCATCGCGACGGGTAGGTTAGAGGCTGCCATGAAGTACATGGTCTGGAATGGTGGATTAGCTAAGGCACATTTTTTTACATCTGCCCGAATTTTGGAGGGTAGGGTGGCTTGCAGAGTACACGCGAAGGCGATGGGTATTTGCGCGGCGCGGGCAAGAAAGGTACCTGCCGCACTGGATTCCTCTTCAAGATGCGATGGATACGTCTCGAAGTCTCGACCACCGTCACCTCCTGCCGCAACCGGACCCGTAGCGGGCACCAGATTGCTGTGCAGTCGCGCTCGTGCAAGGTGCAGGCACAGCTCCTCAAACAGATGGTGGGCATTGCGGGCGCTCAGCTCGTTAAGCTGAAACCGGATTTGGGAAATGATTTGGGCAAGGTCGGCCATAGCACCAATCTCCTTCTGTTCCCAACAGAATAGCGTGCTCCAACGGCGGTCTACAAACGTCGCTTACCGTAGGTGAGCCACCTCTCTTCTATTAATTTGTCTTATTGCTAAATTTTCAGCACCTTCCAGCGACGAAATTGGAGGCTGAGTCGGCAGCGCCGTTGCGCAACATACTTTCATTGTAGAGAACAGATTGGAATTGGGGACAAAATGTGACCTAAGTTTTTAGCGCCTGTTCCTGTTCCAAATTTAGTGGAACAACAGGTCATTTGCCTGCTTTGATGGCCCAGATGACCTAGGCCACTCGTCGGATGCGCTGCGCCTGTTGGCTGGGTAACCTGTCCTCAGTCCCCGGCGTGGGATCGCGGTCATGACCTGGCCGTGCCCCTCACAAGTTGAGAACGGCCCACGCCCCACCCTGCCCAGGCGAGTCGCTGCCTGACCAAGAGATCTCCTCCTCTTTTCTTTTTGAGGAGGAGATTTTTTATTCTGGCTTGGCGCTGCGGAGTTCCTCGACGAACTGCATCTTGCCCTCCGCGTTCAGGAGCGGTCGGAGCAGGTGTTCGAGCACATGATGCTTTTGCACCCCGCGCCAGCCCTGGCTCTAGAGATCGGCGACGAACGCCTCTACAACCTGCCGCGCACGCAGCGAGTGCCGCCGGTCGCGCCTTTCGGTGCTGCTGTGGATGCCGTATTCTCAACGAGGAGAAAGAAAAATGGTGTGGTGAGGGGAAATGAAAGAGCGGTCATCGTTCTCTCGATAGGAGACATTATGGCGACAGACCCCCCAGTGGACCTTTACAACGCCTCCTACGGGCAGTTCTCGGCCGACGCTCAGCGGGCGGTGCGCGCTGCCACCTACGGCGAGGACCTCGGCCAGACTGGTTGGATGACCGCAAACGAACTGCGGCACTTCAGCGCCCTGCTGAAGCTCGACGCCGCCTCCCAGGTGCTGGAGGTGGGGAGCGGCTCGGGCGGCCCAGCCCTGTTCCTCGCGGCCACCATCGGCTGCAACGTCACCGGCCTCGACGTCAACGCCTTCGGCGTCGGCACCGCCCAGGAGCAGGCAGCGCAGCGGGGTCTGGACAGGCTGGTCACCTTCCAGGTGATCGACGCGGGCCAGGCGCTCCCCTTTGACCAGGAGAGCTTTGACGCCGTGATCTCAAATGACGCGATGTGTCATATTCCGGACCGCGCCGAGGTGCTCGCCGATTGGTACCGGCTGCTCCGACCGGGCGGGCGGATGCTGTTTAACGATGCGATGGTGCTCAGCGGCCTCGTATCGCATGAAGAGATCGCCCGGCGCTCTTCGATCGGAACCTACTTTTACCTGCCCCCCGGGGAGAACGAGCGGCTGATTAAGGAAGCAGGCTTCGAACTTCTGGTCTGCGAGGACCGGACGGGAGAGGCGGCGGCGATCTCGCAGCGCTGGCACGACGCCCGGTCCCAGCACCGAGAGGCACTGGTGGACCTGGAGGGAGAACGGCAGTTCAAAGACCTGCAGGACTTCTTAGGGTGCGTCCATACGCTGACGGTCCAGCGGCGGCTCTCGCGCTACATGTACCTTGCACAGAAACCGATCTGACACGGCTGTGGGCTGAGTGCGCCGAACGAAGAAGCCTGGCGTATGGCGGAGCTGCGGGACAAGCTCAGGTGCTGAAGCCACTCGCTGAGTGAAGGGCGCTCCTCCTCTTCTTTGGTGTTGTTTATTCCGGGTTATTCTCGTGGATCGTAATAACGCAAAACCCGCGCTCAAGCTCGTGCTGGCGCGAGTTTTTCTTATTACACAAGCTCGCACGAGCTCAGCAAATCCAACACCAGTTTCGGTAAACTCCCGACTTCGTAGACCCGCAGTGCCGTCCAGGGCGCGAGTTTGGATTGACATAAGCGAGGCCTCGCCGACTCTTCCTTGCCGACCTACTGCGGGGTGACCTGGCGCAGCTGCTCGATGACCTCTGCCTTGCCTTCCTCGGAGAGCAGTCGCTTCAGGAGATGCTCGACGACGTGGTGCTTTTGCAACCCGCGCCAGCCCTGGCCCTGAAGCTCCGCGACGAAGGTTCGAGCGCTGAACGCACCACCCTGGCCGCGTGGCCCTGCACGTGCGTGCGCAATGGCGTGGCGGAGATCGACTGCCGAAGCTACCGTGGCCGTGGGGTTCTGGGATGACCGGCGACACCGACCAGCTCCGCGTGGCCCTGGAACTCATTCAGCACGAACTCCGAGGCCCCAGAACCCCCGAAGGAGCTGCGCTGCTCGCCAGCCTCCAGCTGCTGTTCGCCGTCGTGGACAGCAGCTCCGAGCTGCAGACACGAACGGTCCTGACTGCCGGACTCGAAGCGCTGAAGGTCCCCGTCGCCCGACTGGCCCTCCCCGGCGAGGTGGCCGCCCTGCAGCTCCAGCTCGCAGCCGCCCAGGCAGAACTCAAGCGCGAACGGGCAGTGTTCCTGGAACGCGAACGCCGGGTGGAGCCGTGAGTCTGTTCGTCGTGGCCCGCGAGGTCTGGATGCCTGCCGCACCGGCAAACGTCTCCCTCACCATGCCAGTGATGCCCAGTCGTCAATCGCGGCTGATCACATGCACGTCCACATTGCGCGTGCCGCTCAACACCCGCTTAATGATGTCGCCGTGCCAGAGTTCGGCCCAGCGTGAGCGACTTGTTTCGCCCATCACCACCTGGGTGGCCCGCGAGCGTCCGATATAGCCGATCAGGGCGGCGGCCACTCCACCCTCGCCGTCCAGCACCTCGAACTCGCCGCCCAGTGCCGCCGTTAGCGCCCGGTACGTGTCCAGCAGGCGTGATTGGTCAGCCGTGATGCGCGGGCCGCGAATGGTCACCACATGCAGCGCCGCGTGCAGTCGGGCAGCCAGTTGACCGCCTCGGCGAATCAGGCGGCCCGCACTCTCCTCAGCGGCAATGGCCACGACGACGACTTCATGAACGCCGGGACCGCCCAGCGGCGCTGCCTGTTCCACCACGCTCGCCACCTGCCGCAGCGCGATTTCGCGCAGCGCCGTCAGATTGGGTGAGGTGAAGAAGTTACCCAGCGCCTGATCGATTTTCTCAGGACCATAGACGTGGCCTGCTTTCATACGGGCACGGAGGTCGTGCGGCGTCAGGTCCACCAGCACCAGTTCAGTGGCCTCGCTGAGCACGGCGTCAGGAATCCGCTCGCGCACCCGCACGCCGGTCAGCCGGGCCACGGTGTCGTTGAGTGATTCCAGGTGTTGCACATTGACGGTGGACAGCACGGTGATGCCTGCCGCCAGCAGCTCCTCTACATCTTGCCAACGTTTCTGGCGCTCGCTGCCGGGGGCGTTGGTGTGGGCCAGCTCGTCGACCAGCACCACTTCGGGGCGGCGGGCCAGCAGCCCCGGCACGTCCAGCTCGGTCAGTTCGGTGCCGCCGTGAAGGATGACCCGGCGGGGAAACAGGGGCAGTCCCTCGGCGGCACGGAGAGTTTCGGGGCGTCCGTGGGTTTCCACCACGCCGATCAGGACGTCCTCGCCCCTGCCCAGCCGCTCGCGCAGTTCGCTCAGTGCCCGGTAGGTTTTGCCGACGCCCGCCGCCATACCGATGAAAACCTTGTGGACGCCGCGCACAGGAACGGCAAATCCGTCCGGCTGACTGGGAAGGGTCAACCGCTGCGGGGAGCGCTGGTTGGAAGGGGACTCGGCGTCCGGCACCGCCTTACCGCCCAGTTGCGGGGGCCGCCGCGTCCAGCGCCAGGTTAAGTTTCAGCACGTTGACGCCGGGTTGGCCAAGCCCAAGCACGCCCTTCTGGGTAGCCTTGGTGATGAGCGCCTGCACCTGCTCGGCACTCAAACCACGCGCCCGCGCCACCCGGGCTACTTGAATCGCGGCTCCGGCGGGGCTGATGTGGGGATCGAGGCCGCTGCCCGAGGCCGTGACCAGATCGGCGGGAATCTGGGCGGTGCTGACGCCTTCACGCTTAGCAATCGCTGCCGAGTCGGTTTGCACTCGTTCCTGGAGTGCCGGGTTGCTGCTGGCCAGGTTGCTGCCACTGGCGCTGGTAGGGTCGTAGCCGCTCCCCGCCGCGCTGGGGCGCCCGATGAAGTACCGGTCACCGCTGAACGATTGGCCGATCAGGGCGCTGCCGACCACCTTGCCATCCACGGTGATCAGGCTGCCGTTGGCCTGACTTGGAAAGATAGCCCCGGCGATCAGGGTGGTCACCACCGGGTACAGCAGCCCGGCCAGCACAAAGGTCAAGATGGCGAAGCTGATCCAAGTGAGCAGGTTGCCGCCGCGTGAGTTGAGGTCGGGGAGAATCTGGTCTGGTTTGGAAACAGGGGGAATGGTCATCAGAGATTCCTTGTTCAGCTCAGGTGCGCCAGGGTCAGCAGCACGTCGATAATTTTGATGCCGATAAACGGCAGCACGATGCCGCCCAGACCGTAAATCAGCAGGTTGCGACTCAGCATCCGGTCGGCGCTGCCGGGAGTGTATTTGACGCCGCGCAGGGCCAGCGGAATCAGCGCCGGAATCACCAGCGCGTTGAAGATTACGGCGCTGAGAATGGCGCTGCGGCTACTGGTGAGCTGCATCACGTTAAGCACACCCAGGGCCGGAAAGGCCGCCACGAACAGCGCGGGCAGAATGGCGAAGTACTTGGCCACGTCGTTGGCAATCGAGAAGGTGGTCAGTGCGCCGCGCGTGATCAGCAGTTGCTTGCCGATCTCGACGACCTCCAGCAGCTTGGTGGGGTCGGAATCGAGGTCCACCATGTTCCCGGCTTCCTTGGCTGCCTGGGTGCCGGAGTTCATGGCGAGGCCCACGTCGGCCTGGGCCAGAGCCGGAGCATCGTTGGTGCCGTCGCCCATCATGGCGATCAACTTGCCGCTGCGCTGCTCGTCCTTGATCATCTGGAGCTTGTCTTCGGGGGTGGCCTCAGCCAGAAAGCTGTCCACGCCCGCTTCAGCGGCAATCGCGGCGGCAGTCAGTGGGTTGTCGCCGGTGATCATCACGGTTCTCAAACCCATCCGGCGCAGTTGCTCGAAGCGTTCGCGGATGCCGGGCTTGATGATGTCAGACAGCGCCACCACACCCAAAACCCGACTCCCTTGGATGACCGACAGTGGGGTCGCGCCGGAGCGGGCCACCTCGTCCACGCGGGCTTGCAACTCGGCTGGGGCACTGCCGCCGCGCTCCTGGGCCAGCGAGGCGATGCGGCTGGACGCGCCCTTGCGGATGCTGACCAAGTTGCTGCCTTCCTGAAAGTCCACGCCGCTCATGCGGGTCTGGGCAGTGAACTCGATGAACTCGGCGTTCTCTGGTGCCGTCACGTCCACGCCGAGTTGCCGGACCAGCACCACGATGCTGCGGCCTTCCGGGGTGGGGTCGGCCAAGCTGGAGAGTATAGCGGCGCGGGCCAGGTCGGCTTCAGTCACACCCGGCAGCGGCAGAAAGCGGGTCGCCTGACGGTCTCCGATGGTGATGGTGCCCGTCTTGTCGAGCAGCAGAATGTCCACGTCCCCAGCGACTTCCACCGCCTTGCCGCTCTTGGCGATCACGTTGGCCTGCAGCGCCCGGTCCATTCCCGCGATGCCGATGGCGGGCAGGAGGCCGCCGATGGTCGTGGGAATCAGGCAGACCAGCAGCGCCACCAGCGTGGTGATCGAGACCGTCGCGCCGACGAAGGCGCTCAGGGCGGGCAGGGTCGCTACCACGAACACGAACACCAGTGTCAGGGCGCTCAGCAACAGACTCAGGGCGATCTCGTTGGGGGTCTTCTGGCGGCTGGCTCCCTCCACCAGCGCAATCATTCGGTCGAGGAAGCTCTCGCCCGGCTGCGAGGTAATTTCCACCACGATACGGTCAGACAGCACCTTGGTGCCCCCGGTCACGCCGCTGTGGTCGGTTCCAGCCTCGCGAATCACCGGGGCGCTCTCACCGGTAATGGCGCTCTCGTCCACCGTGGCGATGCCCTCGACGATCTCGCCGTCGCCGGGAATGAACTCGCCGGTTGCCACGACCACCTTGTCGCCGCGCTTGAGGTCGGCGCTGCTGACCTGCTCGCCGCTAATGAGGCGGGCCAGGGTGCCCTCGCGAGCGGCCCGCAGCGAGGCGGCCTGGGCCTTGCCCCGCGCCTCGGCCAACCCTTCTGCGAAGTTGGCGAAAATCACGGTGAGCAGCAGCAAGAGTGCCACCGCCAGCTCATAGCCGAAGGTCTTGCCGGTGACGGCGTTGGCCAGCGCGATATAGAGGGTTAGGAACGCCCCAAGTTCGACCACGAACATCACCGGATTGCGGATAACGCTGCGCGGGTCGAGCTTGGTGAACGAGGCGGTGATGGCCGGGCGCACGAACTCGGCGGCGAAGATGTTCTTAGGCCGGTTCTTGCTAGCAGGCGTTGGGCTGGAAGGCGGGACGCTGGGCAGGGCGGTCATTTCGTTCCTTGGGAAAGCTGGGTGGGGAGTTGGGCCTGCGCAGTGCTGGGCAGGGCTGGAGAGCTGGCCGCCGGTTTATTCGCCGCCGCCTGACCCACGAGGTGCTCGCTGATGCCGCCCAGCACCAGCGCCGGGCCGAAGTTGAGCAGTTGCAGCAGCAGCATTACGGTGAGCAGGGTGGTGGCGAAGATCGGAGTATCGACCCGCAGGGTGCCGCTGGTTTCGGGGGTAACTTTCTTGACGCTGAGCATTCCGGCAATCGCCAGCGGCCCGAAGATCGGCAGGAAGCGGGCCAAAATCAGCTCGCAGGCTCCGGCGACGTTGTACCAGACGCTGCTCCCGGTGCCGAGTCCGGCGAAGGCCGAGCCGTTGTTGGCGTACATCGAGTTGAAGGCGTAAAGCACCTCGCTCAGCCCGTGGAAGCCGGGGTTGAGGTTGGCGGTGAGGCTGGGCACGCTGAGGCTGATGGCAGCCAGGCCCAGGATCAGCAGCGGCTGGAGCAAGATCACTAGCGCGGCGATTTTCATCTCGCGCACCTCGATCTTGCGCCCGAACAGCTCCGGGGTGCGCCCCACCATCAGGCCCGCGATAAAGACGGTCAGCACCACGAACACGAACATGTTCAGGAAGCCCACGCCGATGCCGCCGTAGATGTCGTTGAGGAACATGTTGATCTGCGGAATCAGGCCGCCTAGCGGGGTGAAGCTGTCGTGCATGCCGTTGACCGAGCCGTTGGAGGTGCTGGTGGTCAGTGACGACCACAGCGCGGTGGCGTCGGCCCCGAAGCGCACTTCCTTGCCTTCCAGGTTGGGACCGGACGCGGCCAGCCCGGCGAGGGCCGTGTTGGGAGCACGCTCGGCCATGACGACGCTGAAAGTCAGGCCAGCACAGAGCACGCTCATGACGCCCAGAATCGTCACGCCGAAGCGCGGGCGACGCAGGAAAGTGCCGAGCGCGAAAACGAGCGCGACTGGAATCAGGATGATCGAGATGCACTCGATCAGGTTGCTCAGTGGCGTGGGATTTTCCAGCGGCACCGCGCTGTTGGGGCCGTACCAGCCGCCGCCGTTGGTGCCGAGCTGCTTGATGGCCACCATCGCCGCTACCGGGCCGACCGGAATCGTCTGGGTGGTCAGGGTCTGGACCTTGCTTTCCACCGTGATGGTCTGCGGCTGCACCAGTTGAACCGTTTTCGCGCCGCCGAACGTGCTGGGCACGCCCTGAGACGTCAGCAGCAGCGCCAAGACGAAGCAAAGCGGCACCAGCAGCCGGGTGGTCAGCCGGGTGATGTCCACGTAGTAATTGCCGAGGTTGCCCGGCTGGTTTTTGTCACCGCCCATCAGACCACGCAGCAGGGCGAACATCACAGCCCCGCCCGCTGCGGGCGTCATGAACTGGAGGGCAGTGATACCCACCGTCTGCGAGAGGTAACTCAGTTGCGCCTGGCCCGAATAATTCTGCCAGTTGGTATTGGTGATGAAGCTGGCCGCCGTGTTGAGCGCCAGATACCACGGCATGTTGCCAATCTTGTCGGGGTTGAGCGGCAATCCGGCCTGCAAGGTGTAGATCAGGTACGCCACCAGCCCGACCACCAGATTGGAAAACAGCATCGCCCGCCCGTAGCCGCGCCAATCCATGCCCTGCGCCTCGCCCTGCTTGTTCAGGTTCACGCCCATCAAGCGGTAAAAGGCTCTCTCCACAGGATTCAGAAAGTCGAGAAAGGTACGCTCGCCGCGCATGAAGCGGGAGATGTAGAGGCCCAGCGGCCAGGCCAGCAAAAAGACGAGAGCGAACGTCAGGAAGATGTCCATAGGGAGCCTTAGAGTCTGTCCAGGGCCACGATGACCAGGCCGCATAGCAGAAAAAGGCCCAGCACGATACCCAGGCCCGCCAGTACGGCCAGCATCAGAACTTGTCCGGGTGGATCAGGGAGTAGAGCAGGTAGCCGCACAGCAGCAACACCGCAACGAGCAAGAAGGCATTCATACCTGCTCATGCTGCGTCGCTGCCATCCCGTTGACCATTCGTCTTACGGCCAACCGAATTGGCCATGTGGCCAATTGCCTGGGCATCTTTTTCGAGTAGCCTCAGAGTGATATGAGAGAAATTCTGCGCCTGCTGTTTGCGCCGCCCAAGTTGCCTCTGGGTGACGGCACACTGTGGGGCGTGTGCCTCACGGCCTTGGGCGTGGTGTTGCTGGTGGATCTGCTGACGCCGGCCTCTTTGGTGGTGGGCACGCTCCTGACGGTGCCGATTGCGCTGGCCGCGCTGGGCAGTTCGCGCCGCCCGGTACTGATCCTGACGCTGCTTGGCGTGGTGTCCTCACTGGTGGCCGCCATCTTCAACGCAGTGGCCGACGGCTTCAGCAGCTCCGATCTGGCCAACCGCACCGTGAGCTTGCTGGCCATCTTGCTGGTGGGCGGGCTGACCCTGCGCTCGCGCGAGGCGTCCGAGCGGGCCGTGCAGATTACCGAAGATGAGCGCCAATTGCAGCGCGAGAGATTGCTGCGCCGCTTGGCCGAGGACATGGGCGGACCGCTGGGTCAGGCCGAATTCGTGTCCCGCGCCGCCGCCGCGCTGCAACACCTGACCGGGGCGCTGAGCGTGGAGATGGGCGCGGTGGATAAAGCGGTTCTGCGCCGCCCATACGCGCTGGCCCTCGCGTCGGGGCTGGCAGAGACTGACCACCGCTCCCACCTGGATACCCGCCTGCCACTGGAATACCTGGCCCAGCCGGTGGGCGCGGGCGACGTGTGGGCGGTGGACGGCGGTGCCTTCTTGCTGGCCCGTCTGAGGAGAACTTCGGCCAGCGATCTACTGCTGATCCTGCACCGGCCTCAGATCCCGCTGCCGCTGAGCGCCGAGGCGATTCAGACGCTGCAACCGCTACTGGAGCGCACCGCCCTGTTAGACGATTTACGCATTCAGCGCCAGCAGGTCAGCGAACGCGGCGAACTGCTGCGCGATCTGGTCTACGCTTTCTCGCATGATTTACGAACGCCGCTGCTGGCCAACGCCATGAATATGAAAGCTGCCCTGCGCGGCGCGTATGGCCCCCTCCCCGAAGCGTACCAGAGCACCTTGAAAAACGGCCTGGAAGCCAACGCCACCTTGCTGGCCCTGGCCGAGAAGCTGCTACTGGTCACCAAATATGAGAGCGGCGAGGCCGACGACGAAACCGAGGAAGTCAACTTTCGGGCGCTGGTCCAGGGGACACTGGAAGAGCTGCGCCCCCGCATTGAGGAGCGCCGCCTGATCGTGGAGCGCGACTTCCAGGCCGTGCGATTGTGGGGGCGCGCCCACGATCTCAGACGCGCCGTACAGAATCTGCTCGACAACGCGGTGAAATTCAGCCCGACCGGCAGCACCCTGCGTGTTTTTCTGAACGAAGAAGACGGTGAGGCCAGCCTGAGTGTGCAGGACGAGGGGCCGGGCGTGTCGGCGTCCCGTCAGCCGCAACTCTTTCAGCGCTTTCGGGGCGGCGGCGCGGGCAGCGGCACGGGGCTGGGCCTCTACCTGACCCGGCGCATCGCTGAGGCCCACGGCGGCACGATCCGCTACACCCGTACCAGCAAAAACCGCAGCCTCTTCACCCTGACGTTGCCTGTCACCGGAGAGCCTGTTCCTGGTGAGCTCGGGATTGGAGGAAAGGCCCATGTCTGAAGAAGCCATCCAGATCTTGCTGGTGGAAGACCACGCCTTTACCCGCGACGGCCTGCGGGCCACTCTCAACCTGGAAGTCGACTTGCAGGTGGTCGCCGAGGCCCGTAGCGGAGAGGAGGCCCTAGAGCGCCTGGCCAGCGTGAACGTGGACGTGGCGGTGGTGGATATCGGCCTGCCCGGCATCGACGGTATTCAGACCGCCGCCGAGATGAAGCGCGGCTGGCCAGAGGTGCGAATCGTGATGCTGACCGCCCATGACCTGCGTCAGGAAGTATTCGCGGCACTGGCCTCGGGAGCGGCGGCTTACTGCCTCAAGAGTGCCAAACCCGAACTGCTGCTACTGGCGGTGCGAGCGGCGGCGGCGGGCAGCGCTTACCTCGACCCGCAGGTGGCCCATCACGTGCTGGGCGGCGTACGTGCGCCGGGCGCGGCCCCGCTGCTGACTTCCCGCGAACTGGCCGTGCTGCGCCTGATCGCCGACGGCCTGCCCAACAAGGACATCGCCGCCCAGCTGGGGGTCAGCATCAGCACCGTCAAGCTGTACGTGCAGGAGTTGCTGGTCAAGTTGCAGGCGGCGGACCGGACCCAGGCAGCGGTCAAGGCGTTGCGGCAGGGCTGGCTGTAAGACCAGGCAGGGTTGTATTGCCTTAACTTGGCGTTCGGCAGGCAGCGGCCAGTCAATTCACAGGAGATGAGCAGCGCCAGATTGACGCCTCGATGCTGAGCGGTGACGGTTATGTGGTTCTCTAGACTGCGCATGGTCCTTAGCGGTTTCCCGTGACCCACTCCAGCAACCATGCATTCAGCTTAAAGAGCCGTGGCGCACCAAGCGAGAATGTTTTAGACTGCGCTGATGGCTTAGGCTACTCGCCGGATGCGCCGTGCCGGGCTGCTGGGTAATCTGCGCTCAGTCCCCAGCGTGGGATCACTGGCATAACCTGCCTGTGCCCCTCACGAACTGAGAACGGCCCACGCCCCACCCTGCTCAGGCGAGTCTCTTCCTGGCAAAGAGATCTCCTCCTCTTTTCTTTTTGAGGAGGAGATTTTCATTCTGGTTTGACTGACCGGAGTTCCTCGACGAGCTGGGCCTTGCCTTCCTCACTCAACAGTGGGCGCAGCAGGTGTTCGAGCACATGGTGCTTTTGCAACCCGCGCCAGCCTTGACCCTGAAGCTCAGCGACGAAGGCGTCGAGGGCCGAGCGGTACTCAGGCTGCACCCGCACGCTCAGGGTCTCGCGCGGCGCAGGCTGCACGGCCCAGGCGGCGGGCACTTCGGGCTTACTGGTCATGCTGAGCCGCTTTGGGCTGGAACACGACTTCGAGGTCGAGTGCGTCGAGTAGGTTGATCAAGCTCTGGGGGATCATGCCGCTTTTACGGGTGAGCAGTGCGGTCACGGCTGGGGGTTTGACGCCGAGGCGTTCAGCAAGCGCAGCGTGAGTGAGTTTTTGCTCCCCGCGCACGTCGTCGAGGGTCTGTTTAAGACGCTGTTCCGTCGGATTGAGTGTGCCCATGTCATCAGTATAGTAAATGATTCGGTTATTGACAATGGTAAGTGAATCGCTTACTATATAGGCACCAAAGAGGGACGGCCTGGTAGCCAAAGCCATCAATGGAATCCCAGTTTCAGGAGATCAGTATGAACAATAACACCCTGCCCCAGCACCCCACCAGCCGCAACGTCACCAAGATCTTCAGCGTCGTGACCACGTACCGCTAGTGCGACGTGGTGACCAGCGTGGACCATGACGTGATCGAGTTGCACGCCGACGCCCAGGGCTTCATGACTGCGCAGCTCAACGGCCAGCAGATTGGCTACGCGCTGGC
>Ga0160427_10000991_pt1 | contig 17373 bp, 14 predicted proteins | sample SolpanmetagenomL_FD_108194 | JGI IMG/M metagenome (GOLD analysis project Ga0160427, IMG submission 108194) | Solar panel surface microbial communities from Lawrence Berkeley National Laboratory, California, USA - L | ecosystem: Engineered > Built environment > Solar panel > Unclassified ...
AGGGTGGGGTTGCTCTCGGGCGAGAGGGCGGCCGTGTCGGCGGGCGTGAGCGGGGCCACCAGGGCCGCCGTGGTGTCGATGGCGGCCGGGCCAGCCTGGCCCAGCAGCTGGCCCAGCTGGGCGCGCTGCACCTCCAGGTCGGAGAGGGTGGTGAGCAGGCGGTTTTCCAGCTCGCGGGCGCGGGCCTCGGCGGCCACCTGCTCTAGGCGGTTGGTTTCGCCCACCTGGTAGCGGATGCGGGCGGCGTGGGCGGCGCGCCGGTACAGGCTGTCCTGGCGGCGCAGCAGCGCCGCGCGGCGGTAGGTCACGAGCAAGCCGTAGTAGCCGGTGCGGATGGAGCCGGCCAGCGCCCGCTGGCTAAGACGGGCCTGCTGCTCGGCCGTCACGCTCTGGCTTTGTAGCAGTTGGCGCTGGGCCAGGTACACGCCGGGGAAGGCCGTTTGCTGAATGATGTTAAAGGTGTGGTCGGTGAGGTTGCTCGACACCTGCCCCAGCTGAAAATCGACCACCGTGCGCGGCGGCTCCAGGCCGGTGCGAATGAGCGCCTGCTGCTGCTGCACTTGCAGGCCGGCGGTTTGCAGCGACTGGTTTTGCACGCCGGCCGTTTGCAGCGCCTGGTTCAGATTGAGCGGCTGGCCGGCCGTGGAGCCGAGCGTGTTTTGCGCCTGGGCACTGGAAAAGCCGGCCAGTAGCCCAAGCAGCAGCAGCACCCCGGCCACTACCGGGGCCGGGCTCCGGGCTGGGTCAGCCGCGGCTGGGGGCGCTTCGCCCACCTCGGCGGCGTGCTTGGCCTTGGCCTCGGCTTCGGCGGCCAGCTCGGGGTTGGGCTCGCCGTCTTTGGTGAAAAACGAGTAGAGCACCGGCAGCACGATGAGCGTGAGCAGGGTGGCCGAAATCAGCCCGCCGATAACGACGGTGGCCAGCGGCTTCTGCACCTCGGCGCCCGCCGACGTGCTGAGTGCCATCGGCAAAAAGCCCAGCGAGGCCACGCTGGCCGTAAGGATAACCGGCCGGAAACGCTCTTCGGTGGCGCGCAAAATGCGCTCGCGCACGCGGGCCACGCCTTCGGCCGCCAGCTCGTTGAGGCTGGCCAGCAGCACAATGCCATTGAGCACCGCCACCCCAAACAGCGCGATGAACCCCACCCCCGCCGAGATGCTGAACGGCATGCTGCGCAGCCACAGCGCGACGATGCCCCCGATGGTCGCCAGCGGCACCCCCGTGAAGATGAGCAGCGCCTGCTTCACCGACCGGAACGAGAGGTAGAGCAGCATGAAGATGAGCAGCAGCGACACCGGCACCGCGATGGCCAGGCGCTTTTTGGCCTGCACCAGGTTCTCAAACTGGCCGCCGTAGCTCAGGGTGTAGCCACTGGGCAGCGACAGGCCGGTCTTTAGCTTCTGCTGAATTTCCTCGACCAAACTCTGCACGTCGCGGCCCCGCACGTTGATGCCGATGTTGATGCGGCGGCGGGCATCGTCCCGGGAAATCTGGATGGGCGCGTTGTGGTACGCCACGGTGGCGACCTCGTCGAGCGGGATTTTCTGGCCGCCGGGCGTGTCCACGTACAGGTCTTGCAGGTTGCTGAGGCCCGCCCGGTGCACACTGTCGAGGCGCACTACGAGGTCGTAGCGGCGCTCGCCCTCGTACACCTGCCCGGCCACGTCGCCGGCAAAGGACGCGCGCAGCAGCGTATTCAGGTCGCTCACCTTGAGGCCGTACTGGGCCAGCTTCTGGCGGTCGTAGCGCACGCGCAGCTGGGGCAGGGCCGCAATCTGCTCCACCTTGAGGTCGCCCACGCCAGCCAGGGGGCGGATGAGGTCGGCCGCCTGGTTGGCTTTCTCATAAAGCACGGCCAGGTCGTCGCCGTAAATCTTGATGCTCACGTCGGACTTCACGCCCGAAATCAGTTCATTGAACCGCATCTGGATGGGCTGCTGAAACTCCATGCTCACGCCCGGGATGCCGGCCAGGGCGGCCTGCATCTTGCCCGCCAGCTCCTCGCGGGTGCTGGCCGACGTCCACTGGCTGCGGTCTTTGAGAATCACCATCTCGTCGCTGTCTTCCAGCGACATGGGGTCGGTCGGAATTTCGGAGGTACCGCTCTTGCCCACAATCTGCTCGATTTCGGGAAATTTGCTCAACAGGATTTGCTGCACCTTGGTGTTGGTGGCCACGGTTTGGGTGAGCGACGAGCCGGGCGCCAGCGTCACGTTCAGGGCAATGTCGCCCTCATCAAGCTGCGGAATAAACTCGCCGCCCATGCGCGAAAAAAGGAAGCCCGCCAGCACCAGCAGCGCCACCGCCGCACCCGCCACCACCCAGCGCAGCCGTAGCGCCGCCCGGATGATGGGGTCGTAGCCCCGGTGCAAAAACTTCATGATGCGGTAGGCCAGGGTGCCTTCTTCTTTTACGTCCTTCTTCAACGCCCAGGCCGTGACGGCCGGCACGTAGGTGAGGCACAGCAGCATGGCCCCGATGATGGCGAAGCTCACGGTGAGGGCCATTGGCCGAAACATCTTGCCCTCGATGCCGGTGAGCGAGAGGATGGGAAAGTACACGATGAGGATGATGAGCTGCCCAAACAGGGCCGACGACATGAGGCGCGTAGCGGCCTTCTCGGTCATGTCGTCCATCGTTTCGTGGGCGGCCTGCGCGCGCTGGTGCACGAGGTGAAAGATGACGGCCTCCACGATAATGACGGCCCCGTCCACGATAAGGCCGAAGTCGAGCGCCCCGAGGCTCATGAGGTTGGCCGACACGCCAAACAAACTCATCATGCCCAGCGCGAAGAGCATGCAGAGCGGAATCATGGTGGCCACCACCACGCCGGCCCGCCAGTTGCCGAGCAGCAGCAGCAGCACGGCCAGCACAATCACGCCGCCCTCCACCAGGTTGTGCTCTACGGTAGCAATGGCCTTGTCGATGAGCTTGGTGCGGTCCAGAAAGGGCGTTACCACCAGGCCCTTGGGCAGGCTTTGCTGAATCTCGGCCACCCGCGCCTTCACATTTTTGATGGTGTTTTCCGAGCTGGCGCCCTTGAGCATGAGCACCACGCCGCCTACGGTTTCGCCCTGGCCGTTGCGGGTCATGGCGCCGTAGCGCACGGCGTGGCCCATGCGCACGGTGGCCACGTCGCGCACCAGCAGCGGCGCGCCGGCGGCGGCCTGCTTAATCACCGTGGCCCCGAGGTCGGCCAGCGAGGTGGCCCGGCCCTCCCCCCGGATAAAGTAGGCATTGGGGCCGCGCTCCAGGTAGGCACCACCGGTGTTACCGTTGTTGTCCTGCAAGGCCGTGTACAGCTCGGTCATCGTCACGTTGTTGGCAGCCAGGCGCGCGGGGTCCACGGCCACCTCGTATTCGCGCAGGTAGCCGCCGAAGCTGCTCACATCAACCACGCCGGGCACGCCGGCCAGCTGGCGCTTCACTATCCAGTCCTGCACATCGCGCAGCTTGGCCAGCGAAAACTGCTTTTCGTAGCCGGGCAGCACCCGGATGCTGTACTGGTAAATTTCGCCCAGGCCGGTAGTGATGGGCGCCATCGTGGGCACGCCGGCCCCGGCCCCGAGGTCGGCCTCGGCGGTTTTGAGCTTTTCGGCCACGAGCTGCCGGGTCTGGTAGGTGCTGACGGCGTCGGGAAAGACGACGGTAATCACCGACAGCCCGAAGCGCGAGATAGAGCGGATTTCCGTCACGCCGGGCACCGTGCGCAGCTGCAATTCGAGCGGCACCGTGATAATCTGCTCCACCTCCTGCGCAGCCAGGGCCGGGCTTTGGGTGATGACCTGCACCTGGTTGTTGGTGACGTCGGGAATGGCGTCGAGCGGCAGGTTGGCCGCCGAAAAGCCGCCCCAGGCGATAAGTCCCAGCAGCATGAGCGCCACCAAGAGCTTGTTGCGGACGCTGGCCGCAATGATTGTTGAAAGCATGAAAACGAAAGGATGCGGCGGCTGGCGGCAGCGCCCAACGCGGCGCCCGCTTCGGCGGCGCGCACGCGCCGGAAGCAGTACCTGCCAACAGCCATACTAAGCAATAGCGCCCGGCCCGCGCTTCTCCGGCGGAGAAATCACCGGGCCAGGTCGGCCAATCTACCTTGCCAGACTGCACTTTTCTTCTTGATAATTAGCATTATACATGCGAAAAAGAGTGCAGTTTGGCTTAGGCCCACCGCCCCCAGGGGCGGCGCTACGCTCGGGGGGGCTGGAGCAGCGCCGTGGCCGCGCCATCCTGGCACAGGGCCGGCCCGGCGGGCCGATAGGCGGGCGCCGGGGTGCGGGCCGGGGCCGCCCAGGTCGCCGCGCCGGGGGCCAGCAGCAAAAAGGCTACGTGGCTGCTGCACGCGTGGCGGCCGTGCAGGGGCAGCCCCTGGTGGTCTTGCTGGTGGCGGGCCGAAAACGTGCAGCCGAAGTGCACGGGCGTGCCCGAGCCATAGTGCTCGGCCAAAAACTGGGGCAGCGACAAGCCGCCGCCCGCCGCCGAATGGTGAAAGCGGTAGTGGGTCAGCAGCTGGGGCAGCTTGCTCAGCTCCGACAGGTCATTCTGCGGAATGAGGCTGCCCACCAGCATCAGGCAAGCCAGAAAAACAGAAACCACCGCTTTCATATCAATTTCCCAAACGCCAGGGCCAGCCGAAGGTTTGTCAAAGCCGGGCCGTTCGGCAAACTTAAGGTGAATTTAAGAGTGAAGCCCGCCGGCGGCCGGGGCGGCAAAACATTTGCCCACCGAGGGTATTGTTGGCTTACTATGCGTCTACTTCCGCTGTTTCCGCTCAACCTGGTGGCTTTCCCAGGCGAAAAACTCAACCTGCACATCTTCGAGCCGCGCTACCGCGAGCTGGTGCGCGACTGCTTTACCGAGGGCCTGACGTTCGGCATCACGCCCTTCCTCGACAACACCGTGCAGGAGCTGGGCACCGAGATGCGCCTGCTGAGCGTGGAGAAAACCCACGCCGGCGGCGAAATGGACATTCGCACCGAGGCCATCCGCATTTTTCGGGTGCAGAAGTTTTTGCGGCAGGCTCCCGGCAAGCTCTACGCCGCCGGCCAGGTAGAGGAGATTCCGCAGGATATGGAGCCCGATGAGGACCTGCGGGCGGCCATCGCCGGGCAGGTGCGCCAGCTCTACGAGGCGCTGGGCCTGCGCAAGCTGCTGCTCCAGCTCGACCCCGCCTTCCAGGTGTTCGACGTAGCCCACCACATCGGCTTCAGCACCGAGCAGGAGTACCAGCTGCTGGGCACCACGGCCGAGGTCGAGCGCCAGGAAATAGTGCGTGAGCACCTCGAGCGCCTGCTGCCCGCCGTGCTCGAAGCCGAGCGCCTCAAAGAGCGCGTGCGCCTCAACGGGCACTTCAAGCACCTGCTGCCGCCGCAGTTTTAGGCGCCCAGGCAACCCGGCAGGAAGTGGAGGAATCAAATGTTTTTTATGATTTCGCCCAGCGCAAACTTAAGTAGTCGTAAATTCGTACCTTGCCGCAATCACCTGAAAAGCGGTGCTGGCACGACCTATTTTCTCCTACCCATCAGTTTATTATGAAAAACATCTTCCCTGCTAAAGACGGGCTTCGCCGGCTGCCACGGCTGGCCCTGGCGCTGGGCCTGCTCGCCGGCCCGCTCACCGCCGCCGCCCAGACTGCCCCCGCCGTAATTTATGGCCTGGGCACTGCCACGCAGGCTTTTGCGGCCTTCTCGGCGGGCCAGCAAGCCCTGTTTCCCCTTTACCCGGCCAACCTGCAAAATAATTCGGCGCTCTACGGCAACGGCATAGCCATTACGGGCGTGACGGCGGGGCAGCAGCTGGTCGGCATCGATGCCCGGCCCAGCACTAGCCAGCTGTATGCGCTGGGCTATAATGCCACGACGGGCGCGGCGCAGCTCTACATCATCAACACCACTACGGGGGCCGCGTCGGCCGTCAACAGCACGCCCATCACCCTCAACCTTCAGGACCCTGACCGCGCCAACACGCGCGGCTTCATCCCGAACGTGGGCTTTGACTTTAACCCGCGTGCCGACCGCCTGCGGGTGGTGGCGCCCAACGGGGTCAATTATCGCCTCAACCCCAACACCGGCGGCTTGGTAGCTACCGACACGCCGCTGAGCTACGCGGCGGGCAGCAATGTGGGCCACGCGCCCTACATCGGCACGGCCGCTTACACGAATTCGGCCGTGATGGTGGCGGGCACCACGCTCTACGACATTGACGTAACGAACACCAACGCCCTGCTCTCGACCCAGACGAACCCCAACGGCGGCATCCTCGACCCGGTCAACAAGGTCACGTTCATGACCAATGGCAATGGCAATTATTATCCCCTAACCTCGCCCACCATTGGCCTGGACCTGGATATTGCGTATGACCGCAGCAGCAGCAGCAACCTGGCGTATCTGGTTGAGGCCCGCTACTCGGACGTTAACAACACCGACATCAACAACAAGGCGGTGTACCCCGGCGGGACGACCAACCGCTTCAGCTCCAACCTGTGGGCCTTCAACCTGGCTACCGGGCAGGCAGTAGGCCGTAATATCTTTGGGCAGGTTCCGATTTTCCTTTCCAACATCGCAACCATGAGCAGCTTGCAGCTGGTGTGGACCGGCGCGGTGAGCAGCGACTGGCAGACGGCCGGCAACTGGTACCCCAATAAGGTGCCTACTGCTACAGACGACGTATTCATTGCGGGCACGGGCACGGTAGTTGGCCCCGGCCTGACGGTGGCCAACCAACCCATCATTACGACCGCCGCCCCAGTAGCTCACACCGTGACGCTCGACAATGACGCGGTGCTGACCACCGCCACGGGTGGCCTGCTGAGCGTGGCCGGCGACTTTATCAACAACGGGGCCACCGTGGCGGGCAGCGGCACAGGCACTATTGCACTGGCCGGCACCGGGGCGCAGGACATCGGGGGCAGCACGGCATCTACCTTCCAGAACCTGAGCGTAAATAGCAGTGCCACGGCTACCACCAGCGCCCCTGCTTCGGTGCAGCGGGCCCTCACCGTGACGGGCAGCCTGGCCATCGGCTCGGGTCAGGCATTTACCCTGCTCTCTTCGGCCAGTGGCCAGGCCTACGTGGTAAATGTGGGCAGCGGCGCCGTGACGGGCACGGCCACCGTGCAACGCTACATCGACCCCAGCATCAACCCCGGCCTGGGCTACCGCCACTATTCGGCCCCGGTGAGCAACACCACGCTCGCCGACCTGGCCACCAGCACGTTTGCGCCCGTATTCAACGCGGCCTACAACAGCAGCGCCACGCCGGGCACTACCCGGCCCTACCCCACGGTATTCGGCTACAGCCAGGCGCAGTACGAAAGCTCACCGGCCAGCTCGGCCACGCCCGACTTCGACAAGGGATACTACTCGCCCGCTTCGGGCGGCGTGGCCTGGGTGCCAGGCACCGGCTATACAGTAAACCTGGGCAGCAATGAGTTGGTCGATTTCAATGGCTTGCTGACCAACGGCAACGTGACCACCGCTGGCCAGGGCCGCAGCGCCAAGGCCAACGCCGGCTGGCAGCTGCTAGGCAACCCCTACCCCAGCGCCCTCGACTGGAACCAGGTAGCCGCCAGCGGTCTGAACGGCGTCGATGATGCCGTGTACGTGTTTAAGAGCACCGGGCAATACTCGGGCTACTACGCGGCCTACGTAAACCGCCAGGGCACCAGCGGCGGCACCAACGTGATTCCGGTGGGCCAGGGCTTCTTCGTGCGCACCAGCGCTGGCAGCACGGGCAGCCTCAACTTCACCAATGCCCAGCGCATCACTACCGACGCCACGGCGCCCTTCCAGCGCACGGCTGCCGACACCCGCCCGCAGCTGCTGCTGGAGCTGAGCAACGGCACCGCTGCCTCGCAGACCGATATCTACTTCCAGAGCGGCGCCACCGCCAGCTTCGACAAGGCGTATGATGCCGTAGCCCTGCCCTTCCTCAACGGGTTGGTGCTGGCTTCGGAATCTGGTGCTGAGGTACTGGCCATCAACGGCCAGCCTGCCCTGGCGGGCACCGTAACCGTGCCGCTACAAGTGGCCGCCGCCACGGCCGGCACCTACACTTTGCGCGCTGCCGACCTCGCTAACCTGCCGGCTGGCTACCACGCCTACCTGCGCGATGGCGTGCTCAACACCTACACCGACCTGGCTGCTACGCCCAGCATCACGCTGAGCCTGCCGGCCACGCCGGCCCCCGGCCGCTTCGCGGTGGTGTTTGCTACGGCTGCGCCGCTCGCTACGGCGCCCGCCGCCCTGGCCGCCCTCGTAGGCGTGTACCCAAGCCCGGCCCACGGCACCGCTACATTGGTACTGCCGCAGGCCCTGCGCGGCACGGGCAGTAGTACCGTGCAGCTGCTCAACTCGCTGGGCCAGGCCGTGCTCACCCGCACCGTAGCCGCCAGCAGCCCCGATGCCATCGAGCTGCCCCTCACGGGCCTGGCCGCTGGCATCTACACCTTGCGCGCCACCACGGCCGCCGGCCAGGTAGCCAAGCGCTTGGTAGTGCAGTAGGCCACCCTGGCAGCGGGTCGGCTTCGCGGTCGGCCCGCTCGTAGTGCCACAGCAAAAGGCCCCGCCGGTATTTCCGGCGGGGCCTTTTGCTGTGGTAGCAGGGGTGTTTTTGCTTGAATGAGAAGAGTGCATGTAGCGCTGAATTTCAGTTAGCGAGCACCGGGTCCACTTACTTGCGCCTGAAAGTCCGCGTTACTATACAGCTACTGCGCACCCAGCTAAGTAACGCCCGGCACAGTCGCAGCGCCTAGTTTCGCGGGGCCCGCCCCCGGCCGGGCCAGAGCAGCGGCAGCAGCAGCATCACCGGCAGCGGCGACACGACGAAATCGATAATGCGCCGACCCAGCTTGTAGGCCCAATCGAGGTTGCCGGCCAGCTTGCCACCCACCAGCAGCAGCGCAGCGGCGGCTAGCAAGGCCAAGTACAGCTGCCCGGCCCAGCGCGTGCGCTGGGCATTGCGCAGCAGCAGGTGCAGCAAAAGAAAACACGCGCCTACGTACAGCAGGCTGTAGGTAATCACCACCGGCAAGCTGCGCGTAGTAACCAGGTGGCTGGTGCCCTGCTGCCAGCGGTGCATCGCATCACCCAGGCCCAGGGAACTGAATACGGCTTGCCAGGCCCGGGTGAGGGCCGCAAACACCGCTTCCGGGTCCATACCCACCGCGAAAAGCCCGGCCGCCAGCGCACCTATCAGCAGCCAGCGTCCCGGCTCCTGAAACCGGGAAGAAAGGACCTGGCTCATTCGGCCGAAATGGCCGGTGTGCCATACCACCGCACCCACAGCATCCAGAGCCCACAAATGCAGGCATAGACGATGAAGGTAAACGTGTAGTGATGGTTGAAATCGACCGAGCGGTGGGCGTAGTGATGGTTGAGGGCCAGCGCCGCCACCCGCCCAATATTGAGCAGATACAGCGCCAGCACACCCACCGGAATAAACCACAGCTTGGGCCGCAGCGGCCCCGGAAAGGCCAGGATAAAGCCGCTAAACAGCACGTACAGCACCAGGCCATCGCAGGCGGCTCCCACGCGCACGGCTGGCAGGTTGTCCATCATGAGCACTACCGAGCCGGGCGCCGCCGTGGCGGCAAAGCCGAGCAGCCGCAGCAGCCCGGCGCCGCCGGCCGCTACGTGCGTGGCCAGCCAGGCATCAAACCGGCCATCGGGCTTTATGTAGCCTTCGTAGCTCACCTGCCACAGCAGGTAGAGCCCGGCCGCAACGAGCAAAAAACGCCAACGGGGAGCCAGCCCTCGCTGGCCCCCCGTTGCGGAAGTAGAGATTTCAGGAAGCATGGGCGCAAATATATCGGGCGCGCGCCCAGTTATGCTACGGCTTGAGCCCGCCCGGAATGCCTTGGGGATAAACCTGCTGGATATCCTTCTGCAACTCCTCGATGCGGTTGCCGGGATTGGGGTGGGTGCTCATAAACTCGGGTGGCGCGCTGCCCTGGGCCTGCTTTTCCAGCATTTGCATTACGCTTATCATGGCGCGGGGGTCGTAGCCGGCCTGAGGCGTAAATTTTACGGCAAACTTATCGGCCTCCAGCTCGTCGTTGCGGCTAAAGCGCAGGCTCACGAGCTTGGCCACCATGGCGGCGGCGGCGGCCCGCACGGCGCTGCTGCCCGGGCTGTTGGGGTCGTAGGCGGCAATGGCGGCCGCGCCCGTCAGGCCCTGGGTGAGCTGGCTCTGAGCCACTTGCTCGGCCGAGTGCCGGGCTACTACGTGGCCTACCTCGTGGGCCAGCACGCCGGCCAACTGCGCCTCGCTGGTCAAGTTTTTCAGCAGGCCCTGGGTAATGAAGACCTGGCCGCCGGGCAGAGCAAAGGCATTGATGGTCTGGTCATCGGCCAGCAGGTGAAAGCGGTACTGGTACTCCGTTTTCTGGTCGAGGCCGTTGGTTTTCACAATTTGCTGGCCCACTTGCTGCACGGCGGCCGTGGCGCGGGGGTCGCGGCTTTCGCCGCCGTACTGCTGCTCCATTTCGGGAGTAGCCTGCACGCCGAGGGCAATTTCCTGGGCCGCCGACATATTGACGTGCTGCTTCTCCCCCGTCACGGGGTTGGTGGAGGTGTTGAAGAAGTAACCGAACAGGGTGACGGCCCCAATAATGAGGCCGATAATGAGGCGAAAATTTAGACGCATGGTGAAAGAAGGTGGAAAGAATGGCCGGATAGCGCCGGGCCGGCAAGGCCCCACCGCTTCCAAACGCCCTGTAACGCGGGCGGGCGGGCTTGGTTACCCTTCGCCCCGCTTCCGGCCCGGGCGGCGGGGCGCACCGGTAGGGCACGAGCCCACTAGCTTCAATTTGCTGAGTCGGGCAGCTTTTCTTTCCTTAGCTATTTTTCCAGGTAACTAAAGTGGGCAGCGGCGCTAGCCCGCCTGCCGGGACTAGCGCCGTTGCCCCACGCTTCGGCACTACGCAAAATCGTATTCCCGGCGCCGCCGAGCCGCCCGGCGGCAGCGCTCCCCAAGTAGCGGCGCGCGTAAGCCACCTTCAAAACGGCCTCTTCAGCCTGAGCAAAAGCCGGCTACCCTTGCGCGCAACTCCTATAGTAGGTAGGCAGTCGGCGCCGGGCTACGCCCGATAAGCTGCTTTCGGCCCTAGCTTCGTGGCTGCCCAGCCGCTGCCTGCGTCGGTTGGCCGGGTGTTGTCTATGCGTTACTTCTTGCTCCGTAGTCCGGCTTTGGGCCGGCTGCTGCCGCTGGCGGGCCTGCTGCTGGCCGGCTGCGGCCACTCGCTGCCCGACATTCCGGGCTTTGCCGCCGCCGCCTGGCGCGCCGACCGCTACGCCTGCGGGGGCCACCGGGTGGCGCTGCTGCCCCCGCTGCTGGCCGCCCGCCCCCGCCTCTACGAGGCCCGCGCCAACGACGTCACCGCCGTGCTCGGCCCGCCCGACGAGGAAGAGTTGCTGGCCAACACCGAAAAGGCCTATCACTATTACCTGCTGCCCGGCCCCCAATGCGGCCCGCGTCGCCCCCACTCGGCGGGCCCGCGCCTCAGTATTCATTTTGGCCCACTCGGCACCGTAACCGAGGTGCAGGCCGACCCCGTGCCCCAGCCCTAGTGCGCCGCCCGAAAATGCTGGCGGGCGCGCTGGCGCTAGGACTGACGCACGGCACTAGGTTTAGCCATTGCCGCCGCCGGTGCTGGTTGGGTTCTCGTCCTGCTGCAGCTGGCTGAGCTGCGAGGGCGACATGATGCGGCCGCACTCCTGCTCGTACTGGGCCTGTAGCTCGGCCAGTTGGTTGTTGCGGGCTACCAGGTCGATGCGGGTGGCCAGCTCAATTTCGCGCTGACGGGTCAGGCGCATGCGGTTCAAGGAAAGGAGCTTCACAAACTGCCCTTCGTTGAGGTGCAGGCGGGTGCTCATTTCGCGGGTCTGGCCCATTACGGTTTCCGAAGAAACCGCTTGGCCGTGGCTGGCGAAGGCCAACAGGCAAGCGAAGGGTAGCAGACGAAGGGAAGTTGCGGTCATAGCGGGTCTGAGGAATGTGCAGCGCAGTCTTGGTATTCTACTAGGTTGGGGGTCAAACCCGCGCTTTGGGGCCGATAGTTCCGGCCTGGCTCATTTTACTCCCCGCAGGGCAGGGCTACCTTCGCCCCTTCTTTTGCCCGCTATGCTCACCTGCTTCGCCCCCGACCTGCGCCCCGACCAGCCCACCTACACGCTCTCCGAGGAGGAAAGCAAACACGCCGTGCGCGTGCTGCGCCTCGGCCCCGGCGCCCCCGTGCTGCTCGTGGATGGCCGCGGCACCCTGGCCACCACCGTCGTCCAAGATGCCAATCCCAAGCGCTGCACCCTGGCCCTCACCGGCCACGAATTCATCACCCCGCGCCCCACTTATACCCACGTGGCCGTGGCCCCCACCAAAAACCTCGACCGCATGGAGTGGCTGGTCGAAAAGGCCGTGGAAGTTGGCATCGAGCGCCTCAGCTTCCTGCGCTGCGCCCGCTCCGAGCGCCGCGACCTCAAGCTCGAGCGCCTCGAAAAAATTGCCGTCAGCGCTCTCAAGCAGAGTGGCCAGGCCTACCTGCCGCAGCTCGATGAGCTGCTCGACTTCGACAAGTTTCTAACCGAAATCGACCCTGGCACCACTTTCATCGCCCATCTGGAAGCCGGCGAGCGCACGGCACTGGCGCAGGTTATCGGCGCCGCACCGCGCTGCTGCGTGCTCATCGGCCCCGAGGGCGACTTCTCTCCGAGCGAGATTGACGCGGCCCTGGGCCGGGGCGTGCGGCCCGTCACGCTCGGCAGCTCGCGCCTGCGCACCGAAACGGCGGCGCTGGCCGCCGTGTTCACGGCGCAGGTGGTACGGGAGCTTTAGCGCCTGTTTATTACTTGTTACTTGAAATAGCCGTACAGCCGTAAGTTACTCTCTGTTAGCTCAATACTATATTGACCCGTCTTGTCAAGTAAGGCTTTAATGGCCGCCAAATCTTGTGTGGCAGGCGCAGCTTTTTCCGCCATTGTTACTAACAGGGGAAAATCAAGCCATTCGATTTCTTTGTAAGCATACCAGCCTTTGGGATTACCCGAAACCATTGCCTCCATCGCACTGGCGTAGTAATCGAAATCATAGCGCGTATGCTTATCAAAGAGTAGCCGACGAAACGGCTTTTCTTCGTCCCAAATTGGCTTTACTAAACACTGCTTCACCAGTTCGCAATTATCGACGAGTACAGCTAGGAGTTTCGTCCATTTGCTATTACTCATCAGCGAAGTGGAGAACTTCTGCTCAATAAGCTCACCCAAGTAACGGTCTTCACGAAAGTGAGTTGGCACAATGTATTCCATGCTTTCTCCTGCCGCTTTTTCACGCGCCAGGGCGCATTTTTCTCCCAGTCGCCGGCCATGATGCAGCCGTAGGGCCGAATCTCGTCAATGGTCGTGGCTAGCTTGAACTCGGTAATCTGGCGCTTCACTTCGGCGGCGTTTTTGTAGGCGCTGGGTAGCTCTGAAATGTCGATTTCGTTGAAGAAAAAGCGGGCGTCGATGCCCTGGGTTTCTTCGGCAAACCACTCTTCCTGGGTTTTGTCGGCCTTGCTGCGCTTGTGACGGGTGCGGCTGAGGTTGCGGCCCGCGCCGTGCGGGGCAAAGCCCAGGTTACTGGCCGTGGTGTCGCCCTCCACGATGAGAATCGGCTCGGCCATGTTGAGCGGAATAATGCGCGGGCCGGTGATGTCGGGCATAAATTGCGGGTCGAGCGGCGTGGCACCCTTAGCGTGGTAATACAGGTCGCCGGTCCGAAATACGAAGTTGTGCTCGTTCCAGTAGCGCTGCTGCACCGGGGCTTGCAGGCGGGCGGCAATGTCGTCGTGCAGGCACAGGTGATTGAGTTTAGTCCACTTGCGCACGGTTTGGAGCGCGGCCCAGTAGGCCACGCCCTCTTCTGACTCGGCGGGCAGCCAGGCGTTGGCCGGGGCGGTTTCGGGCGAGAGATGCTGGCGGAAGCGCTCGGCCACCTTCATGCCCTCGTTGTAGAGGCGGGCGCCCACGCCCCGCGAGCCGTGGTGCGTCACGAGCACCGTGTCGCCGGTGGCGGCCGAGGTGCCCACGTACAGAAAGTGGTTGCCATCGCCCTGGGTGCCCAGGTGCTCCTGCGCCAGGCTCAGGCTTTTGGCCGAATTCAAAAACGGGTTATCGGCAAACTCGGCTCGTAGCGCGGCGGGCAGCGCATACTGGCGCTCCGGCGGGCGACCGCCCGGCCCGAAGTGCGTCACCTGCTGGGCCACGTCGAGCACCGTTTTGGGGTCGATTTTGCCTAGGTTAGTCAGCATCACCGAGCAGCAGATATCGGCCGAGTGCATGCCGGGGTGAATGGCTTGGCGCGTCACTACCACGCCGCCCACCGGAATGGTGCCCAGCGGCCCGGCCGGGCAGGCGTCGGGCATCACGGCGCCCGTCACCACGGTGGGCGTGCGCATGAGCTGTTGCATCGACAGCCGCACGGCGTCCACGTTCTGCTGCTCCACTACCGTATCGGCCCGGATATTCTCGTAAAACGGCAGTGGCGCGGGCAGCAGCGGCAGCTCGGCCGGCGGCTTCACCGTGTCGAGGTAGGCCAGTAGCGCCTCGCCTTCCAGCGCGTGGTCGTTGATGTGCGCCAGGGCGTCTTTAAACCATTTGCCCGATTTAAAGCCAAGGTCGAGGAGGTCTTTGCCGGTGGTCATGGGATTACTTCAATCGATTGTACTTTCTCAGTATTTTAAGAACCGCATTTTGCGGAAGCTTATACACTTTGTTACCATTAATACCTTCCAACGTTTCGGCGGCAACCATAGCGTTTATAATTGCTTCTTCCACTGCCTGAATAGTGGCGTCGAATAAGGGGTCTATCAAATCGTTGGGCAACTGCTCCACCTTGACAAAATCCTTCCGCTGAAACGCCGCTTTATTGGCCGTAGAAAACGCAATAAATATATCACCTGAGCCATTCTCCCCCCGGCCGCCTACCAAGCCCATCCCAATCGGAACGCGGGCGGCAATCCGCTTTAGCTGGTGCGGCAGCACGGGGGCATCCGTTGCCACTACCACGATAATGGACCCGTCGCCCTCCTGCCGATAAGATGGGGCAGCCTTGAAATCATACTCCAGGGTATCGCGTAACTCTTTGCCGACGGGCACTCCCGCAATGGTAAAATTCCTTCTTTTGCCAAAGTTTGACTGTACCAAAACGCCAACGGTATACGTCGAGTCCCCACTTTTAACTACCCGCGAGGCGGTTCCCGTCCCCCCTTTAAAGCCTAGGCACATCATCCCCGTCCCGCCCCCTACGTTGCCTTCCTTTACCGGACCCGTCGTGGCGCTGTTCAAGGCCTCATAGGCATTCGCCTCCTTTACGTGGAAGCCATAAATGTCATTTAAGAACCCGTCGTAGGTTTCGGCTACGACGGGGTAGGCAAACCAAAAATCATCTTTGTGCCAGCCGGTTTTTATAAACCACTTCGTTACGGCATCCCGCACTACCCCCACACTGTTGGTATTGGTTAGCATGATGGGCGTTTCCAGAAACCCGGATTCGGTTACCCAGGTCGTGCCGGTCATTTCCCCGTTTCCGTTCAGCGAATACCAGTTGGCAAAAACCGGATTATTATTCTTGCCCCGTGGCAGAATCGCCGTAACCCCCGTCCTGACCGGCCCTTTGCCCCGGATGTTTTTTCCTTGCCCCGAGATAATAGTACTATACCCAACCTCAACGCCCTTAACGTCGGTAATTGCGTTGAGTTTTCCGGTAGTACCGGTAAAAGGAATACCAATATCCCGTGCCCTTGGCTTTTGGCCGAAGGCTACTAGTGGCAGCAGGAGCAGTAAGTGGAGGAGTTTGAAGCGCATCAGCATGGCGGTATTTAATCAACTGTATCGGTAATTGACACAGAAATGCAAGCGAAGTTGTCAGCTTCCGCGCTTTTTTACCCCAATGGCTACCTGAAACTTGTAGCGTAGCCACCGAAACTTTCTAGGCCAGCGCTTCCTTTGTACCGTACGCCGTTCCTGCCATGCTGAAACACCTGCTGCTTGCCGCTTCTTTGCTAGCTTTTACGGCCGCCACGCCGCCCGCCGCGCCCAGCTTCCAGCTAGCCAAGCTGCACTACGGCGGCGGGGGCGACTGGTACGCCAACAAAACGAGCCTGCCCAACCTCATTGGCTTCTGCAACCAGGCGCTGCACACCAACATTGCCCCCGACGAGGCCACCGTGGAGCTGGATGCGCCTGAGCTGCCCAGCTACCCCTTCCTGCACATGACCGGCCACGGCAACGTGAGCTTCACCCAGGCCGAGGCCCAGAACCTGCGCAAGTACCTCATCGGCGGCGGCTTTCTGCACATCGACGACAACTACGGGCTCGACAAGTTTATCCGCCCCGAGATGAAGAAGGTATTTCCCGAGCTGGAGTTCGTGGAGTTGCCCTTCTCCCACCCCATCTACCACCAAAAGTATCAGTTCCCGCGCGGCCTGCCCAAGGTGCACGAGCATGACGGCAAGCGCCCGCAGGGCTTCGGCCTCGTGTACAAAGGCCGCCTAGTGTGCTTCTACACCTACGAGTGCGACCTCGGCAACGGCTGGGAAGACGTGGGCACCTACCCCGAAGATACCCCCGCCGTGCACGACGCGGCCCTGCGCATGGGCGCCAACCTAGTGGCCTATGCGCTCACGCAAGACTAGCATTCAGTTATCAGTTATCAATCAACAAGTATCAGTTGTTCTGGCTGCGTAATTGTGCCAATTGAACAACTGATACTTGTTGATTGGTAACTGATAATTGAATTTACCGCACGCCCTGCGCTGGGAAGCGGCCCTTCTTGGTGCGGTAGAAGGCTTTGATTTCCTCCAAGTCCTTTTCGTAGTCACCGGTAGGCCAGAAAACTGGGCCCACGCCAGCCTCCTTTTTCGAGTAGTCGAGGAAGCCGAGCAGGATGGGCACGCCCGCCTCGAGGGCCGCGTAGTAGAAGCCCTTGCGCCACTTGGGCTGGTAGGCGCGGGTGCCCTCGGGCGTGATGAGAATTACCAATTCTTCGTGCTGCTTGAAGAGCTGCACCATGCCATCGACGAGGCTGTTGTTGCGGCTGCGATTGACGGGCAGCGCGCCGATGGCCTTCACGAGCCAGCCCAGCAGCGGATTTTCGGTCCACTCGCTTTTGACGGTGAAGCGCACGTCCACATCCATGATGTAGAAGGCAGCGCGAGCCATGATGAGGTCCCAGTTGCTGGTGTGCGGGGCCGCAATCATCATGCACTTCTTGATGCTGGGCGGCACCTGGCCGGTTTGCTTCCAGCCGGCCACGCCGAAAATAGCCTTAGCGATGTAGTACCAGAACGTAGAAGTTTTGCGAGCAGCCATAAAGGGAATACGGGCGAAAGAACCGCAAAGCTAG
>Ga0160427_10000992_pt1 | contig 17353 bp, 8 predicted proteins | sample SolpanmetagenomL_FD_108194 | JGI IMG/M metagenome (GOLD analysis project Ga0160427, IMG submission 108194) | Solar panel surface microbial communities from Lawrence Berkeley National Laboratory, California, USA - L | ecosystem: Engineered > Built environment > Solar panel > Unclassified ...
CATTCCGCGCGATGCCCTGGTGGTGTTTACCGGCGTGTCGGGCTCGGGCAAGTCGAGCCTGGCCTTCGGCACGCTCTACGCCGAGGCCCAGCGCCGCTACCTGGAGTCGGTGTCGCCCTACGCCCGCCGGCTGTTTCACCAATTATCGGTGCCCGAGGTGGATAGCATCGAGGGGCTGCCGCCGGCCGTGGCCTTGCAGCAGCAGCGCGGCGCGCCCACCACGCGCTCGTCGGTGGGCTCGGTCACCACGCTTTCTAACCTGGTGCGGATGCTGTACTCGCGGGCCGGCGACTACCCCGCCGGCCAGGGCATCATCTACGCCGAAGGGTTTTCGGCCAACACCCCCGAAGGCGCCTGCCCGCGCTGCCACGGCCTGGGCCGGGTGTATGAGGTGACGGAAGAGTCGATGGTGCCCGACCCTTCGCTCACCATTCGGGAGCGGGCCATTGCGGCCTGGCCCCAGGCGTGGGGCGGCCAGAACCAGCGCGACATATTGGTTACGCTGGGCTACGACGTGGACCGCCCCTGGCGCGACCTGCCCCAGCAGGACCGCGACTGGATTCTCTACACCGACGAGCAGCCCGTGGTGCCCGTGTACCCCGGCTACTCGCCCGCCGAGACGCAACGGGCGCTGAAACGCAAGGAGCAGCCCAATTACATGGGCACCTTCACGGGTGTGCGGCGCCACGTGCTGCATACCTTCGCCAACACCCAGAGCGCGCTCATGAAAAAGCGCGTGCTTCAGTACATGCTCAGCCAGGCGTGCCCGCTCTGCCACGGCAAGCGCCTGCGGCCCGAGTCGCTCAGCGTCACCTTCGCCGGCCTCGACATCGCCGACCTGACGCGGCTGCCCTTGCAGCAGGTGGCCGCCCGCCTGCGGCCCTTTGCCGAGGGCACGGCCGGCGCGCCGGGCCACGCCGAAGCCCAGGCCGAAGTGACGCGCCGCATCACCCAGGACCTGGTGGCCCGCCTGGCGGTGCTGCTTGACCTGGGCCTGGGCTACCTGGCCCTGGAGCGCAGCACGCCCACGCTCTCGCCGGGCGAGTTGCAGCGCCTGCGCCTGGCCACGCAGCTGTATTCCAACTTGTTTGGGGTAGTTTATGTGCTCGACGAGCCCTCGGCCGGCCTGCACCCCTCCGATACGCAGGCGCTGCTGGCGGCCCTGGCCAGCCTCAAAAAGGCGGGCAACTCGCTTTTCGTGGTCGAGCACAACCTCGACGTGGTGCGCCAGGCCGACTGGCTGGTAGACGTGGGCCCGGCGGCCGGTGAGCAGGGCGGCCAGATTTTGTACAGCGGCCCGCCCGCCGGCCTGGCTGAGGTCGAAAACTCGCAGACGCGCCGGTTTTTGCTCGAAAACAGGGAGGTAGCCCCCCGCCCGCCGCGCGCGCCAGCGGGCTGGCTGAAGCTCACCGGCGCCACCCGCCACAACCTGCGCGGCCTCGACGCCGCGTTTCCGCTGGGCCTGTTTACGACCGTCACGGGCGTATCGGGCTCGGGCAAATCGACGCTCGTGAGCCAGGTATTGGTAGAGTTGGTGCGCGAAGCGCTGGGCCTGAAAACCGACGAAGCCGAACCCAGCGGCGCCGAGGCGGCCGAAGAGCTGCTGGACCTGGACGAGCAGGGCGAACCGCTGCAAGGCAAAATCACGGCCGGCCTCGACGTGGTAAAGCGCCTCGTGCGCGTAGACCAGCAGCCCATCGGCCGCACGCCGCGCTCCAACATGGCCACCTACACCGGCCTCTTCGACCACGTGCGCAAACTCTTCGCGGCCACGCCCGAAGCCCGCAAGCACCGCTACGACGCCGGCCGCTTCTCCTTCAACGTAGCCAAAGGCCGCTGCGAAACCTGCCAGGGCGAGGGCTTCGTGATGGTCGAGCTACTGTTTTTGCCCAGCGTGTATTCGCCGTGCCCCACCTGCCAGGGCGCCCGCTACAATGCCAAGACGCTCGAAATCACGTATCAGGGCAAGAACATCGCCGACGTGCTGCGCCTGACCGTGGACGAGGCCTGGGCCTTTTTTGCCGAGGAGCCCAGCGTGCGCCGTGCCCTCACGGTGCTGCGCGAAGTGGGCCTGGGCTACCTGCGCCTTGGCCAGTCGGCCACCGAGCTGAGCGGGGGCGAGGCCCAGCGCATCAAGCTGGCCACCGAGCTCCAGCGGCAGGCCCGTGCCCACACGCTCTACGTGCTCGACGAGCCCACCACCGGCCTGCACCCCGCCGACGTCGAGAAGCTCCTCACCCAGCTCAACGGCCTGGTTGAGGCTGGCCACTCGGTGCTGGTGGTGGAGCACGACATGCGCGTGGTGGCCGGCTCCGATTGGGTTATCGACGTGGGCCCCGGCGCGGGCGACGAAGGCGGCCACATCGTGGCCGCCGGCCCGCCCGCCGAAGTGGCCCGGTCAAAAGCCAGCCGCACCGCGCCCTACCTGGCCCGCTTCCTGGCCGGGGACTAGCCGTTGGGAAGGAGGACGGCCGTCAGCTTCTTGAGCGCGGTCGCCTGGCTCCACTCGCTTAGGCGAGCGCGCACGGGCGTCGGCAGCGGGCGGCCGCTGCCGTCCATGAGGTCGGCGTAGGTTTCGAGCAGCTTGCGCAGGTTGCGGAGCGGCGCGGCCGGTAGCTCGGGCAGCAGCGCGTCGAGCGTTTGGGCCAGAGCATCGTCCGTGGTGGGCGAGACAGCGCGGAGCTGAGGTAGGCCATCAGCCAGGCGCGCAACGGGGGCGTAGTCGGCAGCCAGCAGCTGGCCCAGCAGGTGGCCCAGGGCGGTGGGCACGAGGCGCTGGCCGGCCACCGCCCGCAGCAGCACTTCCTGGGCCAGCGCCCGGCAGGCCGCCGTGTGGTGCAACAGGCCCACGGCCAACAGCAGCGAAGTGGCTTCGGCAAAAACCGGCCCGGTTGCGAGCAGCGTTTGGAGCGCCTGCGCGATAGCATCGCGCTCCGCCGATTCCAGCTTATCGGCCCAGCCCGCCGTGCGCACCACGTGCCAGTGCAGCGGGGCCGGGTGCAGCGGCAGCAGCGCCGCCAGAAAAGGGTAGTCGGGGCCCAGGCTCCAGCACCCGTGCGCCATCCCCCGGAAGCGCGCGTGCAGCGCATATACTAGGAGCGGGGAGGGCGGCCGCTGGCTGGTATACTTATCGGGAAAAACAAGGTGGGTAGCCCGGTAGGTGACCTCGGGCCGGCCGGGCTTCCAGTTTTCAACCACTGTGTTGACTTTGAACTCAAATTCCCAGCGCGGCTGCCAGGGCTGCGTCACGCCGGGATACTCGGCCGCGCCGGCCGGCAATAAGTCGGCAAAAGCGTGCGTCGGAAATTTAGTGCGAGCGGCCACCGCCCATAGCCACGGCAGCGCTTCGGCCACGGAGCCGGCCGCCGTGGGGCCCGGCAGCCGCTCGGCCCCCTGCGGCAAGCGGGTTTTTTGGCCAGCTGCCGGGCTGGGCGACAACACCCACGCCAGCAACTCGCGCAGCGCGGTATTTTGTAACTGGGGCAGCAGCTCCTGCGCGGCCTGGGCCGCGGCGTCGTGGGCAAAGGCCAGGCGGGCCAGGGCCAGGGCCAGGTCGGCCGCCTCGGGCTCGTGCCGGGCCGTCTCGTAGGCGAGTAGCTTCTGCACCAGCGTGGCCGGCGCTACCCAATGCGGCGCGTGGGTAGGGGTGCTAAGCAGCGGCAGGCCCGTGCGCTGCTGAAGCTGCTGCTCGGCGGCGGCCAGCCGTTGCTTTTCCACCAGCACCAGCGGGTCCGAGGTGTCGGCGTCTGTCTGCACCTGTACCCTGGGCACGCGCAACGAGCTGAACCCCTGCGCCCAGCTCAGCAGCAGGGCCTGCGCCAGGCCGCTGTGCCCCCGCAGGCCATTGGTGCCCAGAATAGCCTGGGCCTGCGCGTCGCTTTTGCCCTTCAAAAAGGGCAGCACCAGCACCAGGTAGGGCTCCAGCTGCCCGGCGTGGCCGGCTGGCAGCTGCGCGTGCAGCCGCAGCAAGCCATCGAGCCAGCGCTCCAGGGCCGGCGGGTCGTCGTGGCGCAGTACCTGGCCGGTGAGAAAGAGCAGCTCGTGCCAATCAGCCACCGGGGCAATGGCCGTGGCGGGCGAAATGTCGGGCACGAACCGGGTGAGTGGCGCGTAAGTCGCGGTGGCTACGGCGGGCGCCGGCTCAGCCGCGGCTAGCCAGGGTACCAGCACGGTGCGGGCCGCGGGGCCCAGCAGCTCGGCCTGCCCGGCGAGGGTAACCAGGGTTTCAGCAGTGGCGGCGGGTGCCAGCAGTGGCGGCCGGGCGGCCAGCAGGTCGGCCAGGGCTTTGGCGGCGCGCTCCTGCACGGCCGCATCGGGGTGGGTGAGGGCGGCGGCCAGCAGCCGGGCCACGGCGGGCGCGTGGGCGGGCTGCTGCCGGGGCAGCTTGGCCAGGCCGGCGAGCAGCGTTTTGAGGCTGGTTTTGAGGTCGGGCCGCAGCAGCAGGCTATCGGCATAGTGCAGCAACGGAGCCAGGGTAAACCCTGGCTCCGGCCACACGTCCTTCAATTGCTCGATGGCAAAGTTGACCACCAGCGGCAGCGGGTGGGCGAGCAGGTCCGTGAGCTCGGACTGGCGGGCCAGGCGCTCGGCCCGCGTGGGCTTTAGGCTCAGAAATAGCTCCTTGAACCACGTGAGCAGCGGGCGGCGAAAGTCGCGGCGTAGCGCCAGCAGGCAGCGCGTGAGGATGTCGGCGCGGTCGAGGTGCCGGGTGGTGGTGAGGTGGGTGAGGAGCGTTTGCCAACCAACGGTTTGCGGCGGAAATTTTTCATTCCAGACCTGCCAGGGGTGTGCCTCTTGCCCATTTTGCCGCTCCCCCTTTTGGTTCAGGGGCATGGGAGGTTGAACGCGCGCCCACGCATTCGGAACAGGGTTTTCAAACTCAAAAATCAGGGGTAGGTCCCGTGTCAGAAGCAAGTGGTCGCGGCTCAGATTAGCAGCAATCACTTCCGTTGCGTTCAGCGGCATCTTAGCACTATCACTTAGCTCCCAGCCCCACCGGGCGAGTGCATTGGGCAGCGAGCGGGCGGTAAGGGCAGGGGAATAAGGAATGAGCTGCTCCTGCTCAAGGGTTCGCAGCAGCTGATAATCCAGGGCCCATTCGCTAGCCGCCGCTTGTTGCCTGAGGAGCCAGTCGTGTAGCCACTCGGGGCGCAGCGCGCGCACCAAAGCGAGAAAATGCTGCTTTAGCAAAATGGGCTTTGCGTTAGGATTCGACCCCAGGAGCCACGCGCTGCCGATAGCTCCGCCCAGTGCTTCCCGGCGCGAGTAGAGCGCAAATCCTGCCAGAAATAAGTTCTCGAACTGCTCATAGGTGCCCTTGCTACCCCACCCGTTGGGGGAAAGCTCCACCATTTTGTCCAGCTCTTTTTTCAGGCTTTTCAGCTTTTCGCGCGTTGCCGGGACCGCTGCCTTTTCCAGGCTTGCCAGAAAAGGGATAAGCTCATTGGGCGTCTTGTGGCGAATAAGCTGCTCAAATTCTTCGGTAGGTAACGTATTCATGCTTAATTTATAGGCTGTGAAAAATTCTGTAATCCCTGGAGTCATTCCCTATCCAAACCGTAGCTGCGCCGCCAGCACGTGCTTGCACAAGCCGCGCTGGCCCTGGTGCGCCGTAAACCACTGGCAGGTGCAGCGCGGAGGCTCGGGGCCGCCCACCAGCACGGTGTGCCAGAGGTCTGTGCCGCGCACGCGGGCCTCGGTGCGGCCGCCGGGGCCGATGCCCACCAGCTGCACCTCACCGGGGGCGGCGAGCAGGGCGCGGGCATTTTGGAGGCGCGGGTTGAGCTGCAAAATGCGGTCGGTGCGGAAGGGCAGGCGGCGGTAGAAATACTGATTATCCGTAAGGTCGAAGCCCAGCAGGCCCATCGCCGAGAGGCTGGCGCAGAGCCGCACTACGGTGCCGGGCGCCAGGCCGTGCGCCAGCCCAAAGAGCGTGGGGTTGAAGGCTTCGTTGGCCCGGAACAGGTGGTTGGCGCCGCTCAGCCACTCGGCGGGCAGCTCGTCGAGCAATTCGCCGAGCTGGGTGCCCTCGCCCGAAAAGCCCCGGCTGGCCCCGGCCGACAGCGCCAGCAAAAACTCGTGGCCGCCGCCCAGCTCCAGCACCACGGCGCTGGCCTGGCCGTCGGGGGTAGCATACACGCGGGCGGCCTGGGTTAGCGGCAGCAGGCCATCGAGCAGGCGCAGGCGGTGCGCGCCGCCCACCCGCACGGCCCCCGGCCCGCCCACCGGCCCGAAGCTGGGCCGCGCCCCGCGCAACGTCAGATAAACATCGGCTTTGGCCGCGCCGGCTGGTAGGCTGTGCAGCAGCTGGGCGGCCTGCGGGCGGGTGAGGCGTAGCGCCAGTTCCATTTGGGCGAGGTAGCCCTGGGCGGCGGTGAGGCCCTTGAGCCAGCGCAGGGGCAGGGCCACCTGGCGCTCGGTGATGGGGCCGGCGGCCCGCGCCAGCGTCACGGCCTGCTGGCCCACGGTGAGGCCCACCGCCTCGTGGCGGCCGATGCGGGCCAGCGCATTCACCATCGGCTCGTTGAAATCGACGTTGGTAGTGCCGCTGGCCACCAGCTCGCCGTCGAGGGCAGCGGGGCCCAGGTCGAGGCGGGCATACACGCCGTTGCACGACGAAAATGCCTCGAAGCGCAGGCGTCCCGCGCCGGCCGTCACAATAGGGTCGCGCAGCACCGCGCCCAGCGGCACGAAGCGCGCCGCCACTACTTTGGCTAACGTGCTTAGCCCCCGTGCCGCCAGCCACGCGTCGCGAAGCTGCCCCCGAAAAAAGCAGGCCGCGCCGCCGGCTGGCGCATCTTCGGCATAGGCGGCCAGCTGCAAGGCGTTGCCCTTAGTAGTGGCTAGCAGGGCCGAGGGCGCGGCGTAAGCGTAGATTAAGTCGGACATGGCGCGGGGGAGAAGTCGTGTTGGTTGGGCAAAGATGCGCGGCAAAATCGGGGATTACTAAAAAAATTGGCAAATTATTTTAGTAATCCCCGGCGCTCCCATCAACCCCCCGGCTCCTTGCATGCTTCGCCCAAACAGCCTTATTCGCTACCCGGCGCGGGCGGCCTGCGTGCGTGCTCCAGACCCAGCACCGCAGCGGCCCCCAGCGTGTAGGCCAGCACGTCGCCCCACGCAAACTGGCTGCCCAGCACTAGCCGCGCCACCCGCACGTGCTGCCACCCCAGCCAGGCCAGCAGGTGGACCAGCTGCGCCCCTTCGAGGGCGTAGGACACGAGGAGCGCCGCCAGCGCCACCCGCCGCGCGGGGGCCGGCCAGGCGCTTTTTAGCAAGCAATAAAGGAAGATAGTTGCCAGAAAATCACCCGCGTACGGCCGGATAAGCCGGTCGTGCGCGAAGCGGGCAATGAGTATTTCCAGCGCCAGCAAGCCCGCGGCCAGCCCGGCGTAAGTGCCCCTAAGCCTGCGCATGGCCTAGCGCTGGATAGCCGCCCGAAACCGGGTGTAGGGGCAGCCCGGCGGCACGGGCTGCGCGGGGGTCCCGGGGCCGGCCGCCGGCGCCTCATCCAGCGCCCGAATGCGGGCCGCGTACTCGGTGGGCAGCATGGCGTTTTTCAGCCACTGGCTCACGGCCAGCCCCTTCGTGGCGCGGTAAAAGCCTAGCGCCGGCCGCAGCCACGCGCCGCTGCCCAGGCCCAGCTGCCGGCGCACGGTGGGCGGGCACACCAGGCCCTGCACGCCGCGCAGCAGCGCGTAGCGCGGGCCACCCAGGTGCTTTTGATACTGCTGATAGAGGTCGGTGGAGCAATCGCTCAGGGCCAGGTCGTGGGCCAAATGCTGGGCGCGGTCGGCTTGCCAGGCGGGGTAGGCGGTGGGCAAATCGGGAATGCCCATGCGCCGGCCCACCCGGCAAAAAACGTCGGTTATCTCCGCGCACTCGGCCTCGGTGAGGGGCCGCTCCAGCAGCTCAAACGCCCGGATGGAATACGCAATGAGCAGATATAGCACATCGCGATAGGCCCAGTCGGGGATGCGCTGGCCCCGGCTCGCCTCCACCGCACCGTGGATGGCGGCGATGGTGTCGATGGCCTTTTCGGCCCCGGCGCGGTCGGCAAACACGATGCGGCGGGCATAGTCCACGGTCGAAAACAGGCGGCCCAGCGGGTCGGCCGGCAGCCGGCCGGTGAAGTAGAGCCAGTCCACCGCCTTGTTGAGGGCAAACTCGGCCGCCGCGCCGGCAAAGATGAAGAGCACCGTATCGGAGGTGCCCCAGATACGGCGCACGATGGAGTGGGGGGCCACGAAAGTTTCCATAGGCTGCGGCAACGCAAACTGCCCCAGCCAGGTGCCCGGGCGGGATAGTTGCTTTGAGGTTTAATTTACTTTGAAATGCAAAGTTAAGTAAGCCGCTGGTATTTCCACTCAAAAAAGGAGGTTGGTCCCCGCCGTAACCCTCGCTGGCCAGGGGGCAGGCGCCCGTTGCGCCGGGGGCGGGAAGCTGCGCCCCGTAGCTGGCTTCACCGGGCGGTTGTGGCGCCAGGGTGGGCGCGGGGCCGCGCGGGCCTGCGCGGGCGCCGGGGCCAAAAGCAACTTTTGGGGACTGCCGGTGCCATTAGCCAGCTTATTTCATTCTATGACCCTCGAAATACTACGGACTACCTTGCTCGTGGCGGCCTTCGGCAGCCACTCCTTACTGACCCTGGGCCAGCAGGCACCTCCGGCCGGGGCCGCGAGCGCGGCCCGGCCCGCGGGCCGCCTGACCGGCACGGTCACGAGCGGTGCCACTGGCCAGCCGCTGGCCTACGCCTCGGTGGTAGTGCTCAGCGCGGCGGGCCAGCCGGTGGCTGGGGGCGTGGGCGGCGACGATGGCCGGTTTGTGCTGCCTGGCCTGGCGCCGGGCACCTACACCGTGCGGGTGAGTTTGCTGGGCTATCAGGAGCTGATTCGCCCCGGCGTAGTGGTGCCGGCGGGTAGCGCCGACGTGTCGCTGGGGGCGCTGCCCCTGGCTGCCACGGCCCAGAAGCTGGGCGAAGTGGTGGTAACGGCCCGCAAGCCCCTGATAGAGGAGCTGGTAGACCGCACCGTATATAATGCCGAAAACGACGAAACCACCCGCGGCGGCGACGCCACCGACGTGCTGCGCCGGGTGCCGCTGCTGAGCCTCGACCTCGATGGCAACGTGAGCGTGCGCGGCAGCCAGAGCATCAAGGTGCTCATCAATAATAAGCCCTCGACCATCATGGCCAACAGCGTGGCCGATGGCCTGCGCCAGCTGCCGGCCGACCAGATTCGGCGGGTCGAGGTCATTACCGCGCCTTCGGCCAAGTACGATGCCGAGGGCTCGGGCGGCATCATCAACATCGTGACCAAAACCAACACCCTGCGCGGCGGCCAGCTAGGCCTCGATGGCAGCGGCGGCACCCGCTCGGGCACCCTCAACCTGAGCGGCAACTACCGCACCGGCCGCATGGGCTGGGCGCTGGGCGGCTTTGGGCGGGCGGGCTACAACACGCCGGGCAGCTTTGCCAACGAGCAGCTGACCACCAACCCCGCCACCGGCCAGCAAACCCGCACCACGCAGGCCGCCGCCACGCGCCAAAACCAATTATTTGGGCGCTACACGCTGGGTTGGGATTTTGATATTAACCCGCACCAGGGCCTGGCCGCCTCGCTCACCTACGGCACCCGCAACGCCACCACCTACCAGGATGCCCTGGCCACTGCCACCACCGAGCTGGCCACCGGGCGCCTGAGCAGCTCGGTGCGCAACGTGCAGCTCACCGACGAGTCGGGCACCGTCGATGCCAGCCTGGCCTACACCCACACCTACGAAGTGCCGCAGCGCGAGCTGAGCGCGCTGGCCCTCTACAGCCGTAACGACCGCACGTATGCCTTTACTAATGAAACGTATAGCGCCTCCGACGCCGGCCAGCTGGGCTTGTCCGGCAACGACAACCCCAGCGCCAACCAGGAAGTAACGGCCCAGCTCGACTACCAAACGCCCACCGGCCCCGGCCAGCTGCTGGAAGTGGGGGTAAAGGACATTCAGCGCCGCGTGCGCAGCGACTACCGCTACTACGGCCAACTGGCGGCTACGCAGGCCGACAACTCCTTTACCTACCGGCAGCAGGTGGCCGCCGCCTACGCGGCCTACACCCTGAGCCTGCCCCACGGCTTTACCCTGAAGCCGGGCCTGCGCTACGAGTACACGGCCCTCGCCGCCGACTTGGCCACCGGCCCGGTAGTCGACCTGCCCAACTACGGCCTGCTAGTGCCCAGCGTGAACGTGCTACGTAAGCTGAGCAATGGCAACGTGCTGAAGTTGAGCTATAATCGCCGCATTCAACGCCCTTCCATCCAGTTTCTCAACCCCAACCTGCAAGCCGCCAACCCGCTGCTGCAAACGCAGGGCAACCCCGCCCTGCGCCCCGAATACACCAACAACTACGAGCTAGGCTATGGCACGCTGCTGGGGCCGGCCAGCCTCAACTTCTCGGTCTTTGCCCGCAACACCACCGGTGCCATCCAGAGCGTGCGCACCGCGTTGAGCGATGCCAGTTATCCCGGCGCGGTGCGCATCGACTACCTCAATATTGGCCAGGAAAACGCCTACGGCGGCAGCACCTTTTTCAGCCTCGACGTGGGCACCAAGCTCAGCCTCAGCGGCGGCCTCGACGCCTACTACGCCGTGCTGCAAAACAACGTGGCCGACCCCAACTACGCTGCCCGCAACGCCGGCTGGGTGCTGGGCGGCCGCCTCTACGGCAGCTACGCCCTGCCCAAGGGCTGGAACGTGGCGCTCTTCAGCTTCTACCGGGGCCAGCAGGTGCAGTTGCAAGGTAGCCAGAGCAGCTTTGCGGTGTACAGCATGAGCCTGAAACACGACGTGGCGGGCAAAAAAGGCAGCCTGGGCCTGGGGGCCGAAAACTTCTTTTCGCCCACCAATGCTGTGCGCACCGACATTGCTAGCCCTCTGCTCAGCCAGCAAAGCACCACTGTGCAGCACCTCACGAGCTTCAAAGTATACTTTAGCTACCACATCGGCCAGCTCACGGCCGAGCCCCGCCCGCACAAAAACGTGAAAAACGACGACCTCAAAACCGACGAAAATGGCGGCGGTAGCCAGAGCACTAGCAGCACGCCCACGGCCACTCGCCCGGCGGCGCCGGCGCCGGTTATGCCGGCCCCCGCCACCCCGGCGGCTACTCCCGCTCCCACTACCCCAGCCCCACCGGCTCCCAAGCCGTAGGCGCCGCTAGCCCTCCAGCCAGCGGCGGAAGGCGGCCGTGTGGGCGGTGCTGCTGGTGAGCGTGGCCCCGTGCTTTAGGCTGACTAGTAGGCGGTTATTGAAATACGGCTCGGCCCGCACAATGGCGCTGAGCTGCACCAGCTCGCTGCGGTTGAGGCGGAAAAAACGGGCGGGGTCGAGCTGCTGCTCCCACTCGGTGAGGGTGCCCGTGAGCGGGTGTCGCACCCCGCGCTGGTCGATGGCAAACACCACGCCCTCATCGGCTTGCAAAAAGGCCACCTCGGCGGCGGGCAGCAGGTAGAAGCCGTTATTGGGCTGGCGCACGCTGAAGCGCTGGCGATAAGTGGCCGCCGGCGGGTGCAGGGCCGCCCGTAGCTGCTCAACCACGGCGGCCGACAAGCCCGGCGCGGGCGCTGCCTCTTCCGCCGCCGGCCCGAAGCTGGCGCGCAGCCCATCGTACTTGGCCAGAGCCGCCGCAAACTGCTCGTAGATAAAGGGTTTGAGTAAGTAGCCAATGCCGTTGGCCTGAAAAGCCGGCAGCAAAAACTGGTCGTAGGCGGTGATGAAAATGATGGGGCACGTAACGGCCACCTGCGCATAGAGGCTGAACACGTTGCCATCGAGCAATTCGATGTCGGAAAAAATAAGCGCCGGCATCGCGTGCTCAGCAAACCAGGCCAGCCCTTTCTTGATGCTGCGCACCTCGTGCACCTCATCGGCCGGCAGGCCGTAGCGGGCCGCGAAGCTGCGGATTTGGGCGGCCGCGGGGGCCTCGTCTTCGATAATGAGCAGGCGCAAATTCGGGCGGGGTTTTGGAAGGCGAAAAGTAGTGGCGCGGAGCTTCTGCTTCGTGCGCGAGCGCAGCGAGCAGGGTCGCCGGGGGCGTCCGGTCCTGCCTGCTCGCTGCGCTCGCGCACGAAGCGCAAGCTGCGCGCTACTGCGTAGGGACTTGCCGCAGCAGCGGCACCGTGACGGTAAAATATTCAGTGTCAGCCACCACTTGCACCGATTGGCCGGCCAGCAGGCGGTAGCGCTCCTGCAAGTTGCGCAGGCCGGTGCCGCCGGGCTCGGGGCGGGTGTGCTTGGGGCGCCGGGGGTTGCGTACTTGCAGGCTTTGGGGGCTTACTTTCAGGGAGATAAGCAGTGGGTCATCATCGTCGCCGCTGTTGTGCTTGAGGGCGTTTTCGACCAAAATCTGGAGCGTGCCGGGCACGGTGTGCAGCTGGCTAGGGTCGAGGTCGGGCGTCAGGGTTGTCTCGAAGGCGTAAGCCGCGCCGAAGCGGTGGCGCAGCAAATACACGTAGTCGTCGAGAAAGCGCAGCTCGTCGGCCAGGGTCACGAAGTCGGCGTCGCGGTGCCGGATGAGGTAGCGGTACAGGCCCGCAAAGCAGCCCAGGTAGTGGCCCGCCACCTCGGCATTTTGGCCGATGAGCATGTGCAGCACGTTCAGGTTATTGAACAAAAAGTGCGGGTCAATCTGGGCCTTGAGGGCGCGCAGCTCACTTTCGGCCTGGGTTTTTTGCAGCTCCAGCACGCGGCGCTGGGCCTCGAAGTAGCGCTTGCCGGTGAGCAGCACGGCCAGTAGGCCGTAGCTTTTGGCGTGCTGCACGGCGGCCAGCACTACGGGCCCCAGCGCCCAGCTTTGCGCCAGGCCAAACCAATGGCCATAAATAGCCCGGTAGGCCGCGCCACTCAGCAGCAAAAACGGCGGAATGAGCGCCAGGCCCCACCAGCGCCGGGCGCTCAGCAGCAGCGGCAGCAGGGCGCCCACCAGCAGGGCCACGGTGGCCGTATCGAATAGTACCGTGGCGCCCACCAGCGGCAGCACCCGCGCGGCCAGGGCCGCAGCATCGGCTTGGTACTGGAGCAGCAGCACGGGCGCCACCACCAGCCAGTAGGCGGCCACCAGGCCGAGGTCGGAGCGCGAAGGCCGCTGGGTGGCAAACGAAAAGGTCATGGTGCAAAGTAGGAGCAGCGAACGAGAGCAGGCGCCAGGGGCAAGCGGTGAGCCCTGGCCAGCGGGCGGTTAGTCACGGTCCGACTTCACGCGGCCGCGCTCGTCGTCGAGGCTGGTGGTGCGGGTGCGGGCGGCCTTGAGCTTTTGATTACCAAAGCTGTAGCTCAGGCTGAGGCGCACCTGGCGCGATTCGCTCTGGGTGAAAAAGTGGATGTCGAGGTCCTGGTAGCGCACGGTACCCTGCTGCTTGTTGGTAAAAAAAACGTCGGCCGCCACCAGGCGCACTTGCAGCTGGTCGTGCCACACGGCCTTTTGCAGGCCCACCGTGGCCGAGCCGAAGGGCCTAAAGGCAATCAGCCCATTCACGCCCGCCGAGTGGTAGAAGCCCGATACTTCGAGGCGCACACCCTGGGGCAGGCGCACGGTGGTTTGCAGATAGGCCAGGCCCGAGAGCTGCCCCTGGCGGTATTCGCCACTTAGGTACTGGCCCTCGTACTGCTTATAAAACAAGTTGATACCGCCGTAGCCGCTCACCAGCTTGCCCACGTGGAGCGGGAAGTTGAGGGTGGCGCTGTAGTGGCTGAGGCGGCCTAGGTTGGTGGTGGTCGAGTAGAGCACGCTGTCCTGCTGGCCCGTCACGAGGCTGATGGGGTCGGTGGTGCGGTTGTAGGCTAGCTGCAACACGGGCTGCTGCTGGTAGGTGAGGGCCGCGCTGTACGCGTCGGTGAGCTGGGGCCGCAAAAAGGGGTTGCCCTGCTGCTGGCTATAGGGGTCGAGGTACACGATGCTCGGGTTCAAGTCCTGGTAGCCGGGCCGGTCGATGCGCCGCCCGTAGGCCAGGCTGGTGCCCAGCTTTTTGGTCAGCGCCCGGCTCAGCGATACGCTCGGGAACAGCTGAAAATAATCGCGCGCCACCGTGCGGCTTAGCGCCACCGACGTAGCCACCGAGTGCGTGTGCTCGCCCCGCAGGCCGGCCAGCACCTGCACGCCGGCCCACTGCCGGTCGAGGCTTAGGTAGCCCGCCGCCAGCTGCTCGGTGTATTGAAAGTGGTCGGCGCGGCCCGGTACTGGCTGGCTGCCGCCCGGCGCGAGGCTGGCAAAATCGAGCTGGCTGTCGATGTCGGCGGCGCTTACCTTGGCGCCCGCCGCTAGCTTAGCGGTGCCGAGCGGGTGGTGGTAATCGGCCCGCGCGGAGCGCAGCGTAATATCGGTTTGCTGGTTGAAGCGCAGCCGCTGCTCGCTGTTGTCAGCCAGGCTGTTGGTCAAGTGATTATCATTGCCGGCGCGGTAAGCCGAGTAGTCGGCGTCGAGCAGCAGCTCGCGCCCGACCGAGTCCAGGGCCAGCTTGTAATTTAGGTTAGCGGCGTAGCTGCTGGTGCGGCGCTGGTTGTCGTTGCGGGTGGTGTTAAGGCGGGTTTGGGCGGCGCTGGTCACCTCGATGCGGTTTTCGTAGTCAACCTGCGTGCCGGCTGTGTAGCCCGTCAGCAGCACCCCTAGCGACTGGCGGCGGGTCAGCGGGAGGTCGGCGCCCACGCGGGTGGTGTGCACGCCGGCCGTGCGCGGCTGGTAGCTACTTTGGGCATAGGTCACGGGCTGGCCGGCCTCGGTGGCCAGGCGGTCGGTGTTGAGCTGCTCGTAAGTGCGGCGGTAGGTGTAACCGTAGTTGCCAAACACGTTGAGGCCCCGGCGGGTACGGTGGTTGAGGTCGAGGGCCCCGCTAGCCTTGCCAAAGCGCCCGTAGCCGGCCGTGCCCATGAGCGTGCCGTTGGTGCCCAGGCTGGTATTTTTCTTCAGAATAATATTGAGCACGCCCGCGCTGCCGGCCGCCTCGTAGGCAGCGCCGGGCTGGGTGAGTACCTCCACCCGGTCGATGCTGCTGCCCGGAAAGTCCTTGAGCACGCTCACTACGTCGGTGTAGTGGGTGGTGCGGCCGTCGAGCAAGATGGTGAGGCCCTCGCGCCCGGCCAGGCTCAGGCGGTCGTTGAGCACTACTAAGCCCGGTATTTTTTGCAGGATTTCGAGGGCCGTGGCGCCGGCCGCCGTGGGGCTGGCGGCCACGTGGAGCACCAGTTTGCCGGGCTGCATTTCCAGCAGCGGCCGCTGGCCCACCACCTCCACGCCCCGCAACTGCTGGCTAGCCGCAGCCAGCTCAATGGCCGGCAGCACCACCGCGCCCGCTACCGCAAACGGGGCCGAGCGGTAGGGCCGGTAGCCCAGCAGCAGCACCGTGGCCCGGTATTGGCCGGCTGGCAGCTGGGCGAAGGCGTAGCGCCCCTCGGCCGTGGCCAGGGCATCGCGCACCCAGGTAGTATCGCGCACTTGGCGCAGCAGCACGGTGGCAAACGCTAAGGGCCGGTGCTGCAAATCGAACAGCTGGCCCGCTACCTGGCCGCCCTGGGCCTGGCTGCGGAAGCAAGTAGCCAGGCCCAAAATCAGGGTCAAGAAGCAGTTGACAAACAGTCGGTCGAAGAAGCGAGGAGCGGCTGGTTTTGAGTTGCCAAAGAGCTTGGCAAGCCCACTGGCGGCCGCCGGCCGGGCCAGATAAAACGAGTAGCTAAGTAACATAGCGCAGAAAGGGGGAGGGGTGAAACGTGGCCCAAACCACGCCGCAAGCCCTGCCTACCCCCAGCCCGCACCCCCGAACCCTAAGAAAAAGCTGCCGAAGCCGCTGAAAATTCCCGCGAGTCTGCGGCCGCTACCCGGCTATTTGCGTCACTTTTCGCCCACCAACTCGGCCACGGCGCCTGCCTTTTGGCGCTTGCGCCCATAGATGCTGAGTATCAGCAGCGGCAGCAGCGTGAGCTCGGCTACCACCCCAAAGAGCAGGGTGAGCCCAATGAGCAGCCCCACGTAAAACGTGCCGTCGAACGACGAAAACAGCAGCGTGCCGAAGCCGCCCACCAGGATGAGCGAAGTCACGATAACCGCCTGCCCCGCCAAAATATAGGTGCGCCGCACGGCCTTGAACAAGTCGGGCTCGTGGCCCATCGTGAGGCGCAACTTGCTGATGAAGTGAATGGTATCGTCTACCGCAATGCCAAAGGCGATGGTGAAGATGATGCTCGTGCTCACCTTCATGCTCACGCCGGCCAGCCCCATCACGCCCGCCACCAGCAAGATGGGCAGCAGGTTGGGGATGAGCACCACGATGGTCATGCGCACCGACCTGAACAGCGCCAGCACGATGAGCGTGACCATTGCCACGTCAATGGCCATGCCCTGTATCATGTTCAGGGTCAGGTTCTCGTTGTTTTTGTCAATCAGATTGGACGAGCCCGTGAGGCGCGTGCGTAGCACCGTGGTGTCGATGCCGGTGCGCAAAAACTGCCGCAGCGCGCCATTCAGCGCGTCGGCCCGGATGCTGCCCACGTCCACCATGCGGCCGGTGAGGCGGCCGGCGCTGCCATCGGGCAGGGCCAGCGCCCGAAACTCGGGTCGCTTGCGAAACTGCCGCAGCGGCCCGCGCAGCCGGGCCAGCCCGGCCGAGTCGGCGGGCAGGCGGTACTCGGCTAGCCCGCCGCCGTGCAGCGCCTGGTGCACCGTGCGTACCAGCGTGGCCGGCGAAGCCGAGAACTTGAGGCCGTAGGTGGTGGCCAGGTAGCGCTCCACGCGCTCGGTCTGGGCCAGCACGGCGGGGTCGTATACGGTGCGGCCACCCACCGGCTTCAACTCTAGCTCGAAGGGCCGCACGCCGGCAAAGTGGTCGTTGAAAAACGCAAAGTCCTGGCGCACCGGGTCGCTTTTCGACAAGTCATCCAGCAAAGACGAGTTGATGCGCACCCGCGTGGCCAGCCCGATGCTGGCCACCAGAATAAGGGCGCTGAGCGTGAACACCAGCCGCCGCCGGCGCAGCACGCCCGCAAACAGGCGCCCGAGCACGCCGTCCCAGTCGTGGCCGTGCTGGCGCGGCTCGCGCAGCGCTGGCTTGTTGAGCAGCACCAGCATGGCCGGCAACAGCGTGAAGCTCAGCAGGAAAGCCAGGATAACGGCGATACCCGTAAACAGCCCGAAGTTGTGAATGGGCCGGATGGTGCTCGTCATCAAGGTAAAAAAGCCGATGCTCGTCGTCAGCGCCGATAGCCCCGAGCCGAAGCCCGACTCCTTAATCGTGGTGCGCAGGGCGTGCTTTTTGCCCGCGCCGTAGCCCAGCTCGCTCACGTAGCGGCTGATAATGTGGATGGTATCCGACATGCCCACCACGAA
>Ga0160427_10000993_pt1 | contig 17353 bp, 13 predicted proteins | sample SolpanmetagenomL_FD_108194 | JGI IMG/M metagenome (GOLD analysis project Ga0160427, IMG submission 108194) | Solar panel surface microbial communities from Lawrence Berkeley National Laboratory, California, USA - L | ecosystem: Engineered > Built environment > Solar panel > Unclassified ...
ACATGTCCAATTACTCTTTCTAAAAATTAAAAAAAAGAACGGTGTAATTGAACCATTTCGCCGTGAAAAATTAATGCAATCCCTTAAGCTTGCCTTACACAAGCGGGGCTTTGATGATGAGAAATTAGATAAAATTACCAATAGTATTATAAGACAAATCGAAGTTTTTGGAGATGCTGAAGTCGATGCCACAATTCTTGGTGAAATTGTGATGAAAACATTGCAAGAATTAGATACAGTTGCTTATATCCGCTTTGCTTCAGTGTACCGAAATTTCAGTGAAGTCAAGGATTTTCAGCGTTTATTAGAAAATGATATATTACTATCAAATAAATAAGCATTAGTTTTCAATCTATTATTGGAACTCTTATTACTCTCAATTGTTAACTATTCAATAATTGTTATAATATTTCATAATAAATAGAGGCTTCTATGGATAATAAATTAACTTTAACTTTAAAATTAACACTTATTGGTTGTGCGCTTCTGTCAAATGCAATGGCACATGAATTTAAATCTGGCATGTACATTGGTCCACAAATTGGCGTTGGATTTCAGCATACCAACTTTGATGTCGATTTTAAAATTGCCCCAACGGCTAATCCATTGGAAAAAACTAGAGATAAACATTCTATTAATTTTTTATATGGCAGTATATTCGGTTATCGTTATATTTATTCAAGTAATTTTGTTTTAGGTTTTAACTTTGACGCAGATTTTAATCACAAAAATGTAAAGTGTACTTTTGATTTTAGTGAAACTAATGCTCGTATAATCAATCAACAATTGAAAAAGAAGCATTCATTTGTTCCATCGCTTAGCTTAGGTCATATTATTAACCCTAAATGGATGGTTTTTACTCAACTAGGATTACTAGTTAGTAAATATGAACTTAAATCAGCTTATCCAAGTGGACCTACTATGCATAAGAAGAACAAAACATTGACAGGCTTTGTTGCTGGACTAGGTACTGAACATGCCCTAAATAAGAGTTGGTCTCTTAGATGCTCCATCAATTATGAAATTTCTAAAACTTTACGTGTAAAGTTTAAAAATATTCAAAACTCTACTGCGGATGACTTTGAGAGCTCGCGGATTGAAAACAAAGCTGCTGTACTCAAACTTGCAGCAATTTATAAAATATAATTGTGCCTTATATATATTCTAAGAAGTATATTTAAAAAAATTTATTAAAGCTTAACTTTTTTAATCTAAACTTTACAGAATATATCAGGAAAAAGCTATGAATACAAAATTTAGAAAAATCTTTAGTATGAGAATTCCGTTGGTACTAATCACATTAACATCATGCGCTTTTGCAGATGGTCAAGTCGATACGTTGGGAAGTATAGGTATTGATGCAACATCAGCTGAAGCTTCTATAATAATGAACAATTACTATAAAGATGCTAAAGCTATTGGAAGCACAGCGCCTCATGAAGTAAGTGGAAAAGATTTTCTACAAGGTAAAAAAGATGGCTTAACAAATAAACAGATTATTCTCAAATATAGTAAAGATGAGGCAGGAGTTGCAATTGTAACAAATATTCCTGCTCCTATTCCGCAACAAGTTATTACAACGATACCTGCTCCTGTTTCGCAACAAATTACGACCATAACACCCGCGCCCGTTCCTCAGCAAGCCACTATCACAACTGCACCTGCATTACCACAAAATGATATGCATGGTGCACCCATACCACCTTCTGTCTCCAGCAATGTACCTTTGGCTCCTCCACAACCATCTGTTGGAAATATATCTTCCGGTTCATTATCGTCTATAACTAAAGATAATTTAAATATTGGAATAGAAAACTTAAAAAAGCCAAAAGATATTTCTCAAGACATCTTAATTGGGGAAATGACAGCCAGTAGAAAAGCAGTTTATACAGACAAAACCAAAAAAGTAGAAATTAATTTTTCAGCGGTTAATAAGCCTGAAATTACTTTTAGTTCTGAAGTTACATCACAAGAACAGAATATAACAAATCTAAAACTAGGTGACACTTTTACGTTTAAAAGAGCTGACCTAAAGAAAGATCCATTTGGAGCGTATTATTTAACTTCAGCAACGATTATAAAACGGTCAAAGTAATTTTAATAAATATTTAATAATTAAATCTCAAATCAGGACATAAGCAAGTCCTGGTTTTTTTATTAGTTATTGATGAATTGTTCTATTGCAGTAATGGCTTGTGGTAAGTAATCCACGTCTGATCCACCTGCTTGGGCCATCTCTGGGCGACCACCTCCGCCTTGCCCACCAATAAGGGGTACAGCCAATTTGACTATAGTTATAGCATCGTACTGTGGAATAAGGTTTGGTGAGACACTGACAATAATCGAAGCCTTTTGATCATAATTTGAACCAAATACGATGATGGCATTTTCATACTTTGTTTTTATGTTATCCATTTGTGTGCGCAATTCTTTGACAGGCAAATCGTTAAAAATATGCGAAATAAATTTAACCTCTTTTATTTCTTTAATTGAGTATTGATTATTTGCTCCACCCGCTAATTTGGCTTTCAATAATTTAACATTATTTAAAGCTAACTTATGATCACCAATCAAACCATCAATTTTTTGAGGTAATTGTGGGGTGGGACACTTGAGTTTTTGAGCTAACTCTGCTTGCTGTTGTAATAGTTCATGAATGTAATTTTGTGCAGCCTCCCCCGTTATGGCTTCAATGCGCCTGATACCTGCAGCCAAACCTGATTCACTGGTGATCAAGAACAAGCCAATATCGCCTGTACGCCCTACATGGGTGCCGCCACAAAACTCAATGGATTGATCAATGGTTGTTGGATCACCTTCATGACCTTGGCACATGGATACAACGCGTACCGTTTCACCATATTTTTCACCAAATAATGCAAGGGCCCCTTTTTGTCGTGCGGCCTCAAGTGATAAAACCTCAGTCTTAACTTCATAATTGGCGCGAATCAATCTATTGACATCAAAAGCGATCAATTGCAGCTGTTGGGGCGTGACACTTTGGGCATGGCTAAAATCGAAACGCAATTTATCGGCGTTTACTAATGATCCCTTTTGGGTAACATGATGACCCAACACCTTGCGCAGCATAGCGTGCAATAAATGGGTGGCTGAATGATTAGCGCGGATTTTCAAACGTCGGTTATTATCCACTGTTAATATTACAGGTTGATTAAGCTGAAGTTTCCCCTGTTGTACTGTGATGTGATGGGCAACTATTTTACCAACTTTTTTCTGTGTATCTGTGATCAGAAACTGACAAGTTTGATCTTCGCTCTGGCCCTGGCCGTGGTCACCCACTTGGCCCCCGGCTTCACTATAGAAAGGTGTTCGATTAACAACTAACCAACCTGTTTCACCCTCACTTAACTGATTTACAACCTGGTTGTCTTTAATTAAAACTTGTACCAAAGCATGGCTCTCACCGTTATCATAGCCAATAAACTTTGTGTCAGCACATTTTGTTGTGACTTCATGCCACAATGTATCTGCACCCTGCACGGATGCTCCTTGCCACGATGCGCGCGCCAAAGTCTTTTGCGCTTGCATAGCTGTATTAAACCCATCCATTGCAACAGACATATTTTTTTCACGTAAAACATCTTGCGTCAGGTCGACAGGAAATCCGTAAGTATCGTGTAATTTAAAGGCAACCTCACCTGGAAATGTTGTGCTATAGCCTAATTGAGCAATTTCATCATCTAGCAATTTTAGCCCACGACCCAGTGTTTGACGAAAACGCTCTTCTTCAAGGCGTAAATTCTCAACAATAACATGTTGTGCTTGGATCAATTCTGGATATTGCTGACCCATTAATGTAATAAGCTCAGGCACTAAGCGGTGCATAAGGGGTTGCTCAGCACCCAGTAAGTAGGCATGGCGCATAGCACGGCGCATAATACGGCGCAATACATAGCCACGTCCCTCATTAGCAGGCATAACACCATCAGTTAATATAAATGACGATGAGCGCAAGTGATCAGCAATGACACGGTGTGAACTCATAAACTTTGGATCATCCGTGGTCAAATGCTGAGAATTACTGATTAACTTTTGAAACAGATCAATATCATAATTATTGTGCACGCCCTGCAAGACACTAGTCAAACGCTCAAGGCCTGCTCCTGTATCAATGCATGGCAGCGGAAGGGGGTGTTGCACCCCATCTTCTTGCTGATTATATTGCATGAAAACCAAATTCCAGATTTCGGTAAAACGGTCCCCATCTTGGTCCACACTGCCGGGGGGGCCACCAAAAATATGATCGCCGTGGTCATAAAATATTTCAGAGCATGGACCACAGGGTCCCGTGTCCCCCATAGACCAAAAGTTATCCTGGCTTGATATGCGAATAATTTTATCATTGCTTAATCCAGCAACTTTCTGCCACAGCTGTGCAGCCTCATCATCAGTGTGAAAAACAGTGACACACAGCTTACGGGGGTCAATACCAAATTCCCGGGTCAATAAGGTCCATGCATGAACAATGGCTTGTTCTTTAAAATAGCCTCCAAAGGAAAAATTACCCAACATTTCAAAAAAAGTATGATGACGGGCTGTATACCCTACATTATCCAAGTCGTTATGTTTTCCGCCTGCCCGCACACATTTTTGACTTGAAGCCGCCATTAAATAGGGTGCCGCTTGTACACCTGTAAAATAGTTCTTAAATTGATTCATCCCGGCATTTGCAAACAACAGAGTTGGATCATCAGGTAAAATTAAAGGTGATGAAGGAACAACCGTATGGCCTTGGCTTGCAAAATAATTAAGAAAAGTTTGGCGAACGTGGTGAAGAGTAGACATAATTAAGCATCACTATATTAAAATTAAAACGATTATATGAAATATTGAAAAGTCACGCAAACAACAATTGTGTTATGTGCAAAATATTGTGGCGCGTCCTGCAGGATTCGAACCTGCGACACCCGGCTTAGAAGGCCGATACTCTATCCAGCTGAGCTAAGGACGCATACCATTACTTAGATACTGAAATAACAACTTATATGCAAGGCTATTATGTATGGGCAACAGATGTATACTTAAAATTATCACTGTAATTTTTAGGCACAATACGCCGTTTATGATTTGGTAAGACCGTGGCTTGAATGCCGTGCTTATTTAAATATATTTGGGCTTGTTCTAAATTATTAAATACTAATTTAACCTGTGATTGCATGTCATTGCAACCTGTCCAGGACATGATAGGCTCAATAAATTGGTGTGGGCGAAGCCTAAATTCCACTATCCACTGTTTAGTCTTACATCCCCCCGATTGCATTGCCGTTTTTGATAATTGATATAAATAGGCTTGTTGTTTTTTGATCACAGTTTTAATTCCTTCAGGGCAGCGTGTACGGCTGGCACATGACCTGCAGCATTAACGTTGCGCCATGCTTTAACAATGTAACCTTGATCATTAATTAAGAACGTTGAGCGTTCTATACCCCTGTATTTTTTACCCATCATACTCTTTTCCCTAATAACATCATAGGCCTTGCAAACTTCACCTATGCTGTCTGCAATTAAAAGGTACGGTATGTTAAATAATTTTTTAAATTCTTGATGTGATTTTATATCATCTTTAGATACCCCAACAATATCCACATTCTGTTCAAAAACACTATTGTAAATATCTTTAAATCCACAGGCTTCAAGGGTACAACCAGGGGTGAAGTCCTTAGGGTAGAAAAACAAGATCAGGGTTTTGCCTTTGAATTGATCCAAAGTTATGGTATTTCCTTGATCATCAACAGAATTAAAATACGGTGCTTTTGAGTCCACTTGTTGGCCTTATATGACGTAAACTATTATATCAGATGACACTCAAAAAGCTGCTTAAAATTTGTTGTATTACTACTTTAAGTATTGCCGTACCCTTTTCAGCTTTATGGTATTACCTGACTCACCATAACGTGACGCTGGATCTTAACAAACCTTACGTTAATAAAATAATTTCAGCGCAGTTTGATCAGACGCGCATAAGCATTGCAAAAACAACATATCATTTTGATAAGAATCACAATCTTGTTTTTAATCTAAGCAATGTCACCATTGATCATAATCGATATAACCTTATTATTCCTAAATTAAGATTAACCTACAAATTTGTGCACTTTTTAAGGTTTAAATTTATTCCTAAAATAATGTTTATCCAAAGTCCGCTTATTAAAATTAATGATACTAAGGCACTATCACCTTCATTTGATATCAATGTTATTAAGAAATTAAGTTATTTAAATAGCTTTAAATCGATTCAATTACAGCAGGGCCTAATTAGTTATCAAAATTATCAGGCAACTGTAAATTTAACATTAAGTAAGATCGATCATCAACGTTACATTAATATTATCTTAAAGGATCAAAAGCAAAATACACTTGCTTTGCAAGGCGCCCTATCGCCAAATCGATTCCATTTTGTTGGTCTGGGAAATTTAAATAATATTAGCTTTAATAATTTTAACTTAAAATGTCAGCAGCCTATTTATCTTAAATCTATCATAAATTTTAATGATGTACCTGCCAGCACTTTAATACTGACAGCCAGTGATGCTGTAAGTTATTACAATGATCTCAATTTATTTGAGCAACCAGTCTCGATAACCTTCCAAAATTTAATAATAAATTATGCAGCAAGGCAAGGTAAACTTATTTATAATGGTTATTTAAACGATGACTTTTTAAATCACTCTCAACCAATTATAAGGGGGGTCAGTACTTTTAAGATAGCGCCTTACCAAAACCATGTGGCAGCCCACCATCATGCCCGTCTCAGTCAATTTAATGTTGCAAAACTTAGTCACTACTGGCCATTGCATTTAGCCAAGCCAGCACGTACCTGGATTACGCATAATTTTAAAGCTGGAACCATAACATATGGCGATATTCAGTGTGATACACAATTTGATAAATACAAACCAATTAAAGTTCAAAATGTTCACGGTCGCATCATTGTTGATGATATGACACTCAGTTATGTTGATACGATGCCTGTTATTACAAATTTAATGGGCCAGGCAACTTATAACCAACATGGTTTTGATATCTCCATTCATAGTGCACAGCATAATGGCATGATATTTAAACAAGGACGCGTTGTCATTGGCGATTTCCTTGAACCAAATATTACGTTGGCAATAACAGCGCCCGTCACAGGCAGCTTACGCAATTTGATATCTGTCATCAACTCACCCCCCTTACATTTTGCAAGACAAATATCTTACCTCAAGAATTATCAGGGTCAGTTATCTGGCCTTTTCACTCTGCAGTTCCCCCTAACGTCACCCTTTAATCCCCATGACATGGTTTATAGATTTGATGGATATTTATCACAATTCACCTTAACGTCTGTGTTTGATTTTCCAATTGCGATTTCTCAAGGACGTCTTAAAACACAAGTCAACAATCATAGCTTTTATTTAAAAGGGCCAGCTTTAATTAATGGCGCTATAAGCACGGTTGAATACCGTAAAACACTATCCCCTTCACCTGAGCACCATCTAACGGTTAATTCTCAAATTAAAGCACAGCATTTGTTACCTTATGACGTGGATCTAAGTAACTATTGGCAAGGCCATGGTAATGCCGTTATAACATTGGACCAAATTGCTGGTAAGCCGGCCGTCTTAAAATTAACAATTGATTGTCAGCATTGTATTTTTAATAGCCCCTTATTAAATAAATCAGCCGGGGATTCATGTGTATTAAGTTGTGCCATTAAGTTTAAAAATAATAAGGTTTCAAATGTACAAGATCTAGTTTTTATTGGGCCGCATTTTAAGACGCTTGGGTCAATGAACTTTAAAGATCAACCCTATGGCTTGGCGTCATTAAATTTAAATTATTTTTATAAAGATAAGGCTGATATAAACTTAAAGTATAGCAGCTTAGCTGATATAATCGACATACAAGGATCTTTGCTAAATTTATCAGGGTTTGATTTATCTAAATTGATATCAGGTGAGCCTCAATCAACACACCTTAAAAATAACCATATTACCGTTCAATTAGGTACCTTAATTATTAATCCCGATCATCCTTTTAAAAATGTAACATTAGAATTATTGAGCTGCCATAATACAATATATTCAATGGCACTGACAGCTCAAGGCTTTGATAAACTACAAATTGTTAACTTAGTGGATGCTCATATTACAACACACAATAATCAAACTTCACTTGACGTCCAATCTTTGGATACAGGTATTTTATTAAACAGCTTAGGGTTAAGTAATCATATCAAGCATGGCAACCTTAAAATAACTGCAGAGAAAAGCAAAAATCATGCAATTCCAAGGTGGCAGGGCGACTTAGAACTTGAGAAATTTTCGATCAGAAATGTTCATGGCTTCGCAAGGTTAGTTGCAGCTGTCTTTCCAACCGGATTAATGGATTTGAAGTCAAAAGATGGCCTTGGATTTAACTTTTTGAAAACCCATTTTTATTATACACCAAGTAAGCTTATGGTGACATCAGGTCACGCTTATGGCCATTCATTAGGGTTAACATTTAAAGGCGATATAATCCTGACGCAACCGCTTTTATTCAATATCACAGGGTCAATCATCCCGGCCTATTTTTTGAACTCACTGTTATCGAAAATCCCTTTGGTGGGTGATCTATTACTAGGGGGAAAACATGAAGGATTGTTTGCTGCTGCCTTTAATTACAAGGGCCCCCTTGATCAAGCCCGCATTAAAATTAACCCATTATCCACCCTGACGCCTGGATTTTTACGACAATTATTTATGTCGACAACAGACAGCGATGACGCCACAGATCATAAATAGGAAATTTATAATTATAGTAAAATCACTGGCTTTTTTCAAAAACATACTCGTTGCATCCAGAACCACCAGTAAAAGTTTTCAAATATATATTATCCTATTGTGCGCATTGTTAATTTATAACATATTATATGTCCAGTTGCGTAAGGTGTCGTAATGACCAAAGACTCATTTTCGTTTAAAAAATCTTTTTTTAATATTTACGATCATTCTACCCGTCAGCCAGTTGGATTATACATTATATTTTTTGCAGAAATGTGGGAGCGTTTTAGCTTCTATGGCATGCGCGCATTATTGGTATTATTTATGACCAAGCAACTAATGTATACTGATCCTGTTGCATATGACGTCTATGGTGCTTATGGCGCACTTGTTTGGGCGGCTCCTATTATTGGAGGCTATTTAGCCGATCACTTTTTAGGCAGTCGTTTTTCTGTGTATGCAGGTGGCATGATTATCATGTGTGGGTACTTCCTTATTGCTATGAATTTTGATAATTCATTATTCTGGGGTTTGGCCACCCTAGTTATTGGTGTTGCGTTATTTAAGCCCAACATCTCAACCTTGCTTGGGCAGTTATATAATAAATATGATCTGCGCCGTGAGTCTGGTTACACCATCTTTTATGTCGGTATTAATATTGGGGGGTTCTTAGCACCCTTTATCTGTGGATACATTGGTGAAGTATATGGTTGGCGTTACGGATTTGCCCTTGCGGGTTTTGGTATGATGATTGGTTTGATTATTTTATATTTGGGTCGCAATCACATTGAGGAATATCAAGATAATATTATCAATCAAAGCCGTGCTGATTTAAAAACACCCATTATTGCGGGCTTGGGGTTAAACCACTTGATTTTAATTACATGTTTTGCAGCCATTCCTATTTTGTCTTTCTTAATTAAATATAATGAAGGTATTCAACAGAGCATTCCATTATTTGGTATGATTGCCCTTGGCGTTATTATTTATACTGCTATGAAATCACAACCTGATGATCGCCGCCGCATTATCGCTGTTCTTTTAATTATGCCATTTTATACAGGCTATTTTGCTTGCCTTGAGCAAATGGGCGGGGCGTTATTACTGTTTACTGAGCGCAATATCGACCGCAATATTATGGGTTATTTGATCCCAACATCATGGACCCAATCATTTAATCCATTATTTATTGTGATCATTGGCCTTATCCTTAACAGAATATGGGCCAGCCTTGATCTTAAAAAGATTGCCTTTCTGCCCCTGATTAAGTTTTCAATTGGCATGATGTTAACAGGTATCGGATTTTATTTATTGACCTTGGCTATTCAATACAAAAGCCCTGACAATATTGTTGATATTAAATGGTTAATTGGTTGCTATTTCTTAACAGCACTTGGAGAATTATTGATTACGCCTGTTGCCCTTGCCACAGTTAGCCGTATATCACCCCCGCAATTTGTCAGCTTTATGTTTGGCGCACTGTTCTTATCCCACGCTTTTGGTTATTTAATTGCTGGCAGTATTCCTAAATTTTTTAGCCTTGAAACCACTAAAAATTTGTCAATTGATAAAGTTGCATCTCTTGACGTATTTGCCCAAACGTTCGAATTTACCAGCATGTTTGCAATCTCCCTAGCTTTGCTTGGAATAATACTTAACTTTGCTTTCAAAAAGTTATTTATAAAATATTGATTTTAAGTTCAATTACGCTATTAATACATAATGAAAAATATATACGCTTCATTAATATTATGACAGTCTCAGCATTTAATTGGCACGTTAAGCAGCGCTTATTACGTATTATTCCTATGTTAATCATAATATGGTTATGTGTGGCATGGGCAAATTAGATGACTGATCCTCTATTAGTCCCTTTGATCACCTGTCAAAATATTAATGTTTATTACCGTAAGCACCATGTTTTGAATGATATTTCGGGTATCATAAAGCAGGGTAGTTTAACAGCTGTGGTGGGTCCTAATGGGGGTGGTAAAAGTACCTTTCTTAAAGCAATCATTGGCCTTGCGCCCTTAGACAGTGGTCATATTTCTTTTGCTAACAATGATATAACAAAAGTAGCTTACCTGCCACAAAACAACCTTATTGATCGCTCATTTCCAATTACGGTATTTGATTTAGTGGCCAGCGGTCATATCTCTCATCTTGGATTATTTAAGGAATTTAACAGCCAGCATCAACAACAAACATTTGAGGCTATCGAGTTATTGGGACTTAAAGATTGTGCGCACAAATCTATTGCAATGCTATCAGGGGGTCAGTTTCAGCGGTGTCTGTTTGCAAGACTCAGTTTACAAAATTGTGCCACTGTTTTATTAGATGAGCCCTTTACGGCTATTGATGCATACACCACAGAAATATTACAAGATCTGATTATTCACTGGCACCAAAATGGCAAAACAATTTTAACAGTATGTCACGATCTTGATATCGTTCACCAATACTATCCTGACAGCATTCTTATTGCTGGCAAATGTATTGGCTGGGGATCAACACATGATACATTAACAACTGAAAATTGGCATCAAGCCAAAAAAATGAGCCAAATCCTTGAGCAAAAATAAAGCTGACACATGACCTTGACCGATTATCTGATCTCTCCATTTTTGGATTTTATCTTTATGCGGCGCGCACTTGCAGCTTGCATTGCCTTATCATTCAGTTGCGCCCCTATAGGTATTATCCTGGTTCTGCGTCAAATGAGCCTTATGGGTGATGCACTATCTCATTCTATATTACCTGGGGTTGCTATTGGTTATTTGATTGCTGGACTTTCATTACCTGTAATGGGTATTGGCGGCTTTATTGTGGGCGGCTTTGTGGCCTTAATTGCAACTCTCATCTCACGTTATACAGTACTGCGTGAGGATGCCAGCTTTGTTGGTCTTTACCTAATTGCCTTGGCAAGTGGTGCTATTATCATTTCAGCTGTAGGCAATAATGTTGATTTGCTCCATATCTTATTTGGGCAAGTCTTGGGTGTCTCTTTTGGTGCATTAATTTTAATAGCCAGTATTAGCTCAATAAGCTTAATCATCTTAGCCATCATTTATCGCCCCTTAATTATGGAATGCTTTGATCCTATTTTCATGCAATCGACCAAGAGCAATGGCAGTCTTTACCATGTTTTTTTTATGATTATCGTTGTTCTTAATATGGTCTCAGCGTTCCAAGCCATGGGCACATTAATGGCACTTGGCCTCATGATGTTACCAGCAATCTCGGCGCGGTTTTGGGCACAATCTGTTGGTAATTTGTTTGCCATTGCCATCGTCATCTCTATACTATCCAGTTATGGCGGATTATTAATTTCTTACTTTTATGAATTACCTTCTGGCCCCAGTATCATTATTGTTGCAGGTGTCTTTTATGTGGTATCTTTGCTCATTGGTAACCATGGCAGTTTAAGGATCAAAGTTGTTCGATGAAAAATTTCATTTATAGTCTCATTGTATTAATATCCTGTTGCCAAGCAAAATTACAAGTTGTTACCAGTTTCAGTATTCTTGAAAACGTTGTGCATGAAATTGGTCAAGACAAAGTTGATATTAAAAACATTGTGGGTCGCAATCAAGATGCACATAGTTTTGAGCCAACCCCACAAACCAGCTTATTGATCAGTGGAGCCGACGTCATTTTTATAAATGGTCTTAATTTTGAATCTTGGTTTGAAAAGCTTATTAAGGCTGCTAATTACAAAAACCTTGTAGTGAATTTGTCCAGCAATATTAAAGCACTGTGTTCACATAAATCTAAAAAACATAATTGTGTTTGCGATCCTCATGTGTGGATGAATGTGAACAATGTTATTATTTGGGTGCAAGACATTACCCTGAGTTTAAGCAAACTTGATCCATCAAATGCAAGTTTTTATCAAAACAATGCCACCCGTTATATCAAGGAATTAACAAAATTACATGATTCAATTTCATCAAAATCAAGTCAATTTAAAAAACGTGCTGTTAAAGTAATTACGGCACATGATGCCTTTAACTATTTTGAAAATGCTTATGGGTTAATTTTCCTAGCGCCTCAGGGCCTGAGCCCCCAAGATGAACCGTCAGCACGTGAACTGACAGCTATTATTACATTAATTCGTTGTGAAAAAATTCCAGCTATTTTTGTGGAAAATGTCACAAGCACCCATGTGATTAAACAGATTGCTGAAGAAGCTCATATCAAAGTGGGGGGTATTTTATACTCAGATGCATTATCTTTGGTTAGTGAGCCCGCTTCAACTTATGTTGATTTAATGCGATATAACACACAAACAATTTTCAATTCTCTACAATAATGAAAATTAATATTTTAATTATATCATTTATCAGTGCTTCTTTATTTATGGTCAGTATTGTTTACTTTTTAAACCAGGTGCAATCTTATGAGGCCCCTATTGAAAAAGAAAAATTAGATGCCATTATTGTCTTGACGGGTGGGGCCAAACGTATTGACGAAGGTCTTAAATTATTAAAAGAAAATTATGGTCAAAAGTTGCTGGTGTCAGGCATCTATAACCGGGTATCTTTTGATGATCAGCACACGTATCCCATTAGACTTAAAAAATTTCGCTCAAAGAAAATCACGTTAGATACATTATCTACGACGACCAAGGAAAATGCTGAGAACAGTCGTCTGTGGATGATACAGCATAATATTCACTCCATCTATTTAGTCACAGAACAGTTCCATATACCGCGCTCATTATTAGAATTTAAGCGTACCATGCCAAACCTGCGTGTTATCCCCTGGCCTGTCACGCATTATAATATTTATGAAAAACTTAATGACAGTAACGGTAATATCTTTCGTCTTGTTTTGACTGAATATTTTAAGTTTTTTGGCGCGTTTATCATTATTAAAATTGAATCATTTTTACACAAGGGTATTTAACTTCAATGCTTTTTCTAAGATCTTTACTATTTAATATATGCTTTTTTACAGTCACGACGATTTTCTCAGTTATTGGACTATTGTACGGCTTAGCCTACCGTGACGGCGTATTCAGTGTTGCCATCTGGTGGGCGCATACTGTGTGTTTTTTGTTAAAATTAATTTGCGATATTACATACGATATTCAAGGATATGAAAACATACCCCAAGACGGCAGTTACATTTTCGCTTGCAAGCATCAGTCAGCTTGGGAGACTGTTATGTTTCAAATTTTGTCCTATCGCTGCGCCATTATTTTAAAGCAAGAATTACTGTGGATTCCATTTTTTGGTCAGGTGGTTTATCTCTCAAATGCTATTGGCTTAAATCGGCGCAAAGGAAAAGCTGCGTTACCTGATCTGATTGCTAAAGCGCAAAAAGTCGTTCTTTTGAATCAACCTATCTTTATTTTTCCTGAAGGTACAAGAGCCGCAGCAGGTCAGCCAGGAAAGTATAAGCGCGGTGTTGGACAATTGTATCATCATCTTAATATACCCATTGTACCAGCAGCCCTAAATTCAGGCTACTATTGGCCACGTCGGGGTTTTATAAAATATCCTGGGTGCATTCAAGTCCGTATTTTACCAGCAATTGCACCTGGACTTGAGGTCACAGATCTTATGGTACAGCTTTCAACTGTAATTGAAAACGCTTGTAAAAATTTACCATTACCTGCAAAATGATAAAAAATTTGATATCATGAAAACAAAGACCTTTCAGTTTTTAAAATATATAGGCCTATTTGTTGCAGCACTGGCAATCTTATATACTTTTATATGGTTTAAAACTGTTCATAAACTTGAAACAAAAATTGTTGCAGAAATTAGTCGACTCAACAAAGAAGGCTTTAATATACGCTATAACAATATACATTGCTCAGGTTTTCCCTGGCGATTGCAAATCAGTTTTGATAATGTAAAAGCCCAATTACCCGCCCCCTTTAACTTTAGCATAAACCTGAGGGGTCCCCTTATCGCGCATACATCTGTATTTAAGGCGCATCATTTTTATTTACAAATTGATGATCCATTTACATTAAATGCAACTGATCAAGATGACAGTGAGTTGGCCTATCTTAATGTTGGTCATTTGAAATTACATGTACCTTATAATCAGCAAGAAGGCTTTGAATTATTTTTAACAGACGTGTCACATGTTTCGCATCAAGTGGCCACAGCCACGATTAAGGCACATCGCATTAATGCAAAGCAAGATTCCTATCAGGTATCTCTTCAATACGATAACTTGACCCTACATCACAGCGACCTTATAAAGTTACTCGATTTATCAAACATTCAACAATTAAATTGCCAAATAACGATTCAATACCTTGATAAAGAGATGACAAAGTTAACAACTCTACAATCGTTGATCCAAAGCCTATATGATCATGAGTCATTAATTACACTTGATCAATTAAATCTTAGTTGCGATCATTTTAAATTAGGGCTAACAGGAACTATTGCTTTTGATGAACAGCTCCAACCCATTATCGCTTTGGGGTCAGAAATCACAAATATTGATTATTTTCTTAAATTACTGGTTACGCATAAATTAATTCATAAATCGTTGCGCCCATTAATAGCATCCGCATTGCACAGTTTAGCTGAGCCAAAAGCAGACAACGCACAAGAGACAGAGACCGTACATAAAATTCCAATTACTTTGCAAAATCAGGAATTATCAATTATGAATTTTACACTGGCTAAGTTTCCCTTAATCCAATGGCAGGATTTATAACATGGCCGCCCCCAGTCATTTTTTTCCTGAAGCTTGGCAATTGGCCTTTGGAAAACGCCTGCGTGAGTTGTGTGGATTGTGCCTTATTGGACTCAGCGCTTATATTGTTATCAGCTTACTAAGTTATAGCCACAGTGACCCATCCTTTAATACCGCAAGTCAAAGCGATCATATTCATAACTTCTTTGGTCAAAATGGGGCTTATTTAGCAGACCTATTATTTCAAATTTTCGGCAGTGGGTGTTATGTTATTGGCTTCATTTTATTCATGTGGAGTATTCCTTTTTTTAACACCAATTATGAGCCTATAAGATTGAGACAACTCACTTACTTATTGCTAACAGCCGCAATAACAACTTGGGTGATTTCGTCTGGTCTTAAAATCATTGGTCACAATTTGATGTTCACAGGATTAATTGGTTATGCGCTGTATAATCCTCTATTAAATGCCCTGAGTTATATTTTGGGAATATATCTAGCATCATTAATTATGTTAATTACGACCAGCGTAATGTGGCTTATATGTTTTGCACAATCCATTAATTTGTCTTGGTTTAAATTGGGTAATTTTATTAGGCGCTTGTTTGTTACCTCAAAGAAAAATGAGGCCCGGCAAGTGTCAACAAAGATAGAGCCGCATGTCAGTAGCGGTCTAAATTTTAATGACCGGTTTGAGGAATTTACCACAGCGCATAACCATATAGACTCAGCGTCTCATGTAGAAGATCATATTGTACCTTTACATCAGCCTAAGAAAATACCAACTTCGTCAACATCACTTGCGCAAAAAAATATGTCCACATATAAGTTGCCTGCGTTAGATTTGTTAGAAAAACAAGGGCGCAATGACCAAAGTCAAAATGTCAGCCAAAAAGACATGGAGGACAATGCCAACCGCTTAATCCAGGTTCTGCTGGACTTTGGTGTTAAAGGTAAGATTGTGCGTGCGCGTAGTGGTCCTGTTGTAACTTTGTATGAGTTCGAACCCGCCCCCGGTATTAAGTCATCCCGCATCATTGGCCTCAGCGATGATATTGCACGCTCAATGAGTGCGTTGTCAGCGCGAATTGCTTTGATTCCTGGCAAGACAGAAATTGGTATTGAATTACCTAATCCAAAACGACAAATGGTCAATTTACACGCACTGCTGAAGCATCCGGATTTTCTGCAAATGCCAGCAGCCCTTTGTTTAGCGCTTGGGCAAAATATTAGCGGCGAACCAGTCTACGTTGATCTGGCCCGTATGCCCCATATGATTGTTGCTGGAACAACGGGTTCAGGTAAATCAGTGGGTATTAATACCATGATCTTATCGTTACTTTATCACCACTCACCCTTGACCTGTCGTTTCATTATGATCGACCCTAAGATGTTAGAGCTGTCAATTTATAATGATATTCCGCACCTCTTAACGCCTGTTGTCACTGATCCCAAAAAAGCAATTTTTGCCCTTAAGTGGACGGTTAAAGAAATGGAAAATCGCTATCGCTTTATGTCGCACTTAAGTGTGCGTAATATCGAAGGATATAACCAAGCTATTTTGGCTGCACAAAGCAAAGGTGAGGTCATTAAGCGTCAGGTGCAAACTGGATTTGACCCTCAAACTGGGCGCCCCATTTACGAAGAGCATGCCGTTGACATGACGCCTTTGCCCTATATCGTGGTTATCGTTGATGAGATGGCTGACCTGATGATGGTGGCAGGTAAAGACATCGAAGTAGCCGTTCAGCGATTGGCGCAAATGGCGCGCGCTGCTGGTATTCATGTTATTATGGCAACGCAACGTCCCTCAGTAGATGTTATAACTGGTACTATTAAGGCAAATTTTCCGACCCGCATCAGTTTTCAAGTCACGTCTAAATTTGATAGTAAGACAATTTTAGGAGAACAAGGGGCTG
>Ga0160427_10000994_pt1 | contig 17341 bp, 17 predicted proteins | sample SolpanmetagenomL_FD_108194 | JGI IMG/M metagenome (GOLD analysis project Ga0160427, IMG submission 108194) | Solar panel surface microbial communities from Lawrence Berkeley National Laboratory, California, USA - L | ecosystem: Engineered > Built environment > Solar panel > Unclassified ...
ATCTTCCAGGCAATGGGCGCGTGATCGCCGTCACCGCCCACCTGCAGGCCCTGCCCAAGTCGCCGGCCGCAGACACCAACAACACCCGCGTTCGCCGGTTTTCCCACACCACGGACGGGCGAACGGTGCTGGTGCGCTTCGCCCGCGAGGTTGCCCGCCTCGTCGAGACCCAGGATGCCCGGCGCTGTGCCGAGCGGGCCGAGCAGGCCACCGAGTGGCAGCCGGCCTTCGAGGCGGCCGTCGATGCCCAGCGGGAACTGGAGATGGCGCTCTGGGGTGAGGCTGAGCCTTTGAGCGATTCGGTCAGCCCGCAGGCTCAGCGCGACACCTGGCACGCCCGGCATGCCGAGTTGGAGATGCTGACCCGCCGCCTGCTCGATCAGGCCCGGAGCGCAGCATGAAGCTCGCCGATCTGGAAGCTGCGCGTCTGGCGGCGGTCTCGGCTCTGGGCCGGAATGGTCAGCAGCTCGTCGCCCGACTGGAGGCGGCTGGGCTGGTGGTCGTGCGCTCGGCCGACCTGGTGCACGAGCCGGTGGTGCTGGCAGGTGTGCGGCTGAACCTGCGCGAACCCTGGGACGGGCTGGCCCCGATCTGGGTCGAGCGGCCCGGCCACCCGGACGGCGACATCGCCGTGCTCCCGGTGAAATTCGAGGCGGTGGCTTCGGTGCGCGAGGCCACCATGCTCCAGCAGGTGACAGGCATGCAGGTGAGCGTGGCGCTGAACGACCAGGGCGAGGTCACCGCCGCCTGGACAATAGATGAATAAGCGGCATCTACCCAGGTAGACATATCACGCTGCCATCCAGTGCAGACAAAGCAAGGAGAACAGGCCGCCCGAAGGCGGCCTGTTCTCCTTGCTTTTCCTGTCAGTTGAGGTTGAAGACGGCGGTGGTGACGCTGACCGTGAAGGTGAACGTCTGCCCGAACGCTGCGCTGTCCTTCACCGTGATGGTGCTGAATCCGGCCGTACTGCCCGGTGTGACCGTCAGTGCTCCGCCAGTCACGCTGACCGACGCGACCGAGGTGTTGCTGCTCGTGACCGTGAATGCGCCCGGGTAGCCGGGCTCGGCCACCGTGAAGGTGTGCGCCTGCGCGTTCCGGAAGTCGTACTGCGAGCTGCCGCTCGTCAAGAGGGTGGTGCCGTCAAAGACCGTCAGAGTGTACGGCGTAACGCTGAGGTTCGCCGTGCCGACCGTGTTGCCGCCCGACTGGACGGTGAAGGTGCTGGTCCCGGGGGCCGCGGCCCCCGTCACGGCGTAGGTGAAGACGTTGCCCTGCTGCGTCACGGCACCGACGCTGCTGCCGCCCGAGACGGTCACGGTCGGGGTGGTGGTGACCGGGTTGCCGTTGGCGTCTTTCAGCGTCACGGTCAGGGTGCTGCTGCCGCCGACCTTCACTGCGTTCGGGCTGATCGCCACGGTCGAGGTGGTGGCGTTGGCCGTGCCGACCACGCTGGTGTAGCTGGCCGTGCCGGTCACCGCGTCACTGGTGGCACTCACCGTGCCGGTGGTGCCGCTGGTGCTGCTGGTCAGCAGGTTCAGGCTGGCCGCACCGCTGGCGTCAGTAGTCGCCGTAGTGCCGTTCGGGAAGCTGCCGTTCGTGGTCGTGAAGCTCACCGCGCGGCCGCTGATGGCCAGTGCCCGACCGCGGGCACTGGTGAGCTGGGCGGTGGCGACCACGGTCGACCCGGCGGTTGGCGTGGTGTTCGACAGCGAGAGCGTGACCTTCTGGGCGGGCACGGTCAGCACCTGGGTAGTGAGCGCGGCGCCGCTGGCGTCCTTGACGGTCAGGGTGGTGCTCTGGGCGGTTCCAGTCGGGTCGGGCGCGGTCACGGTGAAGGTGCCGGTGCCGGTGGTGGCCACGGTGAAGGCCGGGTTGCTGCTGGTCACGGTCTCGGTGGGCCGGCCGGGGTTGACAATCGTCTGCCCGGCGGCGTCCTGGAGCGCGGTGCCGAAGGTGTACACGCCACCCAGGTCGAGCAGCAGGCTGCCAGCCGAGCCAGCAGTGGTGTCGGTGGCCCGGTCGGTGGCGGTGAGGGTGGCCGAGGCGGCCACCCCGGTCAGCGTCAGGTTGAAGACGTTGGCCTGTCCGCCGAAGATGTCGATGCTGCCCGATACGGTGCTCAGCAGGTGGCTGCTGGTGTCGTACAGACCGATCGTCAAGGCCTGACCGGTGCCCGGGGCGACGTTCACGCTGAAGCTGCACATCTGTCCACCAGACGCGGCGGTGCAGGTGGCGTTGCTCAGGAGCAGGGTGGTGTCGAAGCCGCCGACCTGGACGCGCAGGCTGCTGGTCGCCGAGGAGATGTACTGACTCTTGAGGCCGGTGGGGATGAACAGGTTGAGGGTCAGCTGGGCCTGGACCGGAGTGGACGCCGTCGGGGTGTCCTGGCCGACGGGAACCAGCTGGTTGCAGGCGCCGAGGAGCAGCGCGGGGAGCAGGAAAAGGGCAGCGGCGGTCTTGGCAAAGGGTCGGGTCATGGTCAAAGCTCCTCAAGCGGGAAAGAAGGCGGGAACGATTGGCGTTACGGCGGCTGTTACTTCAGGCGAATGATGGACACCGAGACGTCGGTGGCAAGCGTGTTGTTCGGATCAGTCACGGTGACCGTTCCCTGCTGACCAGCGCTGACCCCCAGAACCATGTAGGACGTGCTGCCTGGGGCGTAGGCCAGCGTCAAGGCCGTCGCGTCTGTCAAGGGACGGCTCAGCAGCGGAAAGCCTCCCAGACCGCCGAACACGGAACGCCAGTTCCAGGACGCCATCTGGTACTTCGCCTCCACCGTGCCCCCAGTGAGGGCCTTGTCATCCAGCGTGTTCGAGACGCTCCAGTCACGGACCCAGGTTTTCGGATCGACGCCTCCAATCGCGTTCTGGAGGTTGGCTAAGCCCTGAAGCTTGCTGTCGATCAGGCTCGACCAGAAGGCACGCTGATCGCTGTTGGTGCTCACGACGCGGTCGGCCGAATACTGCAGGAACGGCTGGGCGGGTGAGACGGGCGTGAAGGGGCTGGTGATGGTGTTTCCCGTGGTGTAGATGCTGTACAGGTCCGGGCGCTGCAGATAGGGCTTGAACTTGCTGAAGATGTAATTGGCGTAAGTGTTGAAGGCTGAGACCCGGATTGAAGCGCAGGCGCCGGAGGTCAGATTCGAGAGGGCAATGTTGCTGAGCGGCGCGAGCGGTCCGCAAGATGCCGCCTGACCCTGCGTCCAAGATGCCGGCGCAGGCAAAGTGCCGCCGTAGCTGTACATCTGCCCGGCGGTCGCGCGGTAGAACATCAGCATCCGGCCCTCGTCGGCCAGGCCCTGATCGAGCCACGGCTCTTCCAGAGCCGGTGCGTTGGTGACGTACAGGCGCCTCGAGGCGTTGATCAGTCGCGTGAATTCTCCAGCCAGTGTCTGACCCGAAGCGCTGACAATCGATGCACTCGTGCGCACATTGCTGTTGACCTGTCCGGTCGGATCAGCGACCGCCATGTACATCAGCTCGCCCTGGTTGCTCAGTGCGCAGCCCGCAGTAGTCTTCGCGAACAGATCTCGGCTGTTGAACTGCCCGTAGGTAATCGTGGACGTCGCCGGAGCCGAGAGTTCGTTCATGGCCTTGGTGTAGAAGATCGCCACATGGCCGTTGCCGTCCATATCAGCCGGAGCACCGAACTGAGGCGTCAGGGTGTCATAGGTGATGTCGAAGTTCTTGCCGATGCCCTCGTAGTCGTACTTGCCCAGACCACCAACGACGGCTGGACTGTACGCACCCGTGGAACTGTTCTGAACAACCTCCTCAAGGACGATCGCGCGATTCGTCACAGCGCGAACCTGCGCGAACCGCACATCTGGGGTACCCGCACAGCCCTGTGCGACGTTCAGCGCGATCACGCTGTCCACGGCCGGCACGCTGCCCTGAGGCAAGCCATACGTAACCGCCTGTGACTGAATGGAACGGTTGAGGCGGGCCGCCGGTCGACTCATCAACGCATTCAGGGAAGCTGTGCTCATGGTGGGCGCTGGTGTTTCAACCAGGGCCGATGCGTTGGAGGACAGGCTCAGCGTCCCGATACCCTGCCCCTCGGACTTCAGGCTGTTGGCCGTGATGTCCGAAGCGGCGATCCCCGTTCCCTTCACGCTCAAGGTCTGAGCGGTCGAGGTGTTGTTGACTGGAATCACGGCGTATGACTGCCGGGCCGCCGTTCCCCCCGGTAGGCAGAGCTTGGTCGCGGCCGTGCCGGAGAAGTGCTGGACCTGCCCGACCGCCAGGTTCACGAGCGTGCCGCAGGCCGAGGCGCTGGTATAGGTGTTGAGGCCGCTGACCGCGCCGCTGCTGGCGGTCACGGTGCCGGTGGTGCCGCCGGTGCCGCCGGTCAGCAGGGCGCTCTGCGCAGTAGTGGTCAGCTGACCGGCCGCGTCGGTGACGCCGGAAAAAGTGGAGATCTGCGCGTTCTGCTCGGTGACGGTGAAGGTGATGTTCCGGCCGGCGACGGGCAGGGCGTTGCCCTGCGCCGTCTTCAAGCTGGCCGTGGCGATCAGCGGACTGCTGACGTCCGGCGTGGCGTTGGGGAGGGTGACCGTGATCTGCTCTGCTGGCACGCTGACAGAAATCTGGCCGAGCGTGGGGGTTGTGCAGTCGCCCACGTGGGCCGTCAGGATGGTGTTCTGGGCCACGTCGATCGGTTCAGGCGCGTTGAGGGTGAAGGCGCCATTCCCGCCGCTGATGGTGAAGGTTCCGTCCGAACTGCAGAGGATATCGGTCGGTCGACCAGCGTCGAGAATGGTGTTTCCGCTGGCGTCTTTCAAAGCGCTGCCGAGGGTGTAGGCCCCGCCCCGGTCGAGCAGCACGGACGGGCCGGAGGTGACGTTGCTGTTGGCGTCGAAGGTCAGTCCCGCTGTGACGGCTTCACCAACGAGGGTTAAGTCGAAGGTGTTGGTGCCACCAGGCGCCAGGTCGAGGCTCTGAGCAGCCTGCGACAGCAGCTGGTTTTGGGCGTTGAAGGTGGAGATCTTGACGACCTGCTGTGGGCCGGGAGCAACTTTGACGGCAAAACGGTACTGGGTACCCCCGTTGACCGGGGTGCCGTCGCTGAGCTGGAAATTCTGATCGATGTCACCGACCTGGATGCGCAAAGAGGTGGTCGAGGCAGAAATGTACTGGGGCCCGACGGTTGAGGCAGCCGGGACGAAGAGGGTCAACTGGAGGTTGGATTGAAGCTCCGGCTGGACGTTGGCAGGTGAGGTGAGGGACGTCGTTTGCCCACAGGCAGCAAGGGTGAGGGTCAGGAGGGCAAGGGCGGGCAGGATCAGTCTGGGCATATCACCTCAGAAAGACCGGTCTGGATGGCGCGTGTAGCTAACCGGTGCTTTGTGAGGAAGATAAGGAAAGCATTATTTCGGTGGTCTTACAGCCCTGAACCTCCGTTTTTATAGACGTGAAAGGATAGGACAGCACAAAGAAAAACTCGCTTGATCGAGAACTCTGAGCCCCACAAGGAAGCTACTTAGCCTGTGCCACCTGCCGGATGCCTCCAGGCGGTCGCCCTGGCACCATGAGGGTGTCCCCGCGTGGGATCAGCCGGTGACCCCGCGCTGCCCCGCACCACCTGGCTGCGGATGGCCCACGCCCTGCCCCCGACCCTGATCCGGTCGGGGGCTTCTCTTGCTCTAAAGCGCTTAACTAAGTGAAGCGCTTAGTATATACTATCTGTGTTCGAGGGGATGACCCCGAGGTTCATGACAATCAGGGAGAGACGGACCCAAACGGGATGTGAAAGCACCCGGACGGCCATCCGGGTGCGAAAGAAGGTGATTCCTGTATGTCGAAACGTAAACAGGATACCACGACCCGCCGCAAGCCGCCCCGGAAGCGCGTTGACCGCACCTTAGTCATCGCACTGATCGGACTGCTCACGGCGCTGATGGAACTCATCAAAGCCCTGATCCGATAGTCCTCGTCGCCCCTGAGCGGTCTACAGCCTCGGTCCCCTCGGACCCCCCACTGGGGGCCGGGAGGCCAGCATGGCAGAACGTCCACAGAACAAGCACCTCAACCCTACTCTTGGGCAGCAGGCCCTGGGCATCGTCCCGCTCGAAGCTGGCGAGATCTCCAGAATGGTCCGGGTCCGCGGTCCGGAGACAGCCGTCAACTGGTTCGCCACGCTGACCCCCGAGAAGCGCACAGAGGCGCTGTTGCTCGCCTATGCTCAGCGGTCGGGCGCCGAACCGAGATGACCCACCGTGCCGAAGTGCTTTTTCTATACTCCACCGACCTCGACGCCGATTTGGGTGAGTTCGAATCGGCCACTGAAGCCCGCGCAGTTTGCGCCAGATACGAGGGTGACGTGCTGTCATGGTCGCAACCTGAAGAAGAGGTGTGGGAAGCCCAGGGACTGGAGCGCTGGTACCAGGTAACTAGCCGCTGATGAGCCGGATGTACTGACGGTTCCCGAGGCGGTGGCGCTGCTGAGCCAACGCGTATCGATGCACCTCGGCTATTTCATGATCTACTCATGCGTTTTTGCGACTGACACGCAAGAACCAGAAGCGTTTTTTTATAGTGGGTTGTGCATTTTCGGAAAAATGTTATAGTTAAATCATGACCCCAGATTTAGATTCCGAAGCCGAGTTTGAAAGCAAGCTCAAGCGGCTCCAGGAGTACGCGGAAAGCATTTTTGCGCCTAAGTACAGGCTGATGCTGGCTTCGGAGACGCATGCTGGTTATCAAGACACTGACCTGTCTCTCAAAATGTTTACTCATCCCTCCAGTGATTTGGAAGCCAAGCCCCAGTTTCTGCGGAATATTCTGGAACGACTCGCCCCCAACTTGGGCGCGCAACCAGGCATGAGTTGGAAGAAACAAGCCACGTCCCCTGCGGGCAGCCACTACAACGTTCTGACGGTAGAGGGCACGCTCGAACTTCATGCAAGTCGCTTGTTGACCAGTACGGAGCAGGTGAAGAACACAGCCTATAGGCGCTATGAAATGCTCCTCAATCCTCCGCTTTTCCCGTTCAAGCTCCCTGAGGTTATGGATGGACTTCGCCTGAGCGGCGTCATTGAGCACCTGCCGAAACGGAAAGGCTTGGACCGACCGAAAATATTTCGCATTGGATTTTACGATCAGGACATGCTGATGCGCCTTCACGAGATTGACATGCTGCCTTACTACGATCAAATCAGTATGGCCATTCCTGCTGCGGCGGCTCAAGCCCCCGAAGTTACTGAGGCGCTCGACATTGCGCTACTCGGTGAAGAAGACGCCGAATGAACCGAATCGCAGTTGCCTTCGTTGGCGACCGCTTGAAAGACATTCGCGAGTCCTTCGGGATGAACGCCATTACCCTTTCGACCTTACTCAACGTTCACCGAAACTCGGTTCGCGATTTTGAGAGCGGCGTCACTCCCGATGAAGCCATCATCGGCAAGCTAATCGAACTCTTCCGTGTCCCTCGGTATTACTTTTTCACACCCATCAAGAGGCAGCGACATTCCCCTTCGCTCTTCAGAGCAGGCAGCAAAGCAACCAAAGCCGATAAGCGCCGGGCAGAGATAGTTCTTGAATGGGCGCAGGAAATTGATACTGAGCTTAGTAAATATGTCGCACTTCCTAAATTAAATTTGCCGCGCTTTGAAGAACTCCCGGCAAATCCTTACGAGATCAAAAGTAAGCACCTTAAAAATGTTGCTCTTGCTCTCAGGTCGCATTGGAATCTGGGTGATGGTCCCATACCCAACGTCGTTGCAGTTCTGGAGAGAAACGGGTTTGTCATCGTTCACGTTAGCTTGCAATGCGATGAAGTTGATGCCCTCTCTTACACTAATACTCAAGGGCGGCCATACATTCTAATTAATTCGGACAAGACTAGCGGCGTCCGGGGCAGATTTACAGCGACTCATGAAGCGATTCATCAGATTATACATGCAAGCCTGCCTGAAGACTTTGACTACTCATCTGTAAAAGCTAGGAAGTTGCTTGAAAAGCAAGTAAATACCATTGTTTTAGAATTTCTTCTCGGCCAGGCATTTCTCAACGAAGTATCTTCTGTTTCGCTGGCTACTCTCAGGGCACTGAAGAGTCGTTGGAAGGTTAGTATGCAAGCAATGCTTCGATATTTGCATGAGATGGAAATCATTGACGATAGTCGATATCGCTCGCTTCATACGTATATGTCCACTTTGCAGTGGAGGATAAATGAACCACTCGACAATGAAATTCCAATCGAAAGGCCTGCCCTATTTCAGGCTAGCTTCAACGCGCTAGTACATAAAATGAAAGTGCCCCGCGAAAATCTTCCTGCTAAGCTTCTGCTTCCAGAGCAAATTATCCTGAGGGTAGCAAATCTGCCTGACGATTATTTCCAGCCGGAAGGGCTTAGGATAAAGCCAATTAAAGGACCGGAAAACATCAAATTCGGCACCCGACTATAAGACGTTCTACTTCTGCCTACCGTCCTGAAACTAGGAAAAGCCCCCGCCCAACGCTTCTCAGCGCGGGCGGGGGCTTGGTTTGGTGCAGAGCAGGCAGGACGCCGGCACGTGGCTCTACGTAATCAACTCTACGGACCAGCTCTGACAGTGCAGTCACCCACCCTGGACAAAAGGGAGGCGCATCCCGCCGTCAGGAGCGCCTCAACCTTCACCTGAGAATCACGGCTCAGGCCCATGCACCCTAACAGGAAACGCCCTGACCCACCGGTATTCGAGAACCTCAGGTCGTCGACTCCCACTTGATTACAAGAGGGGTGCAAAAAAGGGAGGCGCATCCCGCTGAAAGGAGCGCCTCGACCTTTACCCGAGAAGCGTGACTCAGGCCCGTGTACCGTAGCAGAAGACATCCCAGCCCACCGGTATTCAAGGGGGCCCGGATCGTTGACTACCACTTGACTACGCGCAGGTTGCAAGGTTCGGCACGAGTTGTCCGGCACCTCATGGCCGGCTATACACGAGCACCATGCGAGTGCCACCGGTTCGATCAGCGCCATTCGGCCCAGTTTTATCAACGCTCGCACCGACGCCTCCGCGTGCACCACCCGGCCAGGAGTCGGTTCCACCTTGGCCATCACCGGTCGCGGTCTTTGAGGCCGTGCCACCGGCACTGTCGCGGGGAACGCCGAGGATGCCTGAGAGGTGTGGAGTGTGGCCTGGGGAGATCAGGGAGTCCCGGCCCTGCGACTGGTTGCGTCCTAGGCAAGGCGAAGAGCTGTGATGCCGGATCGTTGGCGTATCGGATGATGGAATCGTTACGGGGGGCCTAGAGACTTCCGCAGGACCACCTGGATACTCTGGTGTATGGTGATAATTCATTACTATGCTGAGGCTCTTCGTATGGACAGCGATGAGGTTGCTGAATCACTCGGTATCCACCACTCGATCCTGGAGGCCTTAAAAAGGTGTGAGAGGCACAATGCAAGCAAGCTGGAGTTCAAGACCAAGACTTCAGGGATTTGGAAAGCGCAGGGGATCACGACATGGTACCGGGTCAAGCGCCTGGAAGAAAAACAATAGGAGCCCCGCCCAACGCTTCTTAGCGCAGGCGGGGGCTTCGGTTTGGTATAGAAGTGGACTGACGCACCGTGGGCAGAAAGGGAGGCGCATCCCACCTTTAGGAGCGCCTCGACCTTTGCCCGAACATGCAGCTCGGGCTTCCGTACCCTAGCAGAAGTCTCGACCTCGCCAACAAACCGACTCCGGCAATAGCTCTCCTGGGTAGAGTCACGAAGGCCGTGACAACCCTTTTCCCATCGAGGTCCAATGCTACGGAGCGGCGAAGATTATTATTCGCACCATGCTGGCTGCCATGACCGTACTCCTGATCGAACATGACGAACAGGACGCCTTGCTCTTCAGCACGTGCTTACAGGAGTTGACGCCGAACGTGCGCCTGATTCGCGTGAAGGACGCAATTGCGGCATTCGATCAGCTCAATGCCTGGAGGAGGCTGTTGCCGCAGCTGCTCATTCTGCTGGATCTGGACTCACCTGATCAGCAGGGGTATACCGTGCTGGAACAGGTGAAAACTCGATCCGCTCTCCGACACGTGCCGGTGGTCGTTTTTTCGAGTTCAAAGCAGCCGGAAGATATTTACCGGGCGTATTACCTGTACGCCAGCTCCTATCTGGCAAAGCCTGAGAATCTCGAAGAGTATCAGGCGCTGGTGAAGACCGTGGCGCGATATTGGCAAGGCGTGGCTCGCGTGCCGACTTGAATACAGCGTGATGCCACTAGGAAAAGCCCCTGCCCAGACGCTTCTCAGCGCGGACGGGGGCTTCGACTGCTCAGTGTTAGACAGGATTGATGAAATAGAGCCGAGAGGTGCCACAAGGGGCGCACTCGGCGAAGAACTTCTGCCGTTCCTTCCGAGTCCGCGCCTTCCCCTGACACTGCTCGCACTTCACCTCGATCCGGGTGTTCTCCTCGCAGTCCAGGCACTTGAAGTAATACCCGTATTTTCCGTACGTGATCTCCAGCCGTGTCCCATGGCACTTCTGACAGCTGAAGCCTGAGGTGGCGACGGCTGGACGCGTATGAACAGCTGTTTTCGGGGCGCTGACCGGGCCCACGGCGAGATAGGCCGTGCCCGTCTCCTGACGCTCGGCGGGTTGATGCCGCCCACTCGTCTTCTGCTCCAGGCCGGATGGAAGCGAAACGGGCTGGACGGCGGCCGTCCGGTCTCGGTGACTCGCCCTGAGGAACGCACTCGTTCGAGTGAATTCCTCAGGGCGCAAGGTCATGCCCCACTCTTTTGACCTTGGGTCCTTGCTCGTCAGGCTGGCCAGACCGGCCTGCTCCCGGATCAGCTCCCGGACCCGGTCGACCACCTGATCAGCTTTCCGCACGTCCGACAGCTGCCCGCGGCACTGAATCACCCCTTGATCGCTGATGGCCACCACCACGTCGAACACGAACATCCCGAAGCCGCGTTGCACCAGCCCGAAGATCGCCTTGCTCATCAGCTCCTCGCGGCGGGCCCGCAGCACCTTGCGCAGGAAGTCCGCCTGTCGCTTCGCCTGCAGCACTGGGGACGGCATCCCGGTCCAGCGACCGTTCCACTCCCTCGTCCACTCGTCACGCTCGTTGATTCGGACGCTGGACGTCACACTTTTGCTCTCGATGATGATGGCTCCGCTGCGGTGCAGGATCAGGTGATCGATCTGCGCAGCATCGCCGTCCGCTTCAAGGCGCAAGTTGTGGAAGACGTGGACGCCGGGGTCGTCGGCGAAGGCGCGTTTCAGGTAGAAGGCCATCTGCCGCTCGGCCTCGTCGCCTGCACGCTGGAAGCGGTCCTGAGTGGCTGGAGCGACGTGGTCTTTGGCAATCATGGGTAGGATCACGGTATCGGACACGCTCTGACAACTCCGGCACAAGCAAAACGCCCCCGCCCAGACGCTTCTCAGCGCGGGCGGGGGCTTGCACGATGATGAACGGGAACAGGGTGGAAGTCAGAGGGCGGGAAGAGGGCGGAGCACGTGGCTCCTGTTCAAAGGGTTATATGCAGGTCAGGCCGGATTGGATTTCGGCAAAAAGGGAGGCGCATCCCAGTGCATAGGAGCGCCTCGACCTTCGCCCGACTCTCGCGGATCGGGCTTCCGTACCCTAGCAAAAAGCTACGGCCCGAACGCGGATGCGCGGGCCGTAGCTTCGTCGATGAATGGACTCCGGGAACAGGAATCCTGAACCCAGCCTACGAACGACCTCTCACACAACCCTGACGGCGCAAGGTGTCCGACACCTGATTGCCGAAGCGAACGGGTTACGCCGGCGCGATCATCGGCAGGATCTCCGCCGCCAGCACGTACTCGATGTCACCGTCCGGCGGCACGTCACCGGTGGCCAGGGTGGGCGCGATGGTGGGGTTGGTCAGCAGCACGTTCATCACCAGCGGCGAGGTGGCCGCCTCCGGGTCCTGCAGCACCCCGGTGGCCCACTTGCGGCGCTCGGGGCTGAGATTCGGGTCGCGTACGGCGGCGCCGGCAATCCGCACCAGTTCGGCAGTCACGAGGACCTTGGACGGCACAGTGGTGATGTAGGTGGCGAGCTGGGCGAGGCTGGTCATGGTGAACTCCTTTTCAGACCCATTCGAGCTGGACGCGGAACCACTCCTGGCCGCCGGGGCGCATCACGTAGGCCCAGTCGACACCATCGGCCGATTTGAGGATCTTCAGGCGCTTGCCATCGTAGGCGCCGGGAACTGCGTAGGGCATGGTCATCGCCGGCTCCAGGATGCCGGTGGTGAGATCGTGCCAATACATGCGGTTGGTGCCCTCCTTATGAATCAGGAGTTTTCGCTTGCTGCCGTACATCGTGACGCCCGCCCCGAGACTGATCGTTTCGACGCCCCAGAAGCTCGTCAGTGTGCCCCAGGTGTTGAGCCCGATGTTGTAGTTGTACAGGGTGCTGGTCGCCAGTCCGCGTGCGGCGATGAGCTGGAACGGCGCGTAGCTCTTGCTGTACATGATGTTCGAGCCGTTGCTGATCGCGGCGGGCGCGGCCGTGAGGGACGTCCAGGCGGGCGCGGCGGCCGACAGTTCGATTTTGTAGAACTGCGTGGTGCTGGCGCCGGGCTGGAAGTACAGGAAGTCGCTGCTGGGAACGATCTTGAAGACCGAGGTGGCGTCCGGCGTGGTCGTCCAGTTGCCGGTGTTCACACTCCCGGTGACGGCGCCCGCCAGCGTCAGGGTGGTCGTGTCATTGCTGGCGATGCGGCGACGCTGACCAGCCCCAGTGCCGGAGAGAATCACCACATCGCTGTTGGCGTAGATGTTGGCGACCCAGGCGTTGCCAGCCACGGTCAGGGTGCTGGCCGTCGCGCTGCTCGCCATGTACTGCGGCACGCGCATCTCGAAGACGTCGCCCACTTGCAGCCCAGACGTCAGGGTGCTGCAGATCAGGGTCAGGGTGTTGGCGTTCGGTACCGCCGAGATGATGCCCGTCTGCCCGGTCTGCGCGCCGCTCAGCACGTTGACCTGCAATCCGATCATGCCAGGGCCGAAGGTGCCAGGCGTGGTGCTGTCGATCAGGCTCGTCGTCGTGCAGCCAGCCGCCGCCACGGCGGTGTCGATCTGGGCCGGAAGGCCATCGTCGGTCACCCAGGTCAGCGTGGCGCCGTTGCCGGCCGCGAACGGCAGGACCGGCGTCATCGTCGTCACCGTGTACGGCAGACAGACGACCCCGGCGATAGTGATATTGAAGGTGTTCAGATTCAGCACGTACCAACCCGTGAGCGCGCCGCCCGTGATGAAGTACAGGCAGTTGCGCGTGCTGTCGTACTCGATGTCCGCCCCATGGGCACCGGCCACGAGGTTCTGCATCCATTGCCACGCGTTGCTCCACGTGTCGTACCGGTACAGACCGGTGGTCGAGACGGCCGACGAGCTGCCGTACTGGCTGACGAAGTAAATGAAGCGCACGCCGTCGTACGCGAAGCTGGCGCCGTTGTAATTGACGTTCGAGTAAGCCGCTAGCCAATGCCAGATCGGCGCGTCGTTGCCTTTCTTAAAGGTGTAGCCGCTGCTCATAGTGACCCTCCAGCTGTGCTCACAGCCATTCCAGCGGCATGCGGTAGAACTCCATCCCACCCGCACGCATCAGGTACAGGAAGCTCGCCCCGTCCGGGGTGCGGACGTGGATGATGCGCTTGCCGTCGTAAGCGGCCGGGGCGACGAACGGCAGGGTGCCCGCCGGTTCCAGCACGCCGGTGGTCAGATCGTGGATGTACAGGCGGGTGGTGTTCTGGATGAAGACCGCGAGCTTGCGCTTGCCGTAGATCATGCAGATCGAGCCACCCGTGGTGACCGCTTCGGACGCCCAGAAGGTGACCGGCTGGGTCCAGGTGTTCAGGCCGATGTTGAAGGTGTAGAGCGTGGTGGTGCCCTGCCCACGGTGGGCGATCATCTGGAACGGCCCGCTGGCCGCCATGTAGATGACGTTGCCGCCGTTGCTGACGCTGGAGATCGCCGACAGCACAGTCCAGGCCGGGCTGGCCGTCAGGGACAGGTCAATGCGGTAGAAGGCGGTGGCGCCACCGCCCGGCTGGTAGTAGAGGAAGTCGCTACTCGGCACGATCCTGAAGACCGACGTGCTGTCGGGGGTGGTCGTCCACGGCCCGGTGTTGGCGTTGCCGGTCACGGCGGCGTTGAGGATGATCCCCGAGGCGCTGTTGCTGGAGATGCGCCGACGCTGCCCTGAGCCGGTTCCCGAGACGATCACCACGTCGCTGCCGGCGTAATAATTCGTGGTCCACTCGGCCGTGGCGATGGTCAGCGTGGTCGCCGTGAAGGTGCCGGTGGCAGTGTGCTGCGGAAGGCGGAGCTCGAAGGTGTCACCGGCCGCAGCCGCTGAGCCAGTAGCCGCGCTCAGCGTCAGGGTGTTGGCGTTGGTGACTGCCGAGACGATGCGGGTGGTGCCGGCCAGCGTGCCGGTCAGGAAGTTCAACTGGCAGCCGATCAGGCCGCTGTGGAAGGTGCCGGTGCCGCTGCTGGTGATGACGGTGGTGGTGGCCGACGCGACGGTGCCAGTGTCGATCTGCGCCGGGATGTCGGTATCACTGGTCATCGTCAGGCTGGCCGCGTTCGACGATGCTGCCGGCAGGACCACCGGCATCGAAGTCAGCGAGAAGGCTGGGCAGGCGGTGCCGAGCACCGTGATTGAGGCAGTGTTCAGGTTGAACACATACCAGGTGGTCAGCACGCCGCCAATCATGAGGTACAGGGCGTTGCGCTTGGCGTCGTAGGTGATGTCGGCACCGCCGGACCCGCTGGTCAGGGTCACCATATTCTGCCAGGCGCTGGTCCAGGTGCAGAAGCGGTAGAGCGCCGTGCTGCTGTTGGCGGTGGCTGATCCGGTCTGGATCACCCAGTAGATGTAGCGCGAACCGTCATACGCCGACGCACAGCCGTTGTAGTTGGTGAGCTGCTGCGGGAGCCATTGCCAGATCGGCGTGTCGATTCCCTTCTTGAAGCCGTAGTCGACCGGCATTCAAGTCACCTTCCAGCGGCCGAGTCGCGCCTGCATGAAGCTCTGGAGACTGAGTTCGCGCTGCTGCTCACGAGGGTCCATGCTGTTCGGGGCGCCAGTGCTGTACCAGACCGGGTAGACGTTGCTCGCCCCCCAGTACCCCGAGTTGTTGACCACGCCCGACTCGATCACCACGCGCATGGCGTCCGACGGGGTCCGCGAGTACGGCAGGGCACGGGTCGAGGGGAAGCTGTCGAGCTCGCGGGCGATCATGACGATCAGCTGCTGCAGCGAGAGTTCGCTCGCCGCGTTCAACGGCAGCGGCTGGGAGGCCAGCGAGACTGGCTGCGTGGCCGGGAGGTTGCCCACGTTCACGGTGCCGCTCACCGGCTGCGTGGCGGGTAGGTTGCTGATCATCACCGCTCCGCCGACAGACAGCGTGCCGAGCAGTCGATCACGTATGGCGGTCAGCACCGTCAGCACGTTGTCGTCCTTCACGCCGAGCTGCGCCAGAAGCGTCTCGAGGCCGTCCGTGTTGCTGCCAAGCGACGTGAGCAGCCCTTCGAGGCCATCGGTGTAGCCGGTCATCTGCTGGATGTAACCGTTCAGGAGCGTCTGAAGCGCGATCTGCTGGGTGCCGATCTGCTCGAGGCCGTCCGTGCTGCCGAGCACCGCCGAGAGGCCGGTCAGGGCGTCCCGCACCTGGAGCTGCACCGCTTCGCTCGCCAGCCCGGTCAGGCCGGTATTGACCGTCAACGGGTGATCGAGCCGCGCGAGGATCGCCTGCACGCTCGCGTCGGTGGCGAGCGCCTCGAGGTCGGCCGGGGAGAGTTGCGCGCCGATCCGCTCGATGAGCTCGAGCAGGTCGGCGTGCAGGTCGGTGCGCAGTTGCCGAAGTGCGGGGATCGGGTTCGGATCGGTTGGGCTCATCAGTTGTCCTCAATAGTCAGGGCGAGAGGCGGGACGTCGGTCACGTTGCCGTCCGTGCCCCGCACGAACGGCGGCTGCACGACCGAGTACGCCGTCGAGTACGTGATCCGGAAGCCGTCGAAGCTGGCGCTGCCGGCATTCGCGTCGGTCATGGTCAGGCGGCCGCCCGTGCCGTCCGGCCACGTCACATTGGCCGACACCAGCGCGCCTTCGGTGGGGCTGCCCTCGGGGCTGCGCAGGATGTTGGACAGCGTGTAGTTCTCGAGCCGCGTCCACTCGAGCACCCGCGCGGGCGTGACCGAGGCCAGCTCGGCGTGCGTTACCCGGTCTGCGAGCTGCCGGTCCAGTTCCGCGTGCACCTGGGGCAGACTTGTGGTGTAGTACACCTGAAGCATGGCGGGCGGGGCCGCGTCCGGGGCGAACTGGACGTACAGCTGATCCTCGTAGATCGAGGTGGTGCCGGGTTCCGTTGGTGGCGCACCGTTCGACAGGGCGAAGGCGCTGTAGCTGCTGTCTCCAGAGGTCACGTAAACGCCCGTCATCCTGCCGCCGTGCATGACCAGAGGGATGTCGTACACGCCGAGGGTGTCGTAGATGTTCGTGGAGGTCAGCGGCAGGATGGCCGACTCGGAGAGGGTGACGTGCGACCAGTCCAGATCACGCGACTGATGGATGACCGTGTCGAGATCGGTGCGCAGCGCGTCGAGGTCGGTGTGCTCGGCCTTCCGCTCGACCAGGTCATGCAGCCGTGCGCTGACCGTCTGCACAGGGTACGCCCCCTGCTCCGGCTGGATCTCCTGACTCGCGGGCTGACCGTCGCGCCCCGGAACCGGGATGATCACCCCACCCACCACAGGCGCGGCCGTCGGCTGCAGCAGCAACTGCGCCGGAGCCGCGCCGAACAGCACGTTGGCGATCTGACGCGGATCGACCGGCGTGCCGAACAGCAACGGCTTAGGTGTCTGTCGGAGTGTCATGGGTGATCTCCTCGCCCAGTTCGAACGACCCGGCCAGCGCGGTGTACGGCCCGAGGCTGCCCGGGAAGTCGAACTCGATGTCGTACTTCGCGTCGACCAGGTCCGCCAGCTTGCTGCCCGGGAGGCGCAGGGAGAAGACCGGCTGGTGCGTGCCGTCCGGCAGCATGAAGTCCGGGTCGATGTACAGCTCGCCGTCGTCCTTACTGGCGGAGATCAGGACCGGCTCGTCTCGGCTCTGGCGCACCTGCATGCGGATGATGGTGTAGGTGTCGCGGATCGACGTCGCCTCCCCGACGGTCAGGGGCACCCGAGTCCCGGCAGCGTTCGTCTTCTGGAGGGGGATGTCCAGGACGAACGCGTCGGCCTGATAGCCCTTGATGTTGAACTGCGCAGGCGTCACGGGGCTCCGATGTGGACCTTGCTGCCGTCCGGGCGGTCGGCGTCCAGCGTGGCGCGCGAGAAGCCGGTCACGTAGAGCACCCGCTTCTCGGTGGTCGGC
>Ga0160427_10000995_pt1 | contig 17333 bp, 10 predicted proteins | sample SolpanmetagenomL_FD_108194 | JGI IMG/M metagenome (GOLD analysis project Ga0160427, IMG submission 108194) | Solar panel surface microbial communities from Lawrence Berkeley National Laboratory, California, USA - L | ecosystem: Engineered > Built environment > Solar panel > Unclassified ...
TATTTATTTAAATATTTATTATAATTTTTTTCAATATTTTATTGACTTTCCTAGACTATTATAAAAAGTCTTAGTTTTAGTGTAAAAATTAAAAATTTAAATTACTTATGTCTAAGAACTGTAGCTACACAATGTAACGAACAGGGACTTCAAAAAAATGCTGCTTCTCTGTTTCTATCATCTCTTCCTTAGTCGATTTGTGATCAACGTATAAACGGTGTATATACCTTTTATGTATGTTTACACAAAAAGTGTACGAATGACACAAAATTCGAACATACACTGTCGATGAAAAGAATATCCATGAGGATTGCGGATATGGAGTTTTGAGATTATCACTTACGTATGTATACATCGCAGGCAGTCCTCGAAGAAAAGAATATACTCGAATATGTAGCTGCCTATCCCCTACTTGGCTTTATCGATATCCATGTTTTTTTTCTTTATTTCTTTTCGTGTAAAGAGTGACTCTATTAGTTTCTAAAGTGCTTTCAGAAAAATAATGAAAACATGATTTAAATATCTGGTATTTATACACAGAAGGTAGGCAGTATCATAAGAAGCATATCAATATGATACATATGTACATTATATGAGGCAGATTTAGGGCTTGTGGATCAAGAAATCCTTTACTTATCTCTATACGCGGAGGATCAAAACCCTTTGCTTAAGACCTTTCTACATAGGATATATCATGTATACTATTCTCTACTGATAGAACAAACTTGCAAGATTAAGATCTACTACTTATTCATAGCATCCAGTGTATGTTCAAGGACCTCCCTCATACAATGCAATTGTCTTTTCTGTGTTATGAAATTCATGCATATATATGATTACCTCATATTCATGATCCATAATCTATATTCTAAAGGTCATCATATGAGAACGCTTGACTAACAATACGTTAAAGAGATGGATATTATTTCTGACAAGATACAAATCTGGCTCCTCTTAGTCACACCGTAAGTGAGGAGGCATATAGAGTCATAGAAATTCACTGTGACATATATAGATGTAATCTGAAGACGATAGTTGTGTCATTGGCCAAGTAGATATGCCTTTTCTTTCTACTCGTACTCGTTATGAATCTGTCAGATAAAACACTCATATCTGATACAGATACCGTATGCTGGCCTTCTCTTGTCAATCTAGAGCGGATAATCATTATATCACAGAAAGGGAGACATGAGTTCGTATTAATAGCACAGAAAGGACAATCTTATGATGAGATCCCCCAAGTCCGCAGTTGGTACAGGTTCGACTACGAAAATCATCCTTACAAGAACTATATACTAATCATGTCCTTTGCATTCACCAATAAGTTTCTCTGAGTCAGAAAATCAAGTTGCTAACGGAAGTTTTCTTTTCATGCTTCAAATGAGCAGAATGCCATCATCTGCAACTAATCTATATTGCTTCCCTCTAACAGAATACCAACTCCAATTCTCACTGCGATAACACCCAAAAAGAATAGGAAAATCCCAGACTATGGTTTAATTTCAAGTTCCTTTAGTTCAGCGTCTAACTGCGTTTCAACCTTGACCTCTCCACCTGCATCCGGCTCAACTTTCTTAGCAGCCTTTTTAGCCTTCTTGGCAGCTTTCTGAGCAGCCTTCTTGGCGGCAATCTCCTCCTTCTCCCGTTTAGCTTCATCACTACCAAACATTTCACGCCATTCTAATCCCTTCTCTGGTTTGATGATATTGAAGAGATGAGCTGCTTTGCCGATGACATGCTCTGGTTTAATTGTGTTGGCAGACCAGTGGTCAGGAATCAAGATTGGTTCCGTGTTGAGCTGTACGTTTATAGACTTGGCAGTGTCTGGCATGTATGGTGCAACGACTGAAGCAAGAAGATGGACTAGATTTACGGCAAGTCCAACAACAGCTGCACATTTGGCAGGTTCATTCTCTGCAAGTTTATTGTCAAGGGTGTTTGCTTGCAGGAAGAGGTTACCCCTGGCAGAGATAAGCAGAACTGTAGATAAAGCAGCTCTAAGCTTGACAGCATCCAGCTCTTGAATATACTGAGTAAGAAGTGCATTGACTTCACTAACAAACGCATCGTAAGAGGGCTCGGTATATTCTGTATAGTTTGGTATGACATTGTTGTAAATCTTTGAGTTGACAAATTTTAACACACGATTGGTGAAGTTGCCAAGATTTTTGAGGAGATTATTATTATTGGCAGAGATGAACGCGTCCCAGTTGAATTCACTATCACCGGTTTCTGGTCGCACTGAGAGAAGGTAGTAACGCCATACATCGGCAGGAACGCCAGTTTTTGCACCCGCATCTCCAAAAACACCAATACCACGGGATTTTGAGAATTTTCCACCTTCATATGTGAGGTATTCTGTTGTCGAAAGATGATGGAGCTTGGTCCATGTATCTCTGGTTCCTATTTGAGAACCGGGGAAGATGACAGAATGAAAAGGTACGTTGTCTTTACCAAGGAATTGATAAAGCTGAACATCCTCAGGATGATGCCACCACTTTTGCCATTGATCTGTATAGTTTGCAGTAATGGAGACGTAGCCTATGCAAGCGTCGAACCAAGGGTAAATCTTCTTGTCTTCATAGTCTGGAAGAGGCACTTCTGTTCCCCATTTGATGTCCCGTGTTATACTTCGTGGTTGTAGTCCCTGTCGAAGCCAGCTTGAGGTGATGTCATTACTGTTTTTTGACCAAGCACCCTTCACCGACGATTCCTCAAAGAATTTCTCAATCTCAGGTTGTAGCTTGTCAAGGTCCAAGAAAATGTGCTTTGTGTCTCTGACATTTGGTGTTGCACCGTCAATCTTGCATCGAGGGTTCTTGAGATCAAGTGGATCCAGTAGTCCACCACATATGTCACATTGATCACCACGAGCATCTATATAACCACAAAGCGGACATTCACCCTCTACAAATCGATCTGCAAGAAACGAATGATGAGAGTCACAGTATAGCTGTTGTGTGACCTTTTCCGTCAAGAATCCGTTCTTGTGTAGTTTGAGAAAGATGTCTTGCGTTATTTCCGTTTGTTGTTTCGTCGTTGTTCGGCCAAAGATATCGAAACCAATATTGAACCATTTATAGACATCAGCGTGAATGACATGGTACTTGTCGCATAGCTCTTGAGGTGTACATTTCTCTACAAAGGCTCTTGCCTCCGTTGTTGTTCCGTATTCATCGGTCCCTTAAAAAAAAAAAGGTGAAATGATCAGCCATTGTTTCCCTGGAAGCTAACCATTATCCAACCACAAAGCTCAAGTTGAGAGCATGATTTCGGAGATGAGAAACTAAGATCGACAGATTGAGAGAATATCTACAAACCACAGACATAGAGGGTATTGATGCCACGTCCTTTGCAGTATCTTGAGAATATATCCGCCGATAGTACTGAGCCTATAAGATTCCCTAAGTGGGGCACATTATTGACATATGGAAGAGCACTAGTGATGAGAATATTTCGTTTTCCAGGCTCTGGAAGGATTATTTTAGGTTTCTGCGAGTCGTCTGCCATCTTTGAGGATGTGTTGACAAAAGGAAGTGACTGGGAGTTGTATTGTTGTAACGGTGTTTTGACGCCAGTGGGAAAAAAATCGTCGAGGAGGTTCAAATTTATAAAGGAGCTTGGTGGGGGTGGATGTTTGAGGGAAGCAAGTCAGAATCAAGCAACGGATGCACAGTGAGGTATCGATAAAGAAAGGCAAGTTCTTTGTGGAAGTTGTGCAGTCTGGGACTAAGCCATATTTCGGTCAAGCAATTAAATGTTTCAACCAACTCATTCATTCATTTTACTCATTTTCATCTCTTGAATTGCAGTTGCTGATAGACACAAGGATTAGATAGATGGAATGAATTGAATCGATGAATGAATGGAACAAAGAAAGCCGTGCAACATGGCAAGCATGACTCACTCACTTGCTACTTACTTATATGTATGTATACATCTAGATTCCTGGGCCATGATCGCTTGAGGCGCTTCTTTCCTTTGCTCCCCTCACACATACTATCAATTTAAGCTCGGCGGCTCTTACGTACAAGCTGTGTCGATTCATAGCTCAGAGGCAGCAAGCATTGTACTAAGCAGTTGATCATCACTCACTATGCAAGTGCATGTTATACTATGGCTAGATTGTCAATTAGGGGGGGGTTGTACAAGATTAATCAGCTAACGACTGAGTCCACTTAAACACCAAATCTTGAAGGCTCTAGGTATGTACATAATAACATGATGCGACATCATATCATCATGACCAAAAGGTTTGCCACTAGTTTATGCACAATTGCTTAGTATTCACCCATTCGTTCATCTCATTCCGGCATTGTACTTTCATCTAGATCAACCCAGCAAGCGTGCCTGCATAGTCCGATATACAGTATGTCATGGTATTCCTTTTCAATCTTTGAGTTCTTTTATCTGTAAGATGCATACTCCGGTCAGTACTTGAAAATGCTATTATCCTTCGTCAAACATAAGACAATCCTTTGATGAATAAGCATATATATATATATATATCTCTGAACTTCATGAAACTCATGGTTCGCAAGCTATCCATCCTGTGCATGATTGTGCGCAAAATCAAAACAAGCTGAGAACTCCCTTCATCGGTCCATTTGCGCGACAAGCTCGTCATTCCAAAAAAAAGTATTACCCGTCCCAAACCTAAATCCAAAGGCTTGCTATATAACGACTACCTTCTCGACTTCTCCCCATTACTTGAACCAATAGTCAATTTCCAATCTTCATTCCAAACATGGCTCACCAAAGCAATCATGACGATATCGCCGCACTGCCTGAGGGCATATTCTCCTTACTGGATACAGACCTCTACAAATTGACAATGCAGTGCGCTGTATTGAAACATTACCCTGATATCGGTCTGTAAACAAACAATCAATTAGAAGAAAAAGAAGAAAGAAAAAAAAAAGAGGTCAACTTTTGTTGAAATACACATAACGAAAAGCACCAAGCACCTAGATTAACGAGTGCCATCATTTTCTTTTTTATCTGTAGATGTAACATATCACTTTACCAACCGAACACCAAAATTACTCCTCAATCGCAAAGCAGCTGAGTGGTTGAAGGTGCAAGTACAAAGTACGTATATCTCAAACGTCTCCAATTATATTTTATCAATATGATAAAAATCAAGAAATAAAACAGATGGCTAACCATTTAAACAAAAAAACTTGCACGTCAAGAACTTGGTCATATCAAACTCACCGACTCAGAGCTGAAGTTCTTGCAAGAAAAATGTCCATTCTTACCAGAGACCTATCTTCGATACCTACAAGCATACCGCTTCAAGCCAGAAACACAAGCTATCGTTTCATTCGATGGAGGCTCAAACGATGATGATTTGGGTATGATTCACGTTGACGTCAAGGGAAAATGGGTCGAGACGATTCTTTATGAAATTCCCCTACTAGTATTGGTTAGCGAAGCATATTTCCGGTTCGTGGACACAGATTGGACATATGATGGTCAAGAAGGTAGGTGTATAATGTGTTTTTATTTACAAAAGCCCTCAAAAATCGAGAAAACAAATATCAAAAAAGATAATGGATATCTTTATATGGAATAATGTAACTGATACAAGTCGTCCGTGGATATATATAGATCTTGCTTTCGATAAAGGCAAAACTCTTTTAGACCATGGAGCCGTGTTTTCAGAGTTTGGCACTCGTCGGAGAAGAAGTTATCATACACAAGATCTTGTTATGAAAGGTTTGATCAGGGCAGATAAGGAGAAAAGTCCAGATGGTTCAGGGAAATTGACTGGTACTAGCAATGTACACTTTGCTCATCGGTATATTTTTCGTCTGCCTCTTTTATAGAGAGAAACGGAAAAAGAAGAGCTTATATGATAATAGACATAACGTCAATCCAATTGGTACCGTGGCTCACGAATGGTTCATGGGTATTGCAAGTATTCTCAACAATTACTCAGAGGCTAGCTATGTTGGCCTTCAAAAGTGGACAGACACCTTTGGTGTAGGCACACTAGCCATTGCATTGACCGACACTTTTGGCACACCAGTATTTCTAAAGAGTTTTGCCAAACCATATGAAGGAGGGCAAGGAGCCGATGGTAAAACCTTTGCAGAGTTTTTCACTGGCGTCAGACAAGATTCTGGTGAACCAGAAGAGTTTGTAAAGTGGATGCGAAAGTTTTACGATGATCAGGGAATAAAAGTATGTGTCTAATGTATTTTTTTTCCAAGTGTTGTGTGATCAGTCTTCTAACATCTTGTAGGAGAAGAAAATGATCGTCTTTAGTGATTCCCTAAATGTGGATCTGGTGTTAAAGTACAAGAGTATCTCGGATTCGCAAGGATTCAACACGAGCTTCGGAATTGGAACATTTTTCACAAGTATGTTTATCCACTGTCCATCGTTAAATGCCAACTCTTTTTCGACTTCCTTGATCGAGATTTCATTTTGACACTTTACTAGATGACTACAAGCATGCCTCGCAACCAGACAAAAAATCAACACCGTTGAATATTGTCATCAAGATTTCGTCAGCAAACGGTAACCCTTCAGTGAAAATCAGCGATAACATTGGCAAGAACACGGGCGATCAAGACACAGTTAAACGGGTTAAGAAGGAGTTGGGTTATGAAGAACATGGCGAATTGGTAGATGAGTCTATGCGTTGGTGAAGTGATTGCAACCCTCAATCAGCCGTCTTTTGTTCTTCGTGTTGAAATATTCTCGTTTTTCGATAAGATTCGTCGAAGAAGAATACACATTTCCCTCCTTTTTTTTCCTATTAAAACTTTTACAAATCTCGACAGACGTCGTTAGTGTATCAGGATTGGTATTGTAAGTCTACAACAAGACATGACAATCATGTGAGAAATCAGGAGCAAAGACGTGCAACATCTCTTCCTTCTCTTGGTCTGATGGAAGCTTGTATACAAGAAAGTATGCATGTCGAGCGTTCTTCTCGCAATATAACTTTTGTTCATATTCAGCCTCATTAATAATAATAAAAAAGTACAGAAACATACACGGACATAATCATGCATGCAGATCTACAAGACATAGAACCAAAAATCTACTTCGAATCGATTGATCATACTTAGTCTTACAGTGACATGCCAATAGTTTCACAAGATGACGTCCGCTGGCTATCAAATTTGCAAAGGTGCAGAGGAATTTCTTCAAAGGGTTTTTGCCTTGTATTATTTTGGCGAGGCGGAAAGTCTTCAAGTTGAGGCTGATGATTGTTGATTTGACGTTTCCCTTTATACAAAATGGGACAAAAAAGAAAGGCTAAGCATTTCTTTCACAGCCCTTTTTTTGGATGTGATTAAGTGTGCAAGTAAGTAAGCAAGCTTAAAATGCAACACCACTTACAAACCCCTACGTAGAACAATAACGTTTTCTCGAAAACGCGTCTAATGTACTGAATTCCAAATATAGATGCATGTGAGAAAGGAAAACCTTGGCGGAGGTGATATACAATTCTTTTTTTTGTGTTTTTTCGAGATTGCAAATTTCAAAGGCAAAGAGGATTCAATCTCTTTTTTTTAACTTCAATTTTGGAGTAGGGGGTTTTCCAAGATGAGAGGACGAAAGAGAAGAGACAGACAGATAGATGATCTAAATTGATCCAGCCGTTTGTTGCCTGGATGGATGAATGAATATCGAATGGATGAAATCAGAAAAATGCTAGATTCTGTGTCTTCTTTCTTTCTTTCTTCTGCTTCTGTTTAGATGTGAATCATAATGATGGCATTGAACAGAAGCACAGGAACAGGAACAAACATCCAGACCACATCATGTGGTTGTTCGTGCACAGACAAATAAAATGAACCATCCATCTCAGCAAGTATCTAGACCTTCATCCAATTCATCTCTCCCTCTCCGTCATTTCGCATCCGTCAATGAATAAGAAGTTTGGATGCTTAATGATTGTTCAATTGAGATGATGATGATCATGGCGATACATCTACCAAGTACTTGCTTGCTTGCTCACAGTTCCGCGTTCTATTCTGTAAACGTTGATCCTAGACTCCAGAGTCCCAGTGTATAGTAGTAGTAATAGAGTATTTGTCTGATAATCATCATCATCGTCGCCATCACATATTCAAAAGAGACTAAACCCACCACTGACTTGTCAAAGTCCCTCTCAGCCTCACTTTACTAACATCCATCTTGCATCGTCGCTTCTCCTCTTTGCTTTCGCTGTCTGATCCACCACCATCGAATTAAAAATCCCTCCGTCTTATCTTTCCGTCTGTCTCTTCACATCCTCCTCCATCAACTGAAAGAAAGCCTTGTCAGCATCTTTCAGCTAGAGCGGAATCATCGTAAATTGTTCAATCTGCTTTAAATAAGCAGTCTTCTCCATACGTCTTGTTAACCTTGGTGTTTTATCGTTCTCCAACGCACTGGAAACACTTCTTTTACGCACAAGTTTGAATAAGGGATAAGAGTAATTGGGGAATATACCCTGCTTCAAGATCACATCTCTCTCTATTCGGCTGTTGGGTAATTGGCGCTCCGGAACCACTACTACTACTATTGCTGCCTCTTCTTTTCTTTTTTTTCCCTTTTTGACTGTCATCAATCGCTCTCACTTGTCAGCTCAAATCACCTCTCTCTGTACATCCGACTTACCACAATAACTACTACAACATCAAGACCAACGACATATTCATCCACCAACTCTTCCAAATCCTTCAATTGTTATCTCACAGTTTGCGTATAAGCACAAAACTTCAGAATTGTACCTCTAATTCGCTTTCAGCATAAAACTATCAAAGTTTATTCAAAATGAGTGTAGGTTCCTTACCATCCCCTAATGTAATTGTGGGAATTTTCGAAGACAGTTTTCGAAACCACAAGCTCAAGAATCGGTTGGTGCCGGTGTTCGACTTGAAAGAATCGTGACACATGGCAACGCGACATGACTATCTAGAAGACTTGAGCGCTGACAGATTTCCGAAATATAGAGACAACCATACGCAAAGTAAGCACATATATGTTCCCTTTTTTACAATCTAGAAACATGCTTCGCCAATCGGATGCTGCACTAAGTATAAGAGATATGATTACTGACAAAAAATTACAACAGCTCAAACCCATACGCTCAAAATGACAATTCATACAACCCAAATGATACATATGGCGCTCCAAATTACGGGCAACCAGAGCCAAGAGCGGGTGAGTTCTATACAGATTCTTTAACAGACGGACCTCCCACATTTGTGCAACAAAGCTGCAACATGGAGAGCGACGTTCGTAGTGTACTACTTCTTCTGTGCTGACCACATTCTAATCAGGTGGTGGATACGAAATGGCGCCATTAAATGGCCAACCATACCAACAAGCCAGTAATCCACAGGCATTTTTCGAAGAGATTTCTTATCTTCGAGATGCATTGACGAGAATTCAAAATGAAATCACCGACATTCAAAAACTACACGAGCGATCACTTGCTACCATTGATGAGGGCTCAAACAGCACAATCCAACAGCAATTGGACATGAAAGTTGCCGAAACATCAAAACTTAACAGAGATCTAGCCTCAAGAATCAAGAACTTGAAACAACAGAGCCTCAACGATCCAGACAAGGCACCACAGGTCGGAAACTTGGACAGACAGTTCAAAGACACTCTAAGACGATACCAGAGCGTAGAAGCAGCTTTCCAACGAAAAACAAGGGATCAACTGGCTAGACAGTATCTCATTGTCAATCCAGATGCTACAGAAGCAGAGGTGGAAGATGCTACAAATAACGCCAATGGACCTGTCTTCTCGCAAGCTGTAAGTCCCATCTTCACATCTGCAGTACGAGGTACTAAATACTGATCATTCTCCTTTCTTTGCAATAAACAGGTTCTACAAAATCGACGAGGAGCAGCCCGATCTGCACTAAATGAAGTTCAAAACCGACATACAGAAATCCAAAAGATTGAGAAGACTTTGATTGAATTGGCTCAATTGTTCCAGGATATGGAACAGCTGGTCGTTGAGCAAGAGCCTATGGTTGAGCAAATTGAGGCTAGAGGTCAAGAGATTGTTGACAACACTGCAAAGGCTAATGTTGAGCTTGGTGGAGCTGTCAAGAGTGCCAGATCTGCACGAAGAAAGAAGTGGTGGTGCTTGCTTATTGCCCGTGAGTACACTTCATGCCCAGTCTATATGCGTATTTGTCTCTGCAACGTGCTAATCAATCCTGGATCTTTTTAGTCATCATCATTATTATCATCGTAGTCGTCGTCGTTGTCGTTGTGGAAGTCAACAAGAATAAGTAAGAACTCATTCTTGCACTCGTGTTTGGTGGTTCTTCTTCTTTCTTATTTTCTGCCTTCTTTTTCTCCTTTTTTGCCCTGCTGCCTTTGTGGTAGGAACAAAATCTTGCAGTCTCTTGAGCTGCTCAACACCATTTCAGAAAAGAGTACTGTATTTCATTGAATAAGAGTGTACAATTTTTTTGCTTGATTATTACTACGATACACTCCTCATACCTTCACTTTTTTTCCCCTTGGCAATTGTATTATCTCCGTCTTTTTTCCCCTTTTTTTTTCCTCATTACTGTTTGCCTTGCCATGATTCCAGCCGTAAAATTTCTACCATATCTTCTCTATTAATGATTACTCCTTTCGACTCTTTCACTCCTTCTCTAAAAGAATTAATTTTGTCATCACACTCGTCCCTACGCGCTCAGTCTTCAAATATTTCAACGTCACAATTTATTAGCTATTGTGGCCCCCCCAAAAAGGGAGAATCAATATGAGACAATTGCTTACTGGTGGTGCTTCGTATGGCGTGTTGCTCGTTATATAGGAAATGAATATAAAAATATTCGCAAAAAATAACCAACGATTTTACGGAAGGAACTTTTGTCAACCTTATTGGATGTCAAGACGTTTTTGCAAAAGAAACAAACGGTGTTTATATATTGTTTACTTGAGTACAACATAGTTTTACGATAGTTTGATAATTGGAATTCAGAATAGGAAAAACAAGAGTCTTCTCTCTCTCTCTTTTTTCGTCTCCTTTTCTTTTCCTTTCCCACTCTTTTCCTGTTCACTTTATCTTGTTTTTGTGTTTTTTTGATTACATATGTGCGACAAAAAATTCCTTGTGTTCCTTTCTTCTACCAGCAAATGTTTCTTTAACCTTCTTTTCCCTCTTTGTTTTTCCCTCAACTAGTAGAATATTATAATGACATGATTTACCTTTAATTTTTCCTATCCTCTGTCTCTCTCTCTCTTGCTCTTGTAGAAGGGAATCATTATATATTCACAAGGATCATCTCAAGATATATTAGATACTGAGCTATCTAATACTATAAGAGAGTGTTTCTACTATTTAAATATATAATATAGTATTATATGATCTTAAAGCTTCCAGTATCTAAACATGAATACTAAAGAAAATCTAAAAGCGTGACGATTTATATTGCTGTACAAAAGCAAAAGAAAAGGTACAACATTGCTAAGTATGTGCCCACCATATGCTGATAGAAACCAACTTGGAAAAATCGTGCGAATGTAACTTTATTATTACAATAAATGCACAACCTCCTAAGGTAAAGAAGACATTTTGAAACTTGGTGTAAAAGAAAGATGAGCCGAGAGAGAGAGAAAAGAAAAAAATTACTTCGAGTAGATGAATACCATATTATAATACTACTATAAAGTCTAATAATGATCCTGGTTCATTTCTTATAAGGTCTTATATACAAGATGATTAAGTTTGTGAGTAATGATCTTTATACGTATACAGTACTTTTCCATAGATCTACCTGATAAATCCAGCTTGTATACATATATATATATACACTAAATGAAAGAAAAGGATAAGCTTACTTTAGCTTATTATTAAGTGCAGATGTTTATATAGTGTAATTCTTTAAAACTGACCTTATAGGAAATTATATATTCAATGATTATAAAACCCCAAAGATTGATAAAAATTCTGACCCCTTTCTCCCCTCTTCTCCCCTTCTTTCGAGTCTTGTACAAGGGGGAAAAAAGCAAAATACCCGAGCCATTACTAATTGATTGTGTTGGTAGAAAGTTACTTATCAGCACGTACCTACTAGGACTTCAGTTGCTTCTCCACCACCACCACCACCAGTCTTTTTTTCTATACTTAATTTTGATGTTCAACCATGAACATACCTTACTCTCTAGTAACTTGACCGATTGATTCTTAAGTGAATATTGTTATTGAAAGACAGAGGAGAAGAGATATGTGTAAAGAGCATCAAGAGAAACTCCCTCCATTGGTAACCGCGCAACAATTTGATCTGCTTTTCTTCCTCTTTTCTTAAATACGAGCTTCTTGACCACAAATGTGTCTCATTGGTCAAGGTGGGTGGAATGTTTAGAATCACGATTGTAGAAGGATGTGATACTTTGAGCGTCAAACAATGGCTGAATGGGCTTGAAGACAAATAGAACGATCATGGATGCAAAATATTCTACTTTCCTCTTATGATTCAGATAAATAATAATCTAAAGCAAAAAGAATAATTGATACTTCTCAAGAACGGAGACAATACTAGTTTACAGAGAACGCCAAGGCAAGAATGACAGGATAATTATATAGTAAGGGAAGAAAGGGAAAAGAAGAAAGAAATTCAAAAAAACAAGCCGATTTGCTTTTCAGTCCCAGTATCGAATGAGGTTATCCAAACCTCCTGTCGCCACTTTACTCGCCTCCTGTGGATGCCAAACACTTGCAACAATCGGTTGCTCACTCGCCTTGAGTTTATGATACATCTTGCATGTCTTCCAATCCCAAAAGCACAACCAACCGCCCGAGTCTCCACTCATCAAGAATTGTCCATCCGGAGAGATATCCACATCGATAGCATAACCAGCATTATTATGACCCCTGAAGCTCTTTTTACGGTTTTGTCTAAATCTCTCAGTTGTGGCGTAGACGACAACTTGATTATCTGCTGATTGGAGGGCGACATATTTGCCGTTGGGATGAAGACAGGAACGGACCATGGAGTACATGTAAGGTTCTGCGATAAATTTAATAGGGACAGGGATACCATATTCCCATGCTCGAAGGGATTTGTCGTCAGATGTTGAGATGAAACGTCGGTTTTCGTCGACGAATGTAAGGGTATTGACGGGACCAAGATGGTGGTCGTATTCTTGGATATTCTGACCAGTTCGGGTATCCCACTGAATAATCTTCTTGTCAGACATACCAGCGATGAATTCGTGGTTGTGAGCCGGATCTGGATTGTAACGTATGACGTGTGGTATTTTGCCTGTAGTAAATTTCTGAATACATTTGCCAGTCTCTGTATCCCAAAGCTTCATAAAGCGATCATAAGACGCAGAGAGGAATTGTGTGCCATCAGCGTTGAAAGTGATGTCAGTAACTGATTTGGAATGTCCGTTGTAAGTCCGTAGTAGCTCCCGTTGATGGTACACATCCCATATCTTGATCTTGGAATCCGCTGAACTACTCAGCAGTAGATGCCCGCTTCCAGGAAAGAAACGTAAAGCAGTAATTGGTTTTGTATGACCCTTCCATGTATGCACAAGCTTTTTGGGAATATAGTTTGTAGTGCTTCCAATTTCCTTGGTGAGACTGATATCCAAGTCCTGCGGCACATGCATGTATGTTCGTCCTTGATAATCGTACATCTCACTTCCGTGGAATATGGTTTGTTCCACACCGGTCGTGTTGACATCGAGGTATTCTTTGCCAGCCTTATCAATGATTGGATTCGACACTGGCGCTTCTGGCTCCGGTGCATAATCTCCTTCTCCGTCATCCTCTGACATCTTTTCGCCGTCTGATGAGCTGTCGTTCTTGTACTTTGCCCATGGCCCTAGATATGATCCCTCGCCATCTACCACTGACACTGAGCCCTTCTTCTGCCGTTTTCTTTTGATGGCTTCCGTTTCCTTCTTCGAGGGTCGATATTCCACAGTATTCTTATTGTTGTAAGCCGCCGCTACTACCTGGTCACCAATCACGTTCTCTGGATTAGATGGATCCGCAGCATAGCCCAAGGATGTAAAGGTGCGGTGTTGCGTAGTGAATGTAGAGTTTGAGTACGCAGCCTCCTCAGCGAAACCTGTTAGGACATTCTTTCGTTTCAAACTTCCATCATTGCTCTTGTATGGATTGGAGGGCCCTTGCGAAGGGCGATATAGATCATCGTATGTCGCATTATAGGTGATTTGCTTGTCCGTTGGATTTGCTAGCATCAGCTGCAATCGCATAGGGTCCTATTCAAGGTTAGCAAATCTTTTTCATCTGAGCGATTCGAGTCTGTTACTGACTCACTTACTTCTAAAGAGACATCAGGTGCAGCCGATATACCTGTACTAGGAAGATTGACACTTGGCTTTGGAGGGAGAGTTGAAGTGAACCGAGGCGTGATGTCTTCCTCATCACTGGAACCGTAACTGACAAGCGCAGCCATCTCGATAAAGATTCGATGCGCGAGGAGCTAGAGTTTGAAGCCAATGAGCTTGGAAATTGGTTGATGATGGATACAGCCTTGTGATGTGTAGAGCTACAGCAGAACATATGAAATTGAGCGACTTGGAACTTTTTTGTTTTAGAGTTCTCGTGATGTCAACTCGCTGACTAAGAATTTATCTGTTTGTTTGTTCCTTCGTTCAAGCTGCTGCGACAAACACAAGTCAGTCAGTTTCCGTGATCATGATCAAACAGTCAAACATTTCATTGGTGCAAGCACCACATTGGTTGAGAGAAGTAGCGTCAATATAACTAGGAAGGCTTACTTAGATAGATTAGTCAATCAAACCAAAACATTTGGTTCATGTAGAATATAGGATGTTATATTAGCAGTAGGAAGGATATATATATAATATTCTAAAAGCTCAGTAAAATCTTATATGGAGTAAAGTATAGCTATTACATGCAAGAATACTAAAATTCTAGATGATTACTATGTAATACAAAGACTACTTAGGTACTTCATGGAGATACATTGCGTGCGATCTTGTTTCAATTCCTCCTCCAAGAGTGCGCTTTCGCTGGAGCAAATCAAAACTATATGATATGGAATGATATCACAGGATGTATGGTCTTCATCGACAGAAGAGCACACAAGGGTTGACATCTCCTATCCGTACCAGTACCATGGTGTACACTAACGGATCTATCGATCTGACTCCCGGCTCATGGTACAAGTATCTAAGTAAACTCTATGTCTAAAGTACGGCAGGGGGTTAATACACGTTGAATTCCATGTAAAGTATTTTATTCCACATTTCAACACCATTGCAGCGCGATATGACTCAGGAACAGTATGTCTCTTTTATTCAATGTAGTACGGGCTCATTGGCTCGATTCACGTATGAAAGTGACAAGGAAGGATAAAAGGACGTGCGCGTTTTTCCCCCGCCCAAATCTGGGTCGCGCGAGCCGATTGTTGAATAAGTGTGAGCTAGATGAAGTGGAAATGGATACCAATCAGTATTCCTAATTCGGAGTTGCTCCTTTGGTATTCGTGATCAGAAACCCGTGGTTGAAAAAGACACACTAAGAAGACACTAGACCATACGACTTGTAGATGGAAACTGGTCATTTTTAGAAATTGCATCTGGATTCTCGTCTTCCATTAACATCTAGCTGAACAAAAACAGGAACCCTTTATCAGTATGAGAACTCCGTGTTTTAGTTAATTAAATTAACATCAGTTGTCGATTGAAAACACGGATGCAGTCATGAACTGACTGACTAGTCTAACTGAAAACTCTTTTTGGAGATTTATTTGAATACTCATCTCACAGACGTATCAAGTTGGAAGCTAGTCCATTCTTCGATACAGAGTTTTCAAGAATATCTTAACCATGTCCGACCGATACTTCTACAATAGATCGACGGTATAGTATGAATCATTATGATAACTTATCAGGTGAAATGATATATCTAAGGAATTTACCAATACCAGAAACCAACATGAAACGACCTACAATCATGCTCTCAGACTTACTATTCACGGAGGAGAAAACGGGATGCGTTGCCTATAGATAAACATCCAAACTTTAAAAAAACAACAAGTTCCATCTGGGAAAAGAAAGGGTTACTCTATAAGAAAAATTGAGAGTTTTGGATCCTCCCCCACAATGGGCCGCTAAGCGGAAACAAATACAAACCTGGTGTGTGACGCTATACATTTTCTTAGGTCGTGCGTGAGGGAGAAAGGAAGAAGAGAGGTACAGTAAGACAGAAAAACGCGTGAGACAACGAGGCTGAAAAAAAAAAGCCTTTCCAGAATACCCGACATATGGTTACCGAGACAACGGGCCTTTCCCATGTTTGAAAGCGTGTTTTGTGTATGTTTATATGAATTCCTTCGTTTAGCATCAACATAAAAACAAAAAAGAAACGCTAGTAGTGACAAGGACGCGAAGAGAGCAAAAAAAAGTTTTACTTTTCTTGTTCAAGATGCATTAGAAGACATTAGGCAAAAGAAAAAAGCTACACAGGGAAAGCACGTCAAGTATGCATATGTAGTGATACTTACTTAGTTTCTCCATCTTCCAAATGCAACCAAAGTAAAGAACGAGAAAAAAGAAAAGGAAAGAACAAAGAGAAAGGAATTGACGTATTACTGTCATCATACTTCCTTCGTTTACGTTATCGATATATATCTTGAAAAAGCATCAATATCAAAACACACTTTATACTTATAAGGGACACGAGTAATACCAAGCCGGAGATGCCTCTCCGTCTCGTTATGCATATATTGTATGTTTTGATCACAGATCACACGTTCAAAAAGGTGGGTTTTGTTTATGTTGATGCACATAGCTTACTCGTGACTCAAAATCAGTAGTTTGTACATAGTGTACCTATGGTCAAAGCTTTTTGCCCTGTATTCTTGCAAAGATAGTATTTCTTCTTCTTCTTTTTTGATATTTGGTACAAAAACTACGCATAAAAAACGACATGAGAGCAAGGAAGAAGAAAAGAAGAGGGAGAGAAAGGCCTTTGACGATAATTCCGGTTCAGGCATCAATGAAAATTTCCTGCTAGAAACGGTGAGGGGATGCCAAAAAAGAAGTGTCTACATGATACGATTATCCAAGCTCCAAGGTCATTAAACGTTTTTTTCCCCTTCTCTTCTTGCCTCTCATAAGAGTAAGTCAAAACCGAGGTAAACAAGAAATAACAAGAAGTTACTTGCGATACCTAGCTTCGGGAGGGGAAGCGGTAGATAAGAGTCGAAGCTACAAAAAAACTTACAAATTGGCTTGTACTCACTCAACTGAGGGGTCCCTTGCTATGACTACTTAGATTCAGTGCTGTTCATTTTCTTATCCTCTCTGCGTTTGACTTCTCTTTAAGAGGAAAGAAAACA
>Ga0160427_10000996_pt1 | contig 17327 bp, 21 predicted proteins | sample SolpanmetagenomL_FD_108194 | JGI IMG/M metagenome (GOLD analysis project Ga0160427, IMG submission 108194) | Solar panel surface microbial communities from Lawrence Berkeley National Laboratory, California, USA - L | ecosystem: Engineered > Built environment > Solar panel > Unclassified ...
AGGTAGCATTGGAGAGGCTGGCTGATAAGGCGAGGGAGAGGAGGAAGACTGGTATTGCCGAGAAGGGGACCGGCGACCTTGTCATAACGTATGGCGATGATGACACTTCCATTTCTACCACGGCAGTAGCTTCGATGGCAGCTTTAGAGAGTGTCAACAAGCCGAAGAAGACTAGGCAGAAGAAGGACACGACGACAAAGGCCAAAGCAAAGCCGAGAACTACTGGAAGAAAGCGCAAAGCAGCAGCAGATCTTGCAGATGAAGGTGACGAAGATGAAGCTCTTGATGTCGAAGACGCTGCAGAAGGTGATGATGTGCCAACACCAAAGCCGAAGAAGAAGAAGCGAGCTGCAAGGAAGGGCAAAAAGCAAATTGCTGATGATGAAGAGGATGATTGAGCTCTAAACCACAGCAAGCTACGGGGAAAATGAATAACTCTCATGATGCGAAAGATATACAAACAATTGTGACGAGCGCGTCGTGCTGTTCTATTGACGATCCTCCTATTAGCTCAGTGGGTGATGACAGCCTTGTTGTCGCGCAATCTCATTGCTCTTCGTGCCAACTTTGTAGCGTGCGATTCGTAGATTTGGATCTCGATCAGGCCGAAAGGCAAACCTAGCAACACTCGCAACCCTTTCCAGCTCTCGCACGATCTCGTCGACAGGCTGCAGCACGACAATCAGGCCCTCGAGTACCCTTAGCACCCCTCACAGCCTAAAAGCCCCATCTGCCAGCGGTTCGTCCGCCGCATCTGGCACAGCCTCTCCTTCGGACCGTTCAGCATCTCAACAGTCTACTGACTTGAAGGTTCACACCACGTCCTCTGAGCAGCCATGTAATCTGAGACAATTCCATCGAAATCAAGTGATCAATAATTGAAGGGAGTGTGGTGAGTTGTATGGCGAGTAGTGCTTTGCACTTGAGCATAGTGATGGGCGAACGAAGTGATACATGATCATTAGTTGAGGCGGATCATGGCGAGATCCGCTCTCTCTTGACATCGTAAACATACTACTCGCTCTGACATTTTGCCCCTGGATTTGAGTGATGCTATGAATTATACCTTCAGCTATATTCGCGTATTACACACGATGCATAAGCTGACAAATGCTTATTACAACATCTTCACAGGTCCTCTGTAGTTGCTTAGAAAAAGGTACTCCGTGAGGAGTGCCAAAGAGTCAAAAGTAAATCTAGATCGATATGATATCGGCTTATCCCTAAGGAAGACCTCTAAGATGCTAGTAGGGTACTTGAAATTATACTGTAAAAGTGGTGGTGTGAAGAGAGCCAATGAGCTTAAGAGTAACGCTAAGGTCGACTAAAATGATAGGATCTTACACACAGGGCTCTAAGATCTAGCTTAATAGAAGGCTGAAAAATATAGTAAACCGACTGGTATGAGGACTATCAACCAAATTGATGACATAGAGCCTCAAACTGACGCGCCATAACATACCAGCGAGCAGAGGGGAGGCACCTAGCCGTTGATACACGCGTTTATATGGAGTCAAGATTTACTGCCAAACCAGGTCACTATTGCCCGGCTGGCGCAATGGTAGCGCGCAGGACTTCTATTCTATACTCAGGGCTCCAACCCGAGTTTGCATAATCCTGAGGTTGCGGGTTCGAGCCCCGCGTTGGGTTTTCGCTCTTTTGGGGCCCCTTTTTTGCACTATCTCGAAGGGTATCCACACAATTCCAAAGTTACGCATTCGTGAACATGCTACGCTTGTCTTCTTGTTCTTCCTTCCTTTTTTGGCCGTGGAATCACGAATTTGTTGTCCCATGACAGATGATCTTGCTCAAAAGGCGGGCCTCGAACCCACATAAAAATCGCTCGCAACCCTAACCCTACTCCATATACGACACACTCTGCTCTTCCTCATTGGAAAGCGGGAAGGAAGAGGCCTGATGGGAGGGCCTAACGCATATCAACGAGCAACGTTCACGGCTAGGGACTGAACGCAGATCGAATTCATTAACAGAGCTAGATTACCGTCTCCTTGGTGGTACCACGACGGAAGGAATACATAGTGTTGCGACTGAATTGTCTAATGACTTCATACATCTCACGAAGCTTTGGGTCGAGAGCGCTTTCCCTCATCGCGACTTCAGGCATGAGGCTATTGCGATCAACACCCGCAAAAACTGCTTGCTGGCTGATTATTGGACCAATCTCGAGAAACATGACGTTGTCGTTGTAGAGATCTTCGGCAGTCTGATATTGAGGGAACAGACCGGGGGAGAAGGCGTGGGCAAGCATCATGGTTGCAGGGTCGAACTCGAATAGATCGACTGTAGTCGGAAGAAACCTGAAGTTGCAGATGCCTGTCACGATAATTGTAGTGTGTGGGTTGCGGTAGCCCTTGTAGAAGTGAAAGTCCACAGAGAAACCAATGCCGCGATCTGGAACGCGAAAGAACTCCATGTGAGCAAAGCGCAGAGGTTCGTCTGGTTGGCGGACGGTAGTTCCGGTGAGTTGAGACCCTGCGTAATAGATCAGTCAAGGAAAATCATCCACCTGGTATCGTTTTCATACCTTGTCTGTAGCTGGGGCAGAAAGTGAAGGAGCCGGGCCTGACGGCACAAAGATGGACTATGAGCCAAGCAATGTACTGTTGCTTCCAGTTCTCGACACTAATATCCATGCCCGACAATCTTTGGAACATGAGCCTGAGCTCTATATCACCAAGGTCGTTCCTCTTGTAATAACTTGTTGAGCGTCCCAAATCGACGGCTTGCTTGTGGATATGTGACGACGTCTGAGCATTCCACTGAGTGAAGATATTGGCGAAGTCTGGAATTATGCGAACCAACCACCAATAGAGCCAGTGGCGCCTTTGGAACAAAACAGCAGCCTGGGCTTTCGCCTCCAGCTTGCCAATTGCGTTCATCGCTACGACTACGGAAGTATTAGTGAGCATAGTGTAGGGAATCTGAAAGGACAATGATGCTTACCGGAGAACCATTCCTTTGTACGCTGAGTAATCGTCGAACTGTTGTAGACATCGGAGGTGGCATTCAACCCATAGACACCATCAATCCATAGACACCTTGAACAAAGTACTCGAAGTCGGCGCGAGCGTCTTGGCGTCTAGCACGAGTATTTGGCGAATCTCTGTCGAAGAAGAGGCTGCAGCCGAAGCCTGCACTTGTGCGATAGCCTCCTTGTCTTGGAAGAATTTGTCGTACTTCGCCTTTTTACGCGCGGAAATTTGCTTGGTTGGTGGTGGTGGAGGAGGGAGATCAGCCATATTGGTTCTGAGATGATCAAGTGTGTTAGCGGAAGAGAAACAGGGAAATGAATTTGGTTGTGAAGAGTGCTGTGGATAAACTGAGACTAGGGAAGTAGTCTTGTGACGTGCGGATTCCAGAGCTAATCCTCAGAGAAACCTAGGAGTCCAAGTAGGTCTTGTTAAGGGTTAGCACTGTGCGAGGAGTGCCCCTCTGATTCAGGAGGCGTCGAAGTGTTTTGATAGATCTTGAATCCTGAAAGCGAAGTGTTTGAGATAGAACGAAAGCAAAGTAGTCTTGACTGAGTGATGACACTGTGTGACTGATGTCGTTGAAGAGTTGAGTGAAAAGGGCGGACTTATCAGAGAATAGGCAAGTGCTGGCACAAGACTGTGTCGAGCTGCAAAGCCAGCGTGTTTGGATTGGAGTTTAAGAGGGAGGAGTTGGAGTTCGAGAAGATCGAGTTGGAGCTGAAGGAGAAGCACTGGGCAGCAGGATTGAAATTCGATTGATGACACGGTTGGGATAGGTGACAATGCGGTCACACTGGGCGATGGAGGTGGGCGCAGCCTTCAAGTTCTCGACAGTTCCATCTGCAGCTAGACGAGCTGCGAGAGTGGCAGCACTCCTCACAGCCACTGTTCATGCTGATTCAGAAGCCTCAGATACTGGATTGCAAGCGCGCCCGGTTAAGTCTACAGCTAGGGCCTAGCGAGATTAGACGAGCTAGGACAGTATCGGCACCACCTTTCCATGCTGATTTCGAGGCTTGAATACCGAGATCTCATGCAACCTTAGTTGGGGATAAGCTATTCACGAGCAGCTCATGAAAGAGCAGGGAAACGGAGACACTCTTCGCGCAGAGCGTCTCGAGCAGCAGGTCCTCGAGCTACGTGAAAGGGATGCGCAGACGAAAGCGAATAATGAAACAGCTTTACAGCTTGTTTGTGAACGAACGTCTGCAGCTGTCCGGGATTTGAAGCAGCAGATGGGCGTTGAAGAGCATCATCGCCAGCGTCTACGAAAGAAGTTTCCTGATATATCAGACGAAGAACTTACGGCAAAGCTTAACACGGCTATGTACAATGAGAAAAAAATGGAGAATAGGGAGAAGCTCAAGAATAGGGTTTTGACGAGAGTGAAGACATGAACGCTATATTAGCACGAAAGCCTACAAAGAAGCCTTGAGCACCACAGACCATGGAAGTGAAACGAATCAAGAAGCAGTCGATTTTCGTGGCGCGAATAAGGAGGAGTTCGAGACCGAGTCGGACGAAGAGGATGAACAGTGATGCACCAACTGAGTTCTGCTAGGGGTCCCCTACCACGACGCAGCATATTCTACATGGCTTTACGGTATCATGATGTTTGACATTAGGCATATTCTCTCACGAGCTAGGAGAGTGTCAGCAACCTTCACACCGACTTTTCATGATAAATTTGAGGGCCTTGGATATTGGAATCCTGCGTGCAGATGTGGAAGATGGTACTGTCTCAGAAACCCTTTCTGACCATCTCGATGGTGGTGAGATGTTGTTTCATTGATGGACGGGACGCCTGTTTACAAGATACTTCTCACAGGATGACGACGAGATTGGAGGAGCGAGGAATGCTGTCGGTGCTGCTGTATGTTATGAAGATGAGAAGTAAGCAAGAAAGGATATCACAATTGGTCTGAATAGTTTATTATGATTATTTGTACATCATCACTATGCAAATCTCTGCACTTTTCTATATTCGCAGCCTCACACCAAGTGCAAGACGCAAGTTTCACAGCTGACGCAGAGTTTGCACTCTTGCGCAAACGCAGTGTTCGCAGCCTGACGTAGAGTTTGTACTCTTGTGCAGACGCATCTTAGCGGCCTAACGCAGAGTTTGTACTCTTGCGCAGACGCATTCTAGCAGCCTATGGGTAGACGCTTGTTCCCCGGCTCCATGTTTCTCACCACAGTCGCGACAGGATCATAGAGACGAGCAGGATCAGCTCTTCTTGGCCATCATCCCAGTCCTCGTCATCCTGCTTATTCTCATGCTTGTAACCTTCCTCTCCACTACGGACAGTGTGAGGAGTGCTGACTTCACTTGGTTTGGTCCGGGAGTCTCACACCACCTTCAGCATCGTCGGAAGGGTCGTCTCGGATATTTCCAGCTTCTACATCTGCAATTGCAGCTTCAGGTGGTGTGGAGTGCCTCGGCAGTCTGCTTGAGGTTGGCATAGCCTGGATATCGGCATCATCTCTCCTGAGCTCGGAATGGGGATTCAGTTGCCTAGTGTTGGCATTACTGTTCGTAACAGCGGTGGGGGTAGTGCTGTTAGTGCTGAAGTTGTCTCTCCCACGACCAACAAAGCCTTCTCTTACTCTACTTCCACACTATCCTGGTTTCTCTACACGGCCTGAGGGCGATGTGTTAGTTATTCTTAGTATCAACCACAAGAAATAAGCATGTAAGACTTACCACCTCGTCCTCGCTAAGAGCCACTACGGCCAGCCATAGGGCGGGTTTGACCTTTAGGTCCACGAGGAACGATAGAAGACCCACGAGCGACCGGCGCCATTACACCCGGACCACTAGCGACAGAGCCACCAAAACCACCGACGAAAGAGCCACCATGCTGTTAGCCAGAGGCTGATCTTGCTTTAGCAAGGCGAGTAAGCTCACGCTGAAACCCGAACGGATCAATAGCATTAAGTATCATAGCGGCTCTCATCGCAGTGCGCTCCTAATCGGTAAATTGTCGCGGCATGGGTTGTTGAGAGACTTGACTACTAGCGCGACTATCACCATTTACTCTATCATGAAAATAGTAGCGGGCGTGATACTTAGTCATGTGCCCATTGTTGGCATTGCACACAGCATAAAAAGACGACGGATGTCTGCAAGCACCAGAGTAGTGGTTTCCACAGTTGCAGCAGAAATTTGGCCATAGTGCTGGGTGTGTTTGTGTTTGTGTGTGTTTGTTTATGTGTGAGTGAGTGACTGTGTGTGTAGTAAAGCGTGTGTAAAGAAGTGAGTTTGCGAAAGTTGATAGTGTTAAAGGATGTGAGAATGGAAGAGTTTTCACGGCAGCAGGTGGCAGTGAAATATGAGAGCGGAAACGAATCGGGTTTCGTGGTAGGGTCATCGTCGCCATCGCCGCCATCGTCAACAACCAAGATTGCGACGTGTCTGGCGGTTCTTTTCGTGTTTCAGATCCAAACAATAAATCACGTTTCCTTTTGCTTGTGCTATTACCCGTGCTGCATTCAATCGTATTCGAGCTCCTCAGATATGAAGTAAATGCGCCGCCCTGTATGATATAGTTGAGCCAAGAAAGCACTAGCATTGAAACCACTCTGAAACACAAAGAATTGCACTTGGCATCTACGTCGTGGCATCGTCATGTAAGATTCTCTTCCACCCAGAGGAAGCGAACAAACATGCATGTGTAGCATGCCTACCTAAGCAGAGTCGCCAGAGCTGTAATTTTGTGATTGCTCCAAACATCGCTGATGTCGTGTGAAAAGACTCCCTTTGTATGGACAGTTTGGTCTGCCTCCTTATGACGGAAGTCGTCATTCCTATGATGCGACGCAACCCATAGTACTTTTACATAGCTAGAGAACAGTTCTTGCCAGATGGACTGCTTGCTAGAAACTCCTTTGCTTCGAACTTGTTGTCCAAAGGTATTGCGTAGACGTGCAACAAAGGAGGGGTGAAGAGCTTCCGAATGGATCTATGCGGAGTCTTAAGAAACAAAACACTCCACAAGTATTTTGACGAATCTCACCACCATCACATATATCATATGTCACGTTCTGTATGCGCTTACAGAATGATGTTCGGTGTGGCACATGAAGTGAAGACTCGATCTCGGATTTGTTACAGTAGAGAATCACGCCAAAGACAAATTTCTTGGCATGACTATGTAAGCATCTACTTGGCACTTCTGAAGGACCGCACGGCAATCGTCTTGAATATGCTGTAATCGCTTTATCTTTTTTCTCGCTACCACCTTATGCTTCAACATGCTTCTGCACAAAATCGACAACGGGTTGGATATACTCCTTCCACCCTTCAATCTCCGGGCTAGAGTATACATGATCGAAAACATGAGGTCCTCCTTCCTCAATACACACCACAGTTTCCGTTCCCAACTTCTTCAACTTCGCCGCGAACTTGTGCGTCTGCTCCACCGGCACAGCATCATCCGCCGTTCCATGCAAGAACGCAGTAGGTGGGTACTTCTTCTTTCCACTAGTATACTCCTCTCCGTCCAATATCTGTTGTGGAGATACCGACTTGATGAAACTGAGAACTTCTTCGTGGTTATTGAAGCGTTCCGGGTGAAAAAGCCCGACGTACTTGATCCCTTCGTCGCCAAGAGAGTTTTGACAGGCAAGTTGTAGACGAATGCGGCGAGTTATTGGGAAGTCGACCTTCCAGTTCCTTGTTAGAGGACGCGCAAGGTCGCTATTGCTGAAGATGGCGTCAGACAGAGCGTGAGAAGGGTCATGGTCGTGTATCGCAGCGAGAATTTCGTCCTTGCTGAAGTCAGTTTGTGAATCATCTACTTCTTTTGAGGGTGCAGATGCCGAGGGCTTGTACGCTTCCTTGGGCGCTGTGGTCATCCCAGACTTAGGATCCAAGAAATCTACAACACCATAGATATCCACAACAACCTTTGGTGCAGGATCAAGACGTGTTGCCATCAAAGTGACAAGATGCCCGCCCGCAGATTCACCAAGAACACAATACCTGTCCGGATCCACTCTGCCCTCGCCAATAACACCAGGCAGCTCCTTCCGGCACCAAGCAATAAAATCGAGACAATCATTCAGCGACGTCTCGACATTAACATTTGGGCAAAGCCGGTATGCACCTCCAATGATGTGATAGCCGAGGGAATGAAAGGCAGGTACCATCCAGGGACGAGGCGTGAAATGAGCACCACCTATCCAACCTCCGCCATGAATCCATGTGATGTACGGACGAGGACCAGTGAAGTGGCTGGGAGCAGGCCAGACACGAGCACCTACGGACACGCCATGGACTGTTTTGTAGACATGGTCGGTGAAGTTAGGAGGAGCGACATCGGCGTCGGATTTGGTGAGGGCTTCGATGAGGTCTGCACGCACCATTGTGTGATTGAATGTGAAGGAGTGGTAGACTGAAGTAGGTAGCGTTTAAGGATATGCAGACTTTGGATTTCACTTGACCAACTTGATCTTGCAGTACACACGATTTCTTCAGAATGCAGGTTTGCCAAAGATAGGAAAGGACATGACGGGATGATGCTGTTGCTGTAGTGGTAGTCTATACATTACATCTTAGGCTAATTGGCTAAAGTGAGGTGCATGGCTTGGCACAGCTGTAGGAGGTTTTGACAAAGTTGCCTGGAGAAACATTACACAAGTATCGATCGTGAAAAATCTCCTCAGGTCTTATATGAATCACGGACTGAAGTTAAAGATATGTCCATTTCCTTCTGCTTGCTCAATACGCTTCCTCGACTAAGTTCATACACATCTAATGTACTAGGCACAATATAAGAACGACACAAATATACCTCCAATCCTCTCCAAGCAAGGCGACTAGTGATTCTTGTTGTTTCATGTGCGCCATGCTTCATCTTGTTGTCATAAGTCGTGTTATATCATATTCATCAGTGCTTGCAAGCTTCTCTTTGGTCTTACTCGACTCTTCCCATCGAAACGTGGGGTGCACTGCCTCTTCTCTCTTATCCGCTCTTTCCACTTTCTTCCCATTCTTGACCACATGCAGACCGCCTCACTGATAGCTGCTTGAAAGTGTCATGCGAGGTTGCAACGGTGACGGCATGTAACCGGAAGATGTCAATACGCCCAGATGCCTAGGGGCATAACCGGTCAGCTCGTCGTATACGATACGCTACCATAGAACATAATGCAACCAATAAAAGAGCAATTGGGGTATATAACAAAATCCCGAAAAGCAATCAATGCTCATAGGGCGTGAGACGAAGGAACATCAACCTCACCTGGTTGTCTGAGTGAAGTCGAATGCCCAGTTCCAGTCTGATAAGAGCACAAGTCAGCTACGGTCGAGAAGACGAAGATTGACAGTCTAGATTGGATTCGGCTCAACTCACCTTCGAAGACTTCAGCTGGGAAACTATAGAACGATTCTGGTGGCGGAGCCATTTGCGGCTGCTGTTGCTGATGTTGCTGCTGCTGTTGTGGTGGCGAAGCTTGCTGTGAGGTGGAGTTGTTGTTATTGTTGTTGCCGTTGGTAAATTGATAATCTGATCCATTATGACTCCCAGCGTGCGGGCCAAGCATGGCACTTTCTTCATACTGCTGTGAGTGTGTTCCGGATGGTTGGTTCATTGGCAGGATGTTGTGCTGTTGGTCGCCAGTATGTGATTGTGGAGGAACATCCTTTCGCGTAATGTGTCGAGAACGTTGCTGCTGCATATAGCCATCCATTCTATGAACTTGGCTGCGCAGACGATCACTAGCGCCTGCAGCTCCACCCATACCAGCTTCGAGGCTACTGAGTAGGTCGGCAAGAGCAATACTAGAAGTATTCTTTAGTACGAAATACATAACACAAACACCAGCAAGTCCAACGCGGGGACTCACAGCACAAATCGAACTTTATCATAGCATTCTTCATTGACTGGTTCTTCAAAGACTGACTCCAAGATAGTGCCGATGCTGGCCAAGTGATGGAGCTAAAAGAGTATCAGTATACCAGCCCTTGATCAATTGCAAACTACTCACGATCGGGGTACTCATCGCACGAAGGTACGACACAGGGACCCTGGCAAAGGTAGTGACCAACTCTGCCAGAATGTCACAACGCTCCAGAGGTGTTGCTTCAGCAGAAGTCAGGAGTGTCATGCGAACAAGCTAATTTGGAAGATATTAGTACGGTTCTCTCTATCATGATTTGCTCTTCATCCATACTTGAATCGTTGCGGCAATATTGGCAGCTTGAAAGCTGAAAAGATCCTCCTTTTGATTCATGGAAATCGGCAATGTTTGACGGAACCGAACAGGTAGTGAATCGTATTTATGCATCATGGCATCCAGAACGGCAGACTGTCGAGGTAGTTTCATCTTCCAGACATCGGCAACAAATTCGGTATGGTCGGTCTCTGGACTGCGTTTTCGGAAACCATCCAGAGCGTGTTCAAGGACTCGGTATAAATCGATCGCAAAGTTCCAGCCTCGTAACCAGTTAACAGGACTATTGACACTGCCCCAACCGTTCAAGGTATATGCAAGCGAAGTCTCTGTCGACAACGAAGAACGACCTTGATTCGCCGCTTCATCGGTCATAATGCTCAGATAGTCGTCATCGACTTCGGCAGGATAATGCACGTTGGTCTGAGCTTCTCTACCACTAACGACACTGCCCCATACTGCAGCTGCATAGACCTCGAAGGCATACATCGCCCAAAACTAAATAAGCTTAGCGCTTGACCAAGCAGCTACAAAGAGCATCCAACTCACCAGTCTTCGTCTTTCCTCTTTCTCAATCACAGGCATCGGCGTCGTCCAGTACTTTTCGTCATGCAGCATGCAGCACTTGACAAACGTATCATAGAAGCCGAGGTAGTAATGCATCTTTGGTATTTCCCGATTTTGTAGAGCTGTTAGTGTTAGGAAACAGCAGGCACGCAGATAGTCGAGTTCTCGTGCGGCGCTGATATCGCCTTGAGGTAGTGCATTCTCAGCAGCAGTGAAGAAGGCGTCCGATGGTGGCTGAGCGAGAGCTTTTGGTGTCCAACGGTTCGAGTACAGTGCACCATCCCGCACTCGAGCAGAAGCAAGAGCACAAACTGCCATTATTGTCGCGAAGAAGGGTCGATTCGTCTGCCATTCTCCTCTTGAGACTCGATATATCAGAGTAGGTCGGTGAAAGAGGGGATAGCTATGATACGGTTAGCACGCTAAGCTGTCATCTCGACCGAGATATTGCTTACAGTGGGTAGATGACCTCAAAATACACTTCGATTAGGTCTACAATCATTGCCTGTGGAGCCACATTTGGCGGTTGCCATGTTTCATCGCCAGCATATTCGGATGACACGTTTACGGATGCTGCAGAGGGAGTGGGTGGGCTCTGTACCTTACTGCTCATGTAAATTAGCACGTGACCATTTCGGAGACAAGATGCCACCAACCTCTTCCCACCCTTTGCGCCTCTCTTCTTCGTCGGTCTATCATAGCTGCACGACTGATCATACTCCACACAGCTCTGGCATCTTCCAGAGTCTTCAGGACTAGGACTGCATCTGATGCTTCGAGAATGGCAAAAGTCGCATGCTTTCGAGATTCGCTTTATTTTACGAGGCCTCCCAGACTGACCATTCACTGCAGTTGCTTGATTCGGTGGCACACTGTTTCCCTCTTGGCTAATACTGCGACTTTGAGAGTTCGATGAATTGTCCATCTTCGTTTAGAACAATAAGTCACTCCTCTTTGTTGCCTTTCGGGCTGCCTGTTTGCTGGTAAGTGTTCTTGGTCTGCTGATCGTAGGTATGTAGAAAGCAAAAGACGAGCGTGCGCGTCTCGCGCCAGATCCGGTGGCGTTGATCAGCTGGATATGTTGTGTTGCTGTACTGGATATTTCAGGAGTCGACAGCAAAGCCGCGACGCAAGTCAACCAGTTTCCTGTGCAGAGGCCGCAAATGGCCACGCGCAACCACGAAAGCTTCAAATAGAGTCAATACGCCTCAATGACAAAGATCTTCGAATAATCGGAAAAAGACCAGGTGGAGGTCGAATTAGTTCAATGCGTTCAATACGCCTGAAAGGCGAGATGGCAATGCAAAGATTTAAGCAAAAAATAAGATGAGGAAAGGGAAACCGACATCTTCCGCCTTTGACGTAGAGGATCACGTGCTTGATACATAGTGGATACCCTGCTTCTGGAGCAATCATCCGGGTGATATCCTGCAGCCGCCGGTAGGCCAGTCTAGACCTTGCAAGGATAAGCGAAACTATGACATTGTGAAACCAGAAAGACCAAGTCATAAGACACCACAGTGGTTGGAACTGAATGCTGCTTGATGTGAGAATGTGTATCTCGATATACATATTTAGCTATGAGAAGTACTCAAAAATCATGGATAGAGGTGCCCACCCCTCTTTCCTCCGCAAGCTTCACAAGTTCCATCCCTACAACAACATCCATCAATCCCATTCCTACACTCTTGTATATCACATTTCCCCTCTCCATCCAATCCGTCAATCCTTTGTTCCTGTCACCGCTCTCTCTTTCTCTGCTGCTGTTTCTAGATGATAACTTCTTGTGCGTTTTTTTACTGCTGTCTCGGTCGTCCCATCTACTTATGACTTCCTCCTTGTCAATTGAGCTCTTGATTAGCATAACAATCTCACCAATTTCAATCACGCTCTCCCCACTAACGCCAGATTCAATGATCTCCCCGGCTTCTTTGAAGACGCCATCGATTGTGTCAACGACTATCGCACTACCTGACTCGGCATATTTGTGGTGTAGACCATGATGTTTGTGAGGCCCTCTTACTGCTTGGTGAATCACCTCAATTGGGATCTCCTGCATGTGAGGTTTATAGCTTCCGATGGCTGCTATGTATCTTCCTTTGGTATGTGCTCCGGGGCTCGTAAGAAAGCTGCCAGGAAAGAGAGGCTCGGTAGAAGGTGTAGTCATGAAGATAACATCAGCATCACGAACGTGTTCTTTGAGGAGGCGATTGTATTCGCCAAAGGTGGGCGTCAGAAGGTCCGTTCGCAGTTTCTCTGAACGGAAGGCCGCACTGACTGTTGGATTGAGGCAACTTCCTAAAGCTTGTGCCAAGTCTTTCGCATGGTCAAATGAGCGGTTTATGATGTTAAGATGGTGTATTTCAGGACCACGCAGGAGAAGTGTGAGGTAAATGTGCCAAAATGCTTGCACCCCAGCTCCGAAACAAGTCACCGTATGCACACTGTCTCGCGCTTTCAATAGCAGAGTTGAGGCCAATGCTGTCCTGAACCCAGTTAAGGTCGAGGCATTGAGTAGTGCACGAGGATTTCCCCGCTCATCGAGTAATGTGAGAGAACCTTTTGGCGACGTAGAAGGCGGTGTCACATTCTGCGGCGGTTGGGACTCCTTCGATGTCTTCGAAGAACGATATATGCTTCTGCTGCTATTTCTCGTTGGGGATCCTCGTGGAGAGGATGGTTCTGCAAACGAGATCCTACTTACTCCTGGTGACGTCGAAATCGATGGCCTGGCTGATGACCTATATGGACTTGAGGACAGAGGTGATTGCGAGCTCTGACTGTCTGATAGGGAGAGAGACTGCAGATCTGTGGCGACGGGGTTTAAAGGAAGTGCGGTAATGGAGCTCGTGTTCGAACCTTCTGCAATAGTGACAATCTTCACACCCTTCGCATTGTCGCTGACTGATGGCATGAACAGAGTTGTGCTGCCATCCTTACCATGAACTGAGACTCGGTCAGGTTGATTTGTTGCGCAACATCCACTCTGCTCTGTAGTTGTTGCAACGGAATACTGGTGAAGCGCCTCAGCAAGCGATTTATGAAGTTGTATCACATCCTCTCGTCTTAGAGCGAATCTGAACGTAGATCAGCACGCCGATGAAGCTTCATATATAATCTTCTTGCACAACATACAGCACAGCATTCACGTCGGCATCAGTAAGCACAGTCAAGGGCATGATGAGATGGTCGATTGCCTCTAAGAACGAGTAGAATAACACAGTCTGCGAACTGCACAGATTAGAAGTGGATGTAGCTTGAACACTCGTACGGCACTACAATGCAAGATGATACAGTACAACTAGCAATCGGACTTGGTATTCCCTCAACGAAACTGTAAAGATAGCAGGCAGTCTTGGGGTTCTCGGATAGGTCTTGGCGATGTATCTCTAGGGTTAGGTGTGTGATCTCGGAGCGACTCGCAGCAACTCCACACAAACTGATTTTCTCTGTACTGATTTCGACGACGACGAGATTCTTTCGACAACCGATTCAACAACACCGTCGACAACCTAGCACCATGGTAAGCCCACTCGACGCTCGACAAGCACACTTAGCGAGCTCTTGTGCAGCAATCGCCCTCAAGCATTGCTTGCTCCCTATCCCAGGCGATTCAGCTGGAAACAGCTTCTTCGCAATGGAGATTCAACAAGGCTCAAGAGATCAAGATGTTCAATGAGTGTTTCACACCACTCCATTGCATCTGCTCTTTAGAGATTAGAAACATGTCGTCAGGACTTTACTGACGTCTTCTTTTCTCAATGACCATAGCCTCCCAAGTCTGGAAAGAAAGCTGCGCCCGCTCCGGCCAACGCCAGGGCTGCTGGCACCTCCAAGAAGGCTCCCAAGGTAGGCACATCTGTACTCATATCACTTACCTCGACATGCTGACATCGTGCAGAACCCTCTCATCGAGCGCCGCCCTCGCAACTTCGGTATTGGTGCCGACATCCAGCCCCAACGAAACCTCTCCCGCATGGTGAAGTGGCCTCAATATGTTCGCCTCCAGCGCCAGCGCAAGATTCTCAACATGCGCCTCAAGGTTCCCCCTGCGCTTAACCAGTTCACCCACACTCTCGACCGCAACACCGCCGCACAGACTCTCAAGCTCCTCCAGAAGTACCGTCCTGAGTCCGCCAACGACAAGAAGGAGCGTCTCACTAAGGAGGCCACTGCCATCGCTGATGGCAAGAAGAAGGAGGATGCTAGTGAGAAGCCATACGTTGTCAAGTACGGTCTCAACCACGTCGTCGGTCTCGTTGAGAACAAGAAGGCCAGCCTCGTCCTCATTGCCAACGATGTCGACCCTATCGAGCTTGTCGTCTTCCTCCCCGCTCTCTGCCGCAAGATGGGTGTGCCATACGCTATCATCAAGGGCAAGGCCCGTCTCGGAACTGTCGTCCACAAGAAGACTGCTGCTGTCCTTGCCTTGACTGAGGTCAAAGATGCTGACAAGTCCGAAATGAGCAAACTTTTGCAGGCAATAAGCGAGGGTTACACAGAGAAGCACGAATCCGCACGCCGACAATGGGGTGGTGGTATTATGGGACAGAAGGCCAATGCGAAGATGGAGAAAAGGTTCCTTTCCTGCCTGCTTTTTTTCAATTTCACTCAACTAACATTGTTCACAGACGTAAGGCATTGGAGAACAGCATCAAGTAGGTCCAATCTCTGGCGATGTCTTCGGCTTTTGCTAATTCTTTCTAGGATATAATCGGTTGTCTTATTCTGACTGTGTATTTGCACGAATGATCGACGTTGATGCACAAAATGAAGGCATTCAATGGGCAGGGAGCATACGCTGGGTGGAGCGTTTCATGCAAGCTTCTTTACGATATCCCGGTTTCTGTCAAATGAAAAGCTTTCCAATTGTCGTCAACATGTTCAATATTGTTGTCGCCTGTTCCATTTTTGCATTCGTTCGTGCTGCTGTTCTCTCGTTGTTGTTCATCCTTTCAATATCTCAGCCATTTACCCTCCACCCTCACAGATGGTATGGTCTTGTCACGATCTTACCAACATTGTGTAAGATGAAGATTCTCCCGGAAAAGCAGAGCATTGAGCAAGATAACGCCATTACTCTTCTTATTCCGACCACGACAAGATATCCATGTCTCTCACCTCGGTATAAAAGTCATGGTGATTCTGTTCATTTCATAATGGATCCTCCCAGACCTTTGCTCTGTAAGAACTGGTTCAGTTCAACAGACTAACTGATGCCCGAAGGTGATTTGTAGGTTGTCGAGGCAGATCAAGTACAAGAAAAGCAGAGTAAATCCAGAACTTCTCAGCAATGATGATTTCGAGACATCGAGGACCGCCGTCTCACATACGACTATCAAGTCAATCCGACTGGCTACACACCATAGCGAATATCTAATGCGTACACGCAATCTAACCTCCTCGCACGACCTGGAATGCGCGAGATCTGTTCAATGTAGCAGAGCAAGTACTATCTAGGAGGTGGTGTGACTAGCTCTACCACAGACAATGGACTATCATTGTGATGGCGTATTTGACATCAAAAAAGGACATCCCCAGGCCTGGTGTGCAGAATCCATCCATTTCATGGTAATTGTCATCTCGCTATCTTCTTCGTCTGAATCCATATCACCTATCTCCTCGATATCTATATCTACATCATCTCCTTCCTCATAGTCTTCGTCAGCTTCCTCGCGTTCTTACTTAGCAGCCTGGTACTGCTGACATTCCTCACTGCAGAAGAAATCATCGTCAAGGAAAGCCATTGGTGACGATTCCTCTAGTTCACAACCTTCATGCCATCTAGACTCGTAATAGGCGTAAACTAGAGGCTCATCCTCTTCGTCCTCGAAAGATAGTCTCCTACAATTTGTGCAGTGGGCAGCTAGATCATGTTCGGGATGGTTGTTCTTGCGCACTCGTGGCTTCTCATTGCCCGTCACATCGTCAAGATTTGCTGCATAATACCGCTCAGGTGGCGGCTCTTTGCTCGTTTCTTGCCATTGTCGACGGTCAAGCTTCAGGTCGAGGCTGCCGGCGACAGTTTTAGCCCCGTTTCCTTTGTCGCCTGCTGGGGTCTTTGGAAGGAGCCTTGCCATCTAGCTTGTACTGTTGCAGCAAAGCTGGTCTGTGACCATCGGTATAGCACTGGTTGACGGAGGGTTGAAGATCGGTCATCTGTCGTAAAAGTAGCTTTGGCATGACAGGATTGTTCGCATTCGATGCCAGTTCGGGAGCGGCGTCGTCTTCCTGGCGCGCGTTGCGGAACTGATCATGACTATTAGGTCTATTGATCCGAACGACTCTACTCTTGTACGTAGATGTCACCTGTCAAAGATCAGCATAGTGTGCGGGAAAGTACTTATCGACTTACCCTAGTTATCCTTCCGTCAAACTGTTGACTGTCCAAACCTTCGAGGTATGGTGAGCTGGACTGACTTGTTGCATGCTCCTTACAGGTTCAGTCCGTGGCACGACACATCGTATAGCAATACGAGTGCTCTTATTGCTGATGCGGGTCGTTCAATCTCTCAGTGTGTAGCTTATAACGATGTGTGTAGCTTGTAAAGCCTGGGAAGGCATATGGGGAATGGGTGAATTTCCGTTGGC
>Ga0160427_10000997_pt1 | contig 17325 bp, 21 predicted proteins | sample SolpanmetagenomL_FD_108194 | JGI IMG/M metagenome (GOLD analysis project Ga0160427, IMG submission 108194) | Solar panel surface microbial communities from Lawrence Berkeley National Laboratory, California, USA - L | ecosystem: Engineered > Built environment > Solar panel > Unclassified ...
ATTTTAGCCATCAACCCTTCTTCTCCATCCGCTTTTCGAATGTTGTACCTCGCAGGAGAATGACATGACGGCAAAGAAAAGAAAAAGCACAGGAAGGGAAGAAGGAAGGAAGGAAAATGTTGAACATGTGGGGTTTAGAGCAGCCTTCTTTCTGCCCCCAATGAATGTCCTCGTGATCACAAGGGTTGTCCGCCTGCATCAACCATCGTGTGTATTTATAATTTATTTATTGATTGTATTTTTTTTATTTTTTTTGTGCCGACCGACCTCTCATAAGAATATTGGTAGGTAAGTAGGCAAGTACCTCGCTCAACATTATCAACATTGTCAACACCAGCACCTACAAACAACCACACATGACAATTTTAAACAACAAGAAGCAAGCATTGACAAACACAAACACCTCTCAGTCTTAAATTCCATCTTCTTGCAAAGAGACGTTTCAATTTGCTCTTTATTTTCGATACTTGTATCAATTGGCAACAGTTACGATCGCCAAACATTGAGCGTTCGTTGTTCGAATCATATTTGGCCCAATCAGATAGATACGTCCAACTCGGACCAATACCAAACACTCATAAAGTGCTAGCTAGAAAATCGACTGGTGACTTCGAATACCCCAAAATCCAGACGACACACTACATACAGTACTGTATGTATTTGAGGAGGACGAAATAGACATCCCGACTGAGGTGTTCCAATAGATCAACCTGTCTGTTGGAGAGCAGAACACTCTTGCCAGATTATCAATATTAACAACCTGAAGGCTACGACTGGGGAATATAGTGCTCGACTACCTGCGCAAAGTTGTCGACGAAGCAGCTTCCTTGCCAGTTTCAATCAACCCGAACAGCTAGGTCCACAAACCTTTCAAGAAAACTCAACATCAATCGCAACTGTCACAACTTACGACAAAGAGTGTCAGGAATCTACAAGCGCAATTCGCTAGCCTTTTTCTTTTCTTAATTCCTGGCTCTCCATTGCTTGGTCCTACATAAGAATTATGCTTTACTACCTACAGCTCTTCTTTGTAGGATATTTTGCTATCACAATGATTCTCGCATTACTTGGCAATTTGTCCAAGACCTCACGGTTTTTTGCTAGAATATTAGTCTGCTATATGCTACTACTTGTTTGCGCGTCGTATGGTGTTCTTGCCAGTGTAGTCTTAAGGTTAACGGGGATGGTGAGCATTGCACAATGGACGACAGGGAGGGCGTTCAGATACTTGCTATGCCCGGCGATCGGCTTGAAATTTGTGGTGGAAAACGAAGAGACATTGAATAAAGTCCGACCAGCCGTATTTTTGAGCAACCATCAATCGTATGTACTTCCCGTTCTGGGTGACACGAGCTGCATTGGAATGGTGGTAGCTTTGGAGTCAACATGACAGATAGTTAGCTAACCTTTGACTAAACGTCTTTAGAGAACTAGATATTGCTTTGTTAGGAAGAGTAAGTGGTATTCGCATAGTAAAGGATATTTTCATAGTTCATCATTTCTGATTTACTGCCAAACTAGTTGTTCCCTAAGCATTGCAGTGTCAGCTCAAAGCGAAGTTTGAAATACGTTCCCTTCCTTGGGTGGTTCAGTATGTTAAAAACGCGCCTCCTTCAATAGACTATTGACGCACATGATTCACTAACCACGATATCTAGTGTCATTGAGTGGTACCGTTTTCATTGACCGTGCCAACCGAACAAATGCGTTAGCAACATTTGATAGCGCTGCTAAATACATTACATCTAAACGGCAATCTGTGTGGATTTTCCCTGAGGGTACTCGATCTTATAGTTCAACACCTACTATGCTTCCTTTTAAAAAGGGTGCATTCCATCTTGCGATCCAGGCGCAGGTACCTATCGTGCCTGTCATTTGCCAAAATTACAGCCATGTTCTCCATGTTCCTACCCGTACATTCGAGAAAGGTACTATTAAAGTCAAGGTGCTAGATCCTATTGAGACCAAGGGCCTAACTGGCACTAAAGAGGAAGTTGATGCTCTTGTTCAACGAGTCCAGGGTGCTATGACCAAAGAGCTGGTCGATATGGGACTAGGAGGAGACAAGGGCAAGGCTGTTGGTGTGGAAAGCAAGCTCTCTGAGAAGAAGATGGAATAGATCTTCAGTGTCGATAACTATTACAAGATTTGCCTCTTGGCTGCTGGAATATACTGAACTTTACGGTATGGTAGTAATCACTGTATACTATATACCTTCATCGCGCTCATCACCATACAAGAAACCACCAAATTCCCTCCGTTCTTCCTTTCTACACAGAAGATACCTGAACATATAAGTATATGTGTCAAGCCTGTTCTTTGGAATTATCATTATTTTGTTCTTATGACTTTCTACAGTCTGTTTTTTTAGTTATACATTTTCTAGCGATATTCAATCTAGACCATGTATACCAGATCTTGTATAGAATCATGGCAGCACTTTATTGCATTTTCTATTTTTTGTGTCTGATTAAATCATGCCCCATCTCTCCTGGTCAGTAGGTGATGGTAGTGTTGTCGTTGTTTTTTCTCCTATATCATTTTGGGCGAGTGGTGAAGAAAATGAAAGAAGCAAAAAATAAAAATAAAAATAAAACGCCCAACCGTCCATGTGCATCATGCATCCATCACTACCACTCCCCATCCCAGCCATCCGAACGCATCCTTGTCTGTCGACATCATGACCATCAACCAAATCTGCTAGCCAGCATCCCAATCATCATCATCATCATCATCATCTCTAGCTTGGGTTCGTGGTGATGCTTCCACAGTCTACCCGTCCTTCCCTCTCTTCCTCCCTTTTACACGACATCGCCGGCCTCTCGTAGTAACACGTGGAATTTGCGAAAGACCTTCGAAGTACGTTATCTCAAACAACTCTTTTCAAACTGATCAGATCATGTTTTATCTCTACATAGTCAAGTCGTTTACAAATCATTTGGCTAACATTATACCCTTTTAAGTTCCCTGCGTATTATAAACCCTTAATCAATTTTTCTCGCATATAGGATTTTGAGCACGTTTTTTTTTTCTATTTTCGAATTTGTTGTCCTGCATCATCGCGAGCGATAAAGAGAACAATAGGGCTTCTTCTCTGCAGCTGCCTTTTCCTTCTTATACCCACCATGGGACAAACTTCCAATACCCACCGTCGCATTGTCGATGAAGAAGAACAGTCTCGACAAGACGGCGTGAATCAACCTCTACTACCACAATCGGAATCACCCAAATCAAAAACATATACATCTAGAATAAAACAATGGTTGACGGGATCTGGATCAATACCTGTTATCGCCGGTAGCATGTTGACATTACTTTTCCTCGGTCTTGCACTCTGGTTCATCATCGCTCGCGGCGATGTGCCTTGGCATCACGACAATAGTCAAAAACCATCAGATGATGATTTAAAAAACCATCTTGTTCAAGCTAAGCACGGCGCAGTCGTTTCCGATGTTGAGGTGTGTTCTCAAATCGGGGTGGATATTATGAAAAACAGGAATGGTTCGGCAGTGGATGCGGCTATCGCTTCGACGGTGTGTATTGGTGTCATTAATGGATTTGCCAGTGGAATTGGCGGCGGTGGATTCATGGTGGTAAGGCATGAGAACGGGTCGTCGCAAAGTATCAATTTTAGGGAGATGGCGCCTGCAGCGGCAAGTCGGGACATGTATAAACATGATCCCAAATTGGCGCAGTTTGGCGGGCTGTCTGTAGCCGTTCCAGGTGAACTTGCTGGTAAGTTTTTTCCCAGAAAAAAGCGTTGAAAAGATTGGATAAATAGTAGGGAGGAAGATCATAGTCTGACTATTAGCAATCTTGGTGTAGGATTTCACGCTGCCTGGGAAATGTACGGTCAAGTGGAATGGGCTACGCTTTTCGAAGATACGATCAAGTTGTGTGAAGAGGGATATGCCGTTACAGAGCGATTGGTCAAAGCCTTAGAATGGGGACGACCGACATTCGAGTCTAGAGGACCAAACAGTGAATGGAGTTTCCTCTTCAAACCTAATTCCACGAAATTTGTGAGGCTTGGAGACACAATTAAGCGACCAGTTCTAGGGAACAGTTTGAAGAAGATTGCCAAGTATGGCTGGAAGACGTTCTATCGTGGCGAGATGGCAGAATCTTTGGTCGACTATGTACAAAGTCAGGGAGGTATATTGACAATGCAAGATATGGCCTCCTACGAGGCTGTTGTTTCAGATACATTAAAGACGTGGGCTTTTGGCATAGAGATTCTTACATGCCCTCCTCCATGCAGCGGCCCAGCCTTGATTGAAGGCTTGAATATCGCTGAAGGTTTAGATATGACAGATGGTCACTCACCATTAGTCATGCATAGAGTTGTAGAGACGATGAAGTGGTTGTCAGCAGGTAGAACAGAGCTTGGCGATCCATTCGACACGGAATACCCTAACCAGGCCCGTGTGCATGAAATCCAAACTAAGCAATTTGCCGCAAGAGTCCGACAGAATATTAGTGATGATAGAACTTATGGTTGGAAGCATTACAATCCTTCTTATCAGTTCATCGAAGCACCAGGTACAAGTCACATCAACACAATAGATGAAGCCGGTATGGCAGTATCCTTGACTTCGACTGTCAACTTAGGCTGGGGCGCTAAGATATTAGATCCTGTAACTGGTATGTTTCTCTATTCATAATTTACTCCACCTGTTGCAAAAAAACTATCCATCATCTAGCCCCCTTCTTTTCTTTTTTCATTCAGCATAAAAGCCGCAAAAAAACCCAAAGCACGCGTCTAACCAAAAACAACAGGCATCATATTGAATGGAGAGATGGACGACTTTTCCATCCCCGGAATTCCCAACGCTTACCGTCTCCAACCTTCTGTTTACAACTACATCAAACCTGGCAAGCGTCCTCTCTCTTCTTGCGCACCCGTCATTACAGTTCAAGATGATCGACCGTCGCTCGTCATTGGGGGTTCGGGTGGTAGTCACATCTATACCTCTGTCGTCTTGACCATTCTCAAAGTATACAAATGGGGTTATTCAGCATTAGATGCTATACATTCTCCACGTGTACACCATCAATTAATTCCTGAAAGCGTGTTTGTGGAAAGTGGTATTGAGGACCATATAATACAAGGATTGAAGGATAGGGGACATGATGTCAAGCCCGAGATTGGAGGAAGTGTAGTGCAGGTGATTCATAGAAAGAAGGATGGCGTCATTGACGCAGTAGCAGATTTTTGGCGTAAAGGAGGGAAAGGAGCTGGATACTAGACATGGCATCGTGTTTAACCCAGGTAGTCTTGCTTTTTACGTTGTCGGTGTATGAGTAGAAAAGAAGGTGCAGTATATTTTTTTGGTTATAGTGAGGCTGAAGCTGCTCTTATTTTTGTATAATTAAATATAAATATTGAACATCAAAAAACTGGGATATCACCTAAGGTCACTCAAAAGTCTGGAAAAGCCAGTAGTGAAATGAAATATCTTTCACTAATATCACGTTTATAGCATCAAACAAACTGAGGACAAACATGAATTTGGTAAATTTCTGAGGCACACTCTTTTTACATGTTGATATAGTATGATTTACTCACATCATCTTCAAGATCTCATAAATTTCTACCATAAAGATTTAGGGACAAAAACATGGAGAGACCATTTCTACAATTCTATCAAAAACATAATTCCAGTCCTTAAAATTTCAATGCTAAGCGCTATGGATGCACCAATGTTGTACAAATCCAACAAACCAAATTTGAAAACAAGTTACTGAAATTCCTTGTACGATATCTCAATAGCAGACAATTTCCCCCTTAGTTTTTCAATCATGACATGCCTATAAGCAAAGATCGTTAGCCAATGCATCGAGTGTGAGGCAAGCAAGGATAAGAGCTGAAATGTATACATACTCTTTATCAAGCAACTTGTCCAGCTCGGCTTTAGTATCCTGTCGCAAGGGTACCATGCCACCAATATTGGTCGTACTTGGTGCGGCATCAATAATCTCATCAATGTCTTTGGTCGATATTTCGCCTACAGATTGTTGCATCTAGGTCACAGGTCAGATGGGATTTGATACGCATATCACATATAGTCATCGACTAAGCTCACCTTGTCCTTTTTCCGCTTCACTTGTGCCAACAACGACTTCATGCCCTGCAACTCATTGAACCATTCCTCCTCTGCTTTGCTGAAACCCTTGTATCCAGCATCCTGACTAACAGCAGTTAATTTGGATAAGAGATCTGAGACGCGTGTGTTTAGTTCTGCTTGGCGCTTCTTGATCGCCTTCGTCTTGTCTATTTGCGCATTCATTGTTCTTCTAAGGTCAGCAGCCTTTTGTACAGCACTCTGATATCCTTCTAATTGATCAAGGAAGAGATCTCTCTGTTTCATGGCTCTATTTGAAGATTAGTAGGTTTCACAAGAGTCAGACTTTCGACTTACTTATCAAAGATGTCCTGGGCTAGGTCTTGTCTGTCCTCGAGTTCTTGCATTACAACGGTCTTGACCTCCTCCAGAACTTTGTGGTTCTTGACTTCTATTGTTATAGGAGCCTGAAGATTGGTATTTGGATTGTTTCTGCCAATATTTTTCAGCTGATCTCGATATGATCTAATCACCTTGTCATCCAACATTGTGAAGGGCTCGTCTTGCAAATTTTCCTCTTGCTTGATTGATATGGAAGGTGCTCTTTCTCTGTTCTGCATCTTAAACTCAAGTTCAAGCATATCCTTGAACTTAGATGGCAGCTCCAAGACGGCAAAACCTGGTTTAGATATTCCTGCAGCCAATATTACGTAACCTAAGAACGCGTCATATATAATAGCGCTACCAGTAACGGCGTTGGTCGCCCTATTGACGTGTCAGAATTCTGACATATTTGACAGCGGGAAAGCAACTTACTCAAGAGCGCCTTTTTGTCTTCCGATTACGTGCACTACTTGAGATCCTTGCAACTCATTGAAGACTTTTTTCAATGCTATAGGGTCATCTTCCTCGTCAATAGCTTGAGAGATTTCTGACATCCAACCGTCAAACGAAACCAATTCTACACCAGTATTGTGGTTGACAAGTAGTGTCGCAGAGGACAATTTATCATATGTGAACACAGGCCAGTGCTCTTGCGCAGTCTTAGATGAGATTGGGATTTTCAAATTAATGCTTTCAAGTCCAGATATCACCGGATAAGGAGATCTGTCATTGAATCGTTTGTATTTGATCTGAATTTGTTAGAATACAACTTGTTATAAGAACAATCAACTTACAGTTTTTGAAATCCACCTTGGGGTGCAAGGTTCGAATTCCGTGAATATGTCTATGACACCATTCGAATAGAGCAGAGCGAGTACAGCGTACGAATCGGATGCAATATGCACCAAATCACAAGCAAAAACTTCACCATTACATATTTCTTTTGGAGCTGGCTGCAATAGATACGGTCCCTGGAGCAGAGGTGTATTGTGATCCGACAAGTGTGGTCGTATCATAATTTCAGTGTAGAGATCAGGTTCGGACTTGAATTTCGAAGTCTCTTGCCTCTTTGACTGTTTTGATCTAAACGTCTCTTCAATCCAAAGACTTTGCTGACGTGCTTGGAAAGTCTTTAACGGGGTCGTCTCTTCTCCCTCAACTTCTACGGGGTCCACCAAGGTGTTCAATTCATATCTCAATTCCTCAAGAAACCCCTCTGAAGCAATCCTGAACAAGAAACAATTAGTGACTACGACGTCGAGCATAAATTAGTTCATACCATTTTGCGGGGACGAGTGGACACAAGGAATATATGTCTCCTCCTCTCATTGACATATATAAGGTGAAAGGTGACCAAACTGAGTCAGCTGTGCTAAAGCACATAGCACTTGGTTGTAGGTCATCGTCGAATGAGAATCCTGTTGATTGTGCATTGCCTGACAGTAGATTTAGGTCCAATGTCTTGTCCGCGTGGTGAAAAGTGCCCTCATCATCCCACTCCAATTCATAGACACTAAAATTATGAGTACAATGCATGGTGGACATAGAGAATGATGTATAGGTACCGGATGATTGAATCCTCCGTCACGACAACTAAACACATAGCAGCGCCCATGGGATGCCATAATGCTCTGATGATCCTTTGTTTATTCATTTGTAGATCCATAGATCCTACTCCGACGCATCTTTGGTGTTTGTTAGTGGATCAATTTCGACTTATCAGGTTTGAGTAGAAATCATACCGAGTCCGTATTTTCCCACCAGGTTGCTGAGGCCGACCGATATCTGGCAAAAGACAGACAGATACATCGTGTTCGCCAACCAGTGCCATCACTGTTCCATTCGCACTTGTTTCGAGCTGATGTACATCGTAGGATACTTGTACGTCTAGTACCTATGCTATTTAGCCTTTAAAATGCATTTGGTTATCGGCAACAATAAATTGGCTTACCTTGTAATCTGCTTCCATTCCTCTTTCACTTTGAGCCTTGAAATCTTTCAAATCGGCGCAGCGAATCTCTTTGCCTACTGCTACAAAGACGTCTGTTTCTCTCATTGCAACGGTTCGTCTAGGAACAGCAGTCTGAGCAGATGAGCTCTCATAAGTCGACGGTGGATTGGATAGCAAGGATTGCACAGCTGAACCATCGCCGAGCCATGTTGGCAGGCCTTGTTGCAGCTTCAAACCAGGCATTGTGAAGATTGTTCTGTTATTATCAAGCAAAATATCCGTGGATTGCTGACCAGACAAACTGTGACGTATTTGCGGAAACTAGACGCTGTACACTTTTTGACGATCGACAGGTTGACCAAGTACAATTGATTATAGCATTGGCTTTCGATGTTTTCGCAAACTACCGTTGCTCTTGTTCTTGTTGTTGCTATTGCTAATGTCGATGGATGGATGTTGTTGAGGAGAAGTGTGGAGATGCTCGTGAATCATCCAGAGTCCATCACCTGTCAATACTGGATGCGTCCAATGATTCTCGTCTTTTGGTGTTCAGTCGCGAAAATGAAGATGCGTAAATTAAATGAATGAAAAATGATTAAATAAATAAAATAATTGATTAAAATAAAATAAACCCCAAAAAGAAAGGACGCGACGAATTCGGCAGTAACCACCGGTGAGTCGGGGCTTATACGTGAATACCTCACAGACACCTCCAAAACAAAAACACTTGAAAGAATCCATCCTCACGACATTCCTTCCATCACCTTGAGCACAATCCAATCTGTTCGTCAATACAGCTGATCTTCATCATTTACCATCATCATCACAGTTCTAGTGTCGCCTCGATCTTTGTACAGTGCTGAACGCTCTTTGACGACAATCCGTGGTTGAGTTTCAGTAGTGCTGGTCGCTAGCGTGTATTCAATATCTCAAAATCGTTGCGACACATCTACAGTCAAAGATCCCTGAAAAGTAAACATACCGTATTCACACAAATTCCAGTATAATGCAATCTATACCCAGTACAGTAGAACGTCTCGATAGACCGAGCACGTATTACGATAAAGGACATGTTTGTAACTCCCTGCTTTTCATAAGACTTTTTGGTACACGAGTTATTTTTCTGACACATTTCCATCATTTTAGAAGCGTAATGACGATGGATTGGCTGAGCATCCCCTAAAGGAAGCTACGACACTATATGTTGGGAATTTGTAAGCCGTCATGTCGGAATGAATTTCATTCCCTTGAGCGCTGACTGTATTATGCGCAGATCGTTTTATACAACAGAGGAACAAATACACGAGTTGTTTTCAAAGTACGTTTTTTTGTTTTTATTTCTCCATTAAACATGTTACTGGCCTTTTCCATTAACCAGTGTCTGATAGATGCGGTGAGATAAAACGCCTCGTTATGGGACTCGACAGATTCAATAAAACACCATGCGGATTCTGCTTCGTTGAATACTATACACACGCCGATGCAGTAGACTGTATGAAATATGTCGGTGGCACGAAACTAGATGAGCGAATTGTACGGACAGATCTTGATCCTGGCTTTAAAGAGGGAAGACAGTATGGACGAGGCAAAAGTGGTGGACAGGTACGGGACGAATATAGAGAAGACTATGACGCAGGACGAGGTGGCTACGGCAGAAGTATTGCTGCTGCTAGAGATAATGTTGGAGATGAGTACGACTGAGAGGCGACAATTGATTATGGAACACAGATTGCGACATTTACTCGGTGGCTACATGGTATTTCCAGGAAGAATGATAAAAACATCCATGCAGTATTTCATAATACAACCACTTAATTCGGATAACGTTTCAGAGCCACTTACTTTAAGCTGGCGGGATTGACGAAACTTGTTTCAATAAAGGGGTCTGTCGTTTTCAAGAAGTCATTCTAGGACAAAAAGAACTTGTATGATAATTTATGCCCTTGTTGATAGTTTAACTTCAGGTTGAAAATAATTGGATCAGCACCGACAGCATTGTAATCAATGTCAGGGTTTCTCTTTGCGATGGAGCCAGAGGATTACTAGGGCTAAACTTTCTACAAGGACGGTATCCAATTAATCAGTCGTGAGGTCAAAACCCATGTATCAATTAAGAACATGTGCAACTACAAGGCTCGCTAGCGCACATTCAAGTCTTGATTTAGAGGCTACGACCTAATTGTTCTGAACCGCTTATTGAGCCATCCTTTTGCTATTGTTGAACTGTATGACAGTCCTTTTTCAATAAGACCCTCTTTGAGCACTAATCAAACATGGGTTCACCAGAGCGACCTCCGATATCACAGACCAATACACAAGAATTCTGACGACATGATGTCGCTACCTTGTGTCATGCTAATACGTACGAGCAGAGGACAAATGACACAACAATACCGAGAACGATTGAAAGATGTACCTACATGCCCATATGGTCATGGGTAAGATTAACACTGACACAGTTCTCATTAGCAGCCTGCCATTTTTCATGCATTTGCGTTTGTCAGGGATGTACTGTACATTATACAATGTGGCCTTCTAAAGGGTTTACCTCAAATCTTATGCCAATCATCAGTGCTTGAGGCTGCGAAATCTTGCTCACTTACACCAGAGATCGAAGAGCGGTTTAGCTTCATGCAGTGACACCCGATTCAAAAATCATTGACACCCCAGGCACAATCACTGTGCTTTGACGACTACTTTCATCAAGGATAGTGATCACCTCCGCGAAGCGTCAATTTCTTTTCGAATCGGGTGTGGCAGTGTACATCCTCTATGAAGTGCCAGACAATGTACTGTAAATGTCACTGTCACAGTCCCCATATGCTGTATACTGAACACAAAGCTAGCGAGCGAGACTTCTGGCAGCAGTATTCTGTGAGTATACTGGAATGCTTGAATATGCAAGTCAAATTTTTTGTGCAACTTACTTTTGTAGATTGCAACTGACAATTGTCGTCCAATTGAAGAAAGATGGCATGATGCTCGTCTTTTCCGATCATTAACGCCTTTGGGTTTCTGCATTGACATTTGTATTTTGACCAACTCATTCTTTTGAATTTCCATGCATGCCTCATACCTCCTCTTTCACGCGTCTCTTGACTGGAAAGAGGGCATCCGTGTAGCATATAGCCTGTCCTGGTAGTTGTACAAATTGCTGAAATGAGCCTTTTCTCAGCTCAGACCCTATTTTCGATACATTCAGCACACTTTGTCAGATGTGCAGGTAGACCAAAGTGTCCAAATCTTATTATTTCAGATTGTACTTCAGTATTTCCAATTGCGAATTGACCGGGGAAATACACTGTAAAATATCAACAGTACCGCCCTAATATTGCTCCAACATCAGAGAGTATAACATCATTGAGGTTTAGAAAGTGGCCAACAATTTATAGCGTAGTATGGCATTATACTTGTAATTGCTATACCATGATATATTGACTAGCCTCTGTAAGAAAAGCGCAATCATTTTATGTCCTGATACAGTTCTTACTCATTATGGCCGATCCGCATAGTCTAACGCATTACAGTTTGCAACGGTAAAACAAGGATCATTGCAAAACGTACAGTAGATGGGCAGCTGCACAGCTCGCTGCTTAGATCGAGATAACGTTCGTAAATTAGGAGAAATACTCATCTCCTGGACCCACTGCAGGAATTATGTATCCCCCAACCACAAATGACGCTTTGCAAGCGTTTTTTTTTGTGGTGATTATTTGTTGATTTCCTGTCCAACGAGACATACGTATCACGAGAAGTACCAGGTACCGCAAGATGCTCCGAATGCGACGAGAAGGAGAAATTTTTAATTGAGATGAATGATGAACCTTGTCGTGTTTGTCCTTTGTAGATTAAGAGATGATGGGTTATTATTTATTGCAAGTGCTAACGACTGTGGATAGAATAGACTGAACGTAGATAGAGGATCGTGATAAAGTTCCTTCTTCCTCGGAATCTTCCGTCGGGTCTGCCATCCCCCCCATCCAAATGAACAAGGACAAGGATTGAGCAATCCGATATTGTTCAGAGAAGAAAAGGAAGAAAAAGTAATAAATAAATTTAAAAAAAGAGAGGATAATAGTCTGGTACAGAGTGGAAAAAGAAAGAAAATTATAAAAGATCATGTCAATTGCACATCAATATCGTGAAAAGTAAAAGTAAAAGAGAAAGAAAGAAAGAAAAGAAAAGAAAAGAAAAGAAAAAAGAAGAAGAAACGAGGAAAGAAAGACAAAATGATGGGGTTTCCTTATTCACTGCTGAAGTTTCTATGCTGCAGGTGGGTGTGTGTGCGCATATGCGCAAACTAGAATTTGAATCATATAGGACACATCCCTGCTCATCCGTGATGGTAAAGTCAGATAAAAAATTAATTTCTTCTTCTTCCCTTCCTCCCTCGACTCTCGGCTAACGTCCTATAGCGGCCTGTCATATAACCCGTCTGGCGTTTTCTTGTTTGCATTGCTTCGGGGGGTGGAAATGTGATGAGACATTAAGCGGTACATCGGTCCACATATGTATGTTGCTGACGATGGCATGGTGATGATGATGATGATGATGATGGTGATGATGAGGAGGAGGATGGATGGTAGCGATGATAACGATGGTCATGGTGTGCCTATGTGTGGTAGCAGTTGTGGTAGTGGTGTAAGATGGGAAATAGTTTAATACGTTCTTATTCATACAACCTGTTCTCTGGCAACTACCACTCAGTGCTAGGTAAGTGCCTAGGTAAACTGCAGCTCCATTCCGCTAGTGATTATTGTTGCAGTGCACATGTACCCAATACATGCAGAGCAAAACCATGGAAACAGGGCCATGTGCCACAAAGAAAAAGGTTAGTATCCTGCTTCATGTCTACGAGTAGAACAGCATATGCATAAAAAGAAAACAAAGGAAGACAAAAGGAAAAACGATATTAGTTCAAGAGAGCAGCGACTTTGATAGGACTGTGGATACTCGCAGTTGCCCAAAAAAAACCCTGCATGCATGTAAATTTATTGCGTTTTTTAGCTTTACGTTTCCCCTGATTGATTAGACATGCCGAACCAACATATGCCAACGATTCATCGACGATCAGATTTTGACATTCGAGAGTGGACTAGCGGCACTTTGTCAATTATTGAAGTGTGCTCTTCTTGCACAGTACTGTCCTTGATCTTAAATTCTACATGGCAGTCCAGTTTCCGACGTTGGCGCAATAGTTGTTGTTCATGATGGTAGCAAACAAAGCAAACAAACAAACACCCAAACAGACACTTTTATTTTTCTTTTGAACGGCAAAAAGCACAACTAGGAACAAACATCAGCGAAATGAGCCTGGCAATTCAGATCGTTTGAGTGACAGCTACTGCCGAAACGATATGCAGGTCTCACGACGATATATATACCTTCCTCCAAATAATCAGAATGTAACAGTTCTGAGATCTTCATGTCCTCTGCGTTTTCGTGAGTTTCAGAGTGAGCACGTTGATGATCCACGGCCGGCAGATATGTCACGCAAAAACTGAAACATGCTTAGATAAACAGATGTTGAGAAAACTGATGTTGTTATCACCAAGTATATTGATATTGCAGGCATTAACAACTGCCTTATCTACATATCCTAAAATAAATCATGCCTCAAGTTTTGAGTTGGTTCTTGTTCTGAACTAATTATATAATTCTCTTTGATGAATGAAATTTGAAACCCCTGACCACTAAATGTCTAAAGAGTCTGCATTGAAGAAAAAGAGGTTCCTTGTTTTGAGTGCACGATAAATGGAAGTGGGAAGAGCTTAATATATACTACTTCGCCTAAACATGGATCAAGGGCAATGATCTTTATCAGTATATCCTTGACATGGAATGTTGGTTATGCACAAGCCCAACTAGACAACCGAAAAGTACCCCCATCCCAATATTAAAACATGAGCCACAGATGTATAACATAGCTGTCATTGGTAAGAGGTCTAGATCTACTTTGATTAGAAATATTCGTAATGGAAAGCGAAGCGATACTGATGTAATAAGAAAGTAGTTTATTCACGTTTCAAACCGAGTTGAGAAAACTTGGCGTGATTGAATACGATGTAGCTTGAAATATTATGCTGTAGTCGAAATAAGCAAGATTTTACAAGACCTCAAAACACCTGCGGCAAGCGCATTATCATGCCTTCGAGCCCGTGACTGATGTGGGGAGTGGCGGATCCATGCATTGATAGAAAGAAAGAAAACAACTTTGGTCATCGAAATTAATCCATGTCATATTTAATCAATGTCGCCACAATCTTCGTGTCTCGGGTGCTGGGGCAGGACTATAGAGATCGGTCCGCTGCCAACAGGGCTAATGCTGGTATGCTAATATATTGCATCGATGCTTGTGGTGTGTTGAGGTATTTCCTGCAAGAGTAAAATCAACCTAATTCTTTATTGTTACGTGAGCCAATAACAGATATTTTACTGGCTCAATGCAAATAGTGACAATGTATACACACAAAAGGAAGATGAAGGGTTGTCTGTCGTGAGGAGATAGAGGAATTATACAAAAGCTATTTGGTCAAGGAAAACATTTACACAATGAAAAGAATTAAAGGATATAGTAAAACTCATGATAGTGATTGTGAAGAGAGAAAAATATTCAAATATGCGAGCAGCCGGTACTGCAGCTGCTATGGGAAGGGGGAAAAACGCTCCGAGAAAGCAAATTGACAAACAAAAAAACACTCAAGTTCCAAGAAATATGTGGATCGAACTTTGGAAAAATCGTAAAAGCATGAACGCCAGTGTGATCAACCATGACACCCGCTGCTTCCAAAAAGCAATGTAACATGAGCATAAATCAATTATAAAAAAAAGTGTTGCAAAATAGTCAGCTTATACTGGTAGTTTCGAATCGATATCTTGCTGGTTGTGATATGGAATGTTGGCTAGTTCTTCTGGATCCCGAACTGCCATTTACAAATTGTTGTGAGCGATACGACTTGCGGATTGCATAGCGTTGGAGGCAGCCATCAATGGCAGTCGTCTTCGTCTTGCATTAATGAACCAATTGCTGATCTTATTGGAAGTTAGTGTTTCTGCCAAATAATTCCATGTCCATGGGAAATGTAACAAACCTGATTCATTGTAAGACCAGTCTTGCTCACAAGGTCTTGTTTCTGATCTTCTGTAGGATAAGGATGTTGCTCATGCGCGTGCAACCACTTCCTGAGCAGATCGGTTATTGGTTTGGGGAGATTGCCTCGCCTTCGTTTTCCAAATCGTGACTGATCATAACCGTCGTTGTTTGGTTCCTCTTGTGGGGCTTTGCCGTAAGATTGGCCCTGGGGAGGCATCTGAGTATACGCCAAATGCTCCCCTCGCATACTGTTGTCGTGTATCTTGTGTTGATCAACTATCGAGGACGGTTGGTGTCTAGGAATCATGGATAATGAATCCATTGCTTCTAAATAAATCGGTTTGCCATATCCTGTGTTGATGTTTCTATCTAGAACATAGTCATCATGATTAAATCCTCTTTCACCAAAGGGCGCACGATGAATTTGTCGCTGTTCAGGTTCTCGGCGAGCATACGTATGATTGACCGAAGTCTGTCGGATAGCTCTTTCATGGTTATCGCTCACACTATGATGTCTAAAACTGAAAGGGCTAGGAGACATGTCCAAATTCGTTGTCTGCAGGATTGGAATTGAGGTCCTGTTGACCCGCTGAGCGTTCTCGCTTGGTCCCATCACATCAGGTATTCCAAATTGCGTCGGTAATGATTGAAGTGTCAGAGGATACGCAGGAGGTGGTGGTGGTATTGAATGAGCGAGCCTGTTAGGACTTTGTAAAACTCTCCTCGGTGCTCTTATGTTCAGACGTCTTTTCTTTTCTGAAAAGGTCACCTCTGGAGAAGACACGTTTAGTAGACTTGCTGAGGGTGTTGGCGAGAAGGGGCGCGTTATCGGGATTTGGGGGAAATTCTGTAAAACTTCTACTTCAGATCTACTAGATCTTCTCCTTTTGGATGGATTGTGAGAACGAAACTCTGGCACTGCCTATGGACACGGTAAGCATCATATATCATAGAGAAAGGTTTGAGGAAGGAAGATATAGTCATACCTCATAAATAGAAGGCAGGGCTATACTTCTACCATCGCACTCCGTTTTAATACTCCGAAGCTGTTGGAGGGCACTCTCTACAGTTGCACTACGTGTGCTCTGATTGTTCATGAGAGGTGATGAGTGCGTTGAGGATGGGGGAGTCACTATGGCTGAGGCCGACCAAGTACCGAAATCTCTCGAGTACTTATTACTATTCACAAGGTCAGGCTTGCCTGCAGATGTTTCCGTTAGCAAACTCTTGGGATGTATCGCGTAAATCAAAACAGTGAAGAGAGTCTCGGGAACGGGTATTTGTTGTTATAACTGATTGTTTGGAGGACAGAGCAAGACACCAAGATAGGAAGTAGAATTGAGATTTGAGTATACTGTCTCAGCTGACCATATTTTTGATGCTTCTTTAATGAAGATCAAAACCGAGGCACTGAATAAAGGTCACTATTGTGAGGTCTTTTACACTCATATTCTAAGTAGCTCTCCCTCTGTGAAGGAAGGCATGTTTTTGAAGTGTGATCCACTTGAGAACGTGCAATCGGTACAAGGACAATCCTCAGGCAATAGCTCTGGAAAAATCCGAGACGCTGTGCGTGTCATCACTGGTGGACACAAGACACAAACAGCCTTTGTGATGATATAACCAGCCTTTAACAAACAGTGTGCGGTGCTCTTTATAGTATTGGAAGCATTTGCTGGAAGAGTGGTTGAATGTAAAAGAGATTTTTCTCTTTTAAGAACTAACCTCGTATGCTTTCGCCCGGTGATTGCCAGAGATCTATACTAATCGGACTTGCTTTCCCTTCGGAATGTAAGGAAGATGGAGACCAAGACTGATGATATGTCGTCCTC
>Ga0160427_10000998_pt1 | contig 17319 bp, 20 predicted proteins | sample SolpanmetagenomL_FD_108194 | JGI IMG/M metagenome (GOLD analysis project Ga0160427, IMG submission 108194) | Solar panel surface microbial communities from Lawrence Berkeley National Laboratory, California, USA - L | ecosystem: Engineered > Built environment > Solar panel > Unclassified ...
CTGGGCCTGCTTCTTGGTGCCGACGAACAGGATGGTGCCGCCGCGCTCCGACAGGTCCTTGATGTAGTCGAACGAACGGTCGATCTGCTTCAGGGTCTTCTGAAGGTCGATGATGAAGATCCCGTTGCGCTCGGCGAAGATGAACCGCTTGAACTTGGGGTTCCACCGCTTGGTCTCGTGCCCGAAGTGCACGCCCGCTTCCAGCAACTGCTTCATTCCGATATACGACATGATGCTCCTGAGCGTTGTTAGGTTCCGATTTGCTTCACCCCTGCACTGTTTCCAGCCGCGCGACGCGTCCAGCACGCGGCTCTGGGCAGGGGAGCACCCAAAGAAGAAGTGTAGCACTCCGCAGGCCGTCTGTCCAAAACGAGAAGGGCCGCCCCCTGGGAGTGGCGGCCCGGACACGGCGAGACGGCGTTTACTTCACGCGCGACATGCCGTCTTGCGCCAGCTTGTAGCCGGGGTTGAGCGTCAGCGCCTTCTGGTAGTTGTTGAGGGCCTTGATGCGGTCGGCCATGGTCGTGCCCTGAGAGCGTTCGTACGACAGGCCCAGGTAGTACAAGTACTCGGGGTTGGTGCTGGCGAGCGCGGCCGCCTTGGTCAGGTCGCCACGCGCCGCCTGCAGAAAGCCCTGGTCAAGTTCGAGCCGGCCCATGTAGTAGTAGAACTCGGGGTAGCGCAGCGGATCGAGCTTGAGCGCGGCCTGAAGCTGCGCGCTGGCCGTGGCGCTGTCGCGGGCGAGGTAGCTGACCACGCCGTACTGCCCGACGGCGTAGGCGTTGGTGGGGGCCAGCCGCGCGGCCTGCGCCGCCTCCGGCCGGGCCGCTGTGGTGTTGCCGCTCAGCGCCAGCAGCTTGGCGTAGTAGGCGCGGCTGTAGGCGTCGCGCGGATCGGCCACCACCGCCTGCTGCAGGCTGTCGATGGCGGAGGTCAGGTCGCCGTTGGCGTAGTACATGTCGCCCAGGTTGTACAGGATGACCGCGTTGTCGGGGTTGAGGCTGCTCGCCAGCTTGAAGGCCGTGATCGCCTGCGCCGTGTCGCCCTTCAGTCGGTACACGTAGCCGCGCTCGTTGTTGATCTTCGAGAGGTTGACGTTCAGGGCCGTTCCGCCCGCCGCGCGTGTGGCCGTCTCGGCCGTGGCGAGGATCCTGAGCGCCTCGTCGAGGTTGCCGGTCACGCCCGCCGCCGTGCGGTCGCTGGTACCCACGTACTGCGCCTGATAGGTCTGGGCCAGTGCCACGAAGCCGCTGACGCTGCGGGCGTCGAGGGCCACCAGCTTTCTGAGCGTCTCGATGGAGGCCGAGTACAGCCGCAGCTTGGCCTGCGTGCGGCCCAGGCCAAGCAGGGCCTCGGTGTTGCCCGGATTCTGCTCGGAGGCGGCGCGGAACGCGACGTACGCGCTGTCATAGTTGCCCTGGTCGTAGTAGAACACCCCCAGCGCCACGTAGTTGGCCGCCGGAATGGTGCGGGTGGGTGCCGGTGTTCCCGGGGTGCGGGGTGCCTGCGTGGCGGGCGTCTGGACGGCGGGCGCCTGGGTCGGGGCCGTGCTCTGCGCCGCCGACACGTTTATCAGGGCCGCTGCGATCAGCAGCCCGAGGGTACGGTGATTCACTCTGAAACCTCCAGAATCGTGCAGCCACATTCCGCCGCGTACCGGAGCAGATTCGCATCGGCCGCCTGCCGGCCACGCTTCGCTGCCGGGCGCCAAGCGTGAGATGTGAACATCCTGACGATCATACAGAACGGGCCTCTCATGAGGGTGAAGTGGCGGTGAGAGTACATCTGCTGTCTGGCGGTACAGCATCCCGGAGAAGTGCACCGTGCTGCCAGCCGCACAGGCGCCGAGAGATCAGGATAAAGGCATCATGGCACACCGGCCGCGCTCTTTGCCTTACGGTTCATGAAGACGGTCGGCCCGGGCCGCCGTGCCATCATGCCGGTGAAGTGTCCGGTCGCCTGCAGTTACCAGATGAATCCAAGGGAAAGTCGGCCCAGCCGCGTCGCCTCGGGTTGACCGGCTCGATCGGGGCGGGGAAGAGCACCGTGGCCCGGTTGCTGCGGGCGCTTGGCCTGACCGTGCTCGACGCCGACGCGGTGGCCCGCGAGCTGAGCCTGACCCGCGAGGTGCAGGACGAGGTGGCCCGCCTGCTGGGCCCCGAATACCTGCTGTACCAGGACGGACAACCGGTGGGCCTCGACCGTCCGGCGCTGGCCGCCCTGGTGTTCGCCGACGAGAGCAAACGGGCGGTGCTGAACGGCATCGTGCATCCCCGGGTACGGGCGCGGATGGCCGAGCTGGAACGGGAGGCGGCGGCTGGCGGCGCGGCCTGGGTGGTGCAGGACGTGCCGCTCCTGTTCGAGGGCGAGGCGTGGAAGGCGATGGACGCGGTGCTGCTGGTCGACGCGCCGCTGGAGGTCCGGCTCAGCCGGGTGGCGGCCCGCGACGGCCTGAGCCGGGAGGCGGTGCTGGCCCGTGACGCCGCGCAGATGCCGACCGGACAGAAGCGCGAACTGCTCACCCGCACGCGTGGCGAGGTGCTCGACAACGGCGGAGACGAGGCGGCGCTGAGCCTGCAGCTCGGGGCCGCCTTGACGCGACTGGGCGTGGCTCCGGGCGAGCTGCCTGATGCACCGCCCGGACGCGTATAGTCGCGGGCATGGATCACCGAATGGACACCGGCTACGTGGGCATCCTGACCCTGCGTCTGGAGATGCCGTGGGTCAGCAACCTGAAGGAGAAGCGTGCGCTGGTGCGCCCGGTGGTCGAGCGGCTGAAGGTGCGGTTTCCGGTCACGGTCGCCCGGCTCGACGGCCTGAACGCCCACGACTGGGAGCTGATCGGCGTGAGCACCATCTCCAACGACCACGAATGGGTTGAGCAGACGCTCAAGATGGCGTCGGACTATGTGGCTTCGGGCGGCGAGTACCGCGTGACCGGCGAGGAGCAGGTGATCAGCAGCCTGAGCGACCTGCTCGGCTACGACGATCCGGAGGACGCGCAGGACGAAGACAACTGACGCCACCGAAGAACGACCGAGGGCCGCGCCAGATCGGGCGGCCCTCCTCGGTTGGGATGGGGTTCCCGGCTCAGGGGTTCGGCAGGGTATTGAAGGCGGCCGGCCGGCCCAGCGCACGCCAGTTAAGCACGCTCTTGCCGCTGAAGGTGGTGGCGGTCGCCGCGTCGCCGCCGGCCCAGTCACAGTCGTACTTCACGTTCTCCTGGCGCATGATCGGCCAGATGACGGCGGCGGCCCGGCCGGCCACGTCGCGCAGCGGAATGGTGCCGAAGAAGCGCGAGTCCTCGCTGCCGGTGAAGGTGCGGTTGTCGCCCTGCAGGAAGTACTGGCCGCTCGGCACGGTGATCTCGGCCTGGTTCGGCACGATGCCCTTGTTGGCGGTGGTCGCCTGGTTGGCCTGTGGGCTTTGGGTGTCCCAGCAGCCCTGGGTCTTCCAGAAGTCGGTGGTGAAGCTGGCGTTGAGCGCCGCGCCGTTGACGTAGGTGACGCCTCCGGCAATCCTGATCTTGTCGCCGGGCAGCCCGATCAGGCGCTTGATCAGGAAGGGGCGGTAGTTCCAGAGGTTGAAGAAGCTGCGGCTCTCGGCGGCGGCGGGCGGCTTGAAGATCAGGATGTCGCCACGCTTGAAATTGCCGACCCCCACCTTGTGCAGCCAGGTCTCGTACTTGGGCACGAAGACCCGCTCGTGGTGACGCAGGTTGGGCATCATGCTCACGCCGTCCACGCCGACCACCGTGCCGATGAACTGCGTGATGAGCACGGCGAAGACGATCGGTTCGAGCAGCTCCTTCCAGAGCCTGTACAGGAAGCCCGGACGCTTGGCCACAGTTTGATCGGAGGGGAGGGGGGTAACGGGTTCGGGTTGCGACATACACTGACCTTTATGGAGGGCGGCACACCATCGGCCCTCGCTGCTGGCTGGATTTTGACCCAAGAGGCGGTCCGGCGGGTGCGAAGTCCCCTGACGCCGCCAACGACTCGGACGCGCGAGTGGCCGGACCGGATGACCGGGGGCACGCAGCGCCGTCCTCGCCCTTGCGCTGGCGTGCAGCATAGCGGATTGGCGGCGGCCCGTTGGCAGCATGAATGAGAAGCGCGGCCAGCCGAGCAGGTGGCGTACACCCCACCGGGCCTGCCATGCTGTACCTTATGGCTGATGCCGCTCGCCGGGACACTCGTAGATGGGCAGTACCATCTGGTGCGCCCGCTCGGTCGTGGGGCCAGCAGCGTGGTGTATTTCGCGGTCGGCAAGGACGGCCTGGCCTACGCGGTCAAGCTCTTTCCGCCTGAACTGCGCAGCCACGCCGAGCGCGAATACCGCAACGGCGCGGGCCTGAGCCACCCCCGACTGGTCCGGGTGCTGGTCGCCACCACTGTGCAGGACCACCCGAGTCTGGTGCTCGACTTCGCCCGGGGCCAGGTGATGTTCGGCCGTTTCGCGCAGCGGCCGCCGCTGCGGCTGCACCTGCGCACCGGACAGCCCGGATTCGGCGCGCAACGCGCGGCCGACGAGCGCCGGGCCTACCTGCTCGCGCTGGTGCACCTGCTCGACGCGCTGGCGCACCTGCACGGCAAGGGCATCGTGCACCGCGACGTGAAGCCCGAGAACATCATCGTCGACAGCGACGGCAGCGCCCGACTGGTCGATTTCGACCTCTCCGGCCCGGTGGGAGAGCGCTTCGTCAGCCCACTGCGCATCGGTACGGTCGCGTTCCTGTCGCCCGAGGCGACGTCCGGCGAGGCGCTCGGTCCCGAGAGCGACCTGTATGGCGTCGGGCTGCTGCTGCACTGGGGGCTGTACGGCGAACTGCCGGGGGAGGACCTGACCGGGGGACCGCTGCCCGAGGCGGTCACCGGGCCGATGAGCCTCGACCCGCTCGACACCCTGCGGCGCGCCTTGCTGGAGCGCGACCGCACCCTGCGCCCGTCGAGCGCCCTGAGTGTGCGCGAGGAACTGCTGCGCCTCGCCGCCTTGCCCCTCGAATGACCGCTCCTACGAAAAGCTCCTTAGCGGCGCCGACCTACTTCGTCGGGATCGTGCCGCCCGCCGCCCTCACCGAGCGGGTGCTGGCGTGGCAGGCCCGCCTGGAGCACGTCGTGACCGCGCCGCACGTGACGCTCAAGGCGCCCGGCCAGTTCAGCGGGGCGCAGCTGACGGCCTGCGAGCAGGCCTGCGCCCGGACGCCCGCCTTTGAGGTGCAGTTGGGCGCAGTGCAGACCTTTCCAGACCGGGTGGTCTACCTGAGCGCGTCCGGCGCCGGCCTGCACGCCCTGCACGCGGAACTGGTGGCCGCTGCCGGGCGGAGTGCCGGTCGGTTCGAGCTGGAAGGCTACCACCCGCACCTGACGCTGGCTCTCGGCTGGCGACCGCTGAATGCTGCCTGGGCCTCGGCGCTGGCCTCGGCCCAGGACGAATTCGCTGACCTCGGCCGCGCGCCGCTGCGGTTCACCGTGACCGACGCCGCGCTGTTTCGCAAACACCGGGCGGGTGAGCCGTACCGGATAGTGTCCCGCTGGCCGCTGTCGGGCCGAGGCGGCTAGATTCCCGGGTGCCCCACCGGCCCCTCCCAGGCAGGCAGCAGCCGCACCTGATCCTGGCCCGCCTGAAGCCGGAGCGCCGCGGCGTTCGCCCGCTGCTCGCCCAGCCAGGGCGTCCAGTAGGCCCGCATGGTCGCGCCCACGAGCGCGGCGTCAAGGGTGGCGGGCTGCTCCGGCAGGTAGGCGAGCAGGTCCATTTCGGTCACCGGGCCGCCGTCCTCCTGCTCGGGGTCGTCGCCGCCCACCGGCTGCTGGTAGACCAGATCGACGGTGCGGAAGCCCAGGGCATGGAAGCTGCGGCGGCGCGCCTGCGCGTCCGACCCGGCCCGCTGTTCCTGCTCCCGCTGGGTCTCCGACTCGCGCCCCGGATTGACCACGTCGATGAACACGGCCCGGCACGCGCCGCCCGACACCTCCTGCAGCGCCGCCCAGCGCGCCTCGTGTAGGGCTCGCGCCACGCCCTGACCCCGCGCCGCCAGACCGACGCCGAGAAAGCTGGAGAACCCGGCGCCGGCGTCGCCCAAGTAATGAAAGACGCTGCCGCCCAGCAGGTGGCCGTCGTCGGTCTCGGCCAGCAGCAGCACGTTCACCCGCTCCGGGCGCTGGTCGGCGAGCAGATGCGAGATGTAGCGGGCCGGAATCAGCATGTCCGGCTCGAAGTAGACCTGATCTTGCAGGCGCCCGAAATCGGCAATGGCCGGGTCGGCGGGGTCGGTCACGCGGCGGATATGCATAGACTCAGGGTAGAGGGTGGCCGCGGAACTGAGCACTGGAAACGGCCAAGATGTCCTGGCCGTTTTCAGTGATCCTGGCGTTACGCGAACTTGGCCGCCATCAGCTTGATCTTGACTTCGTGGGCGCTGGTGGCCGACTGCATCGCCTCTTCCTCGGACATCTGGCCCTCGCGCACCAGCTTCACGAGGTGCTGGTCGAAGGTGTGCATGCCGCGCAGCGACCCTTCCTCGAGCGCCTGCTTGATCTCCTCGGTCTTGCTCTCGTCTTTGATGCAGTCGCGCACGGTGGGCGTGCCGATCATGATCTCCATCCCCAGCACCCGGCCACCGCCGAGTTTCGGCAGCAGCCGCTGGCTGACCACGCCCACCAGACTCTCCGACAGTCCCTGGCGAATCTGGGCGCGTTCGTGCGGCGCGAAGAAGTCGATGATGCGGGTCACGGTGCGCATCGCGTCCATGGTGTGCAGGGTGCTGAACACGAGGTGTCCGGTCTGCGCCGCCGAAAGGGCCGCCTCGACCGTTTCCTTGTCGCGCATCTCGCCGATCAGGATGACGTCGGGGTCCTGGCGCATGCTGGCCCGCAGGCCCGCGCTGAACGACAGGGTATCGCTGCCGAGTTCGCGCTGCGAGATGGTCGCCAGGCGGTCGCGGTGCAGAATCTCGATCGGGTCCTCGAGCGTCACGATGTTCACCGGCTGGTTGGTGTTGATGTAATTGATCATCGAGGCCAGCGTGGTGGTCTTGCCCGACCCGGTGGGGCCGGTGACCAGAATCAGGCCGCGCTCCTGCGAACACAGTTCCTCGAAGGTGGTCTGCGGCAGGCCGAGCTGCTCGAAAGTGGGAATCGGTTTGTCTTCGATCACGCGCATGATCAGGCCGATCGAGCCGCGCTGCCAGTAGGCGTTCACCCGGAAGCGGGCCACGTTCGGCACCCCATAGGCAAAGTCGGCGTCGCGTTGGGCCGCGAATTCCTCCCACTGGCCGGGGCGCCCCATCATCTCGCGGGTGAACTCCTGAAGGTGCTGCGGGGTGAGTACCGTCTCGCCATAGCGCCGGATCAGGCCGTTGATCCGGCCCATCGGCGCGCTGCCCGCCCGAAGGTGCACGTCACTCGCGCCGTCGCGCACCACTGCTGCCAATAACCCATGGAGGACACTCATCTGGCTCAGGCTAACTTAAGGATTCTGACAAAAGACTTCGTGCGTCGGCCTGCCGCTCGAGCTAAAGGACGGTGTAGAGGCACTTTCAGACGCATTGGAAACGCCCGCTTACCGGAGACGTCCTGTGGTCGACTGAACATGCCCTTATCTGGGGAATGCAATGTAAAGCGTTATTAAAGAAATAAAAAGGTTGCTAAAATTGTGACCTAGGGGTACACTGTGCTCAGCGTTGGGATTGACCGGGATCCGCCCGGAATTGCGACAGGCAAGACCCTCCCAGCAGTACTCTTTTCACTGACCCAGGAGGCCAGACATGCTCCTTAACACACGCACCCAGACCACCCCGACCCAGCCCAGCCGTCTCGACCGCTCGACCTTCGTCGATACCGTCAGCCACCGGCCCGGCAGCGTCATTCTGTACCCCGGCAAGAGCGACATGCTCTACCGCGTGGCGAGCGGCCTCGTGCGCGTCCATACCATGGACGACGACGGCAACGGGCTGACCCTGCGCTACGTCAAGCCGGGCGACTACTTCGGTGAGGAGGCGCTGGCCGGACTCGACCGCCAGTACTTCGCCGAGGCCGTGACCGACAGCAGCGTGGACGTGATCAACCCCGCCCTGATGAGCGCCGAGGACAATCTGGTGGTCACCACCCACCTCGTCAAAACCCTGGAGCGCGCCTACGAGAGCATCTACCGGCTGGTCGGCAAGCGCCTGCGCGCCCGCATCGCCGGAGAACTGCTCGAGCTGAAGGACACCGCCCTGGCGACGGTGCAGCCCAGCGGCGAGACGATGATCTACGCCACGCACGACGAGCTGGCCGCTGCGGTCGGCAGCGTGCGCGAGACGGTCACCAAGGTGGTCGGCGAGCTGAGCCGCGAAGGCGTGATCTCGGCCGGCTACGGCAAGATCACCCTCAAGGACGAGGCCGCGCTGGCCCGCATCTCGGCCGAATAAACGAACGTTTCATCCTGCCCCCGGTTTCGACCGGGGGTTTTTCATGCCGATTATTCCTGCCCGGCCGCCCCCCTTGTTGCCGCGTGGTATTCGGCGTTCGGCAGAAATCCCAGCGCCGAGGAGACGCGGTTGGTCATGTTGAACATGCCGATGACCTGCGTCAGCTCCAGAATCTGCGGGTCGCTCAGCCCGTGCTCTCGCAGCGGCACCAGGTCGTCTTCTGTCATCGTTTCGGGGCTGCGGGTCAGCTTCTCGGCGAACTCAAGCATCCGGTGCAGCCGGGGGGGCAGGGGCGCCTGCCGGTGGTTGACTGCCAGCAGCCCCTCCAGGTCTGGGTTCTGCCCGTCCTGCACCAGCAGGCCGCGCAGCGCTGCGCCGTGCGACACCGCACAGTAGGTGCAGCGGTTGATGGTGCTGACCACCACGGCCACCATCTCGCGCTCGACCAGTGGCAGAAAGCCTTCTTTGTTTAGCAGCAGGTTGAAGTACGACCACCATGCGCTGAACTGCGCCGTGTTAAGCGCCTGCGCCCGGAAGACGTTCGGCACGAAGCCGAGGTTGGCCTGCGCCTTGCTCCACAGTCTGGCGATATCGGGCGTGACCTCGGCCTCGGTGGGAACCTGCAGAAACGAGATGCGGTCTGAGTGGTCGGCCATGTCTCAGGATAGTCGCCCTCAGCGGGGCAGGGGGACACAGCGCTCGTCCGGGCCGACCGGCTCGAAGCGGCTCCAGAAGAGGTCGAGGGTTTCCGGCGCGATGTGCAGTTGGCCCGGCTCGGCATTTCGCAGGGCCACCCGGCGTCTCGCCTCCGCTTCCGGCAGCGTCAGGGTATACAGATGGAGAGGCACACCCAGGGTGGCTGCCCACGCCCGCGCCTCGTCACGGCTGGCCCGTGTCCAGAAGCCGTCGTCGAGTACCACGTTCACTCCCAACTCCCAGGGTCAAGACACGTTCGGCCACCCGGCGCAGAAGGCCGCCGATCCGGACCAAGGCTGGCTGAAACACCTCTTCCGGTGGGTCGGAGCCATGAAGCTCCACCCTCCACTCGTCGCTGTTCAGGCGAAGCGCCGGAAGGGCACGCTCCAGCCGAAGGGCCAGCGTCGTCTTGCCTGTCCTGATGAATCCGTGGACGGCATGAACGGCTGGCCCCTCGGCCTTCACTGCTCAGTCTTTGGTCAGGTCGACGGTCTTCTTGCTGGGAAGGGTAGTGTTCTCGCTCTTCTCCAGCAGCTTGTCGGCCAATTCGCCCAGGCGCGGCGCGATCACCCGCTCCTGAAGCACCTTGAAACCCAACGTGGCGACGGTCGCCAGCACCGCTCCGCCGATGCTTCCGCCGCCGTTCTTGCTCTGGGCTTTGGCGAGCGCCTTCTGCTCCTTCGGCGTGCTGGCGGCGTCCACGTAGATGCGGCGGCTGCGCCGGAACGAGCGGCCCACGAGCACCCCGAGGGCCACCCCCACGCCGGTGGCTCCGCCCAGCATCTTCAGCGGTTCCTTCTGCACTTTGAGCTGCACGTTGGCCTGCTCGGCCAGCGCGTCGACACTGCTCTTCAGGCGGGCACGCGCCTCGTCGCGGTCGGACATCAGTAGCCCTCCTTCTTCATGTCGTCTCTGTATGTAGGATGGGTGCTGACGTCGATTCCGGCCTGCTCGGACTTCCCGCCGTCATGCTCATCGGTGGGCCGGCCCTGCGTCGAGGTCGACTGAGGAGTTGTCACCGGGGCAACGTGGCCCTCGGTCTTGAGGCCCGTATCCGAGTGGACGGCCGGGCGTGCCGAAGTCGCCGTTCCTGAAGTCACTGAAGTCGCCGTCACTGGAGTTACCGTCACCGGGTGCCCACCCGTGGTGTGGCCCTGCTCGGTCGCCGGGGTGACCTTGGGCGTATCGGTGCGGTCGGTGGAAGAGGCCGAGGCCGAAGAGGTGCCGGTGGAGCCGTATTTCAGGTCGTCCTTGGCGATATCGCTCAGCTTGCTGGGGTCGTTGTCGTCGGGCACGTCGTCGCCCAGCTTCTTGAGGCCCATGAAGATCAGGCCGCCGGTGACGAGCAGGCTGACGATGCCGATCAGCAGCGCGGCGGCCCAGGAGCCCAGGCCCAGCCGGATCAGACCGTAGAACACGAACAGGATCAGGAAGATCAGCGCCAGGGTCAGCGGCACGAGTGAGGCGAGCAGCAGCACCACACCCAGCCCTTTGGCCTTGGCGATCGCCCCGATCCGGCGGGTGATGACGTTGATCTCGGTCTTGACGAGCGCGAAAGCGGCGTCGAAAACCTCGACCAGTGCGCCACCTATACTTTTGTTTTCCATATGTTCCTCCGTCGTGCCCAGCGCCACATCAGTCGGCGTCACAGCGTACCGCGCCCGCCTGGGGTTCCTCGTCTGTCTGCCGGTGCAGCTCCAGGCGTGAGAGCGCCCTGGAACTCTTGATCTAGGCCGGATACAGCGCCGTAAACGCTTCCAGCATAATGGAAGGCATGGCAGCGCTCCGGCACTTTGAAGAAAGCTTAAACCCCCCGAAGGCGCGCGCTCCCCAGGCGGCCGGGCGTTCGCGGACGGCCGCGCAGCTCAGCAACCTGCTGCCGCTGACCGCCGCCGGGTACATGAGCTGGCGCAGGGCCAGCCTGTCGCTGCTGAGCGGCGCACCTTTCGGGCTGGAACGCGAGGCGGCGCTGTTCCGGGCGCTGTGCCGCCCGCAGGCCGGGCAGCAGTGGCTGGATGCCGGAACGAGCGGCGGCTGGTACGCCGGGGTGCTGGCCGCCTGCGGGGCGCAGGTGCTCGCCTGCGACCTCAGCCCGGCCATGTTGCGGGTGGCCCGGCGACGCGAACCCGACGTGCGCATCGACTACGCGCTGCTGGATGCCGGGGACACCGGCCTGCCTGCCGCGAGCTTCGACGGCATCACCATCGGCGCGACCCTCAACGAGACGGGCAGTGCCCCGGCCCTGCTGCGCGAGTCGGCCCGGCTGCTGCGGCCCGGCGGGCAGCTGTGGGTGATGTATCTGGCCCGCAACGGCGGTCCGTCTCAGCACCTGCTGACGGCGCTGGGCGGCCTGAACTTTCCCGATCCTGCCGAGCTGGCGGGCTGGTTGCCCGGCCTGCGGCGCCACGACCTGAGACGGGCGCGCGACGTGGTGTTTGAGCGTTGGATTAAGGAATCATCCGGTTCTGGAACATGAGCATGTTCCGAGAAAGTAAGAAATCGGAACTTGTGTGCGAGGTGATTTCGCCTACACTTCGGGCAGATTCGCGTCTTCATCATCCGGCTCCCGCAGTCACCGAAGGCCCGACCTGCCCACCTCGGCCGACGCCCTCAATGCTGTTCCCGGAGACCTCCATGACCCAGAAACCACAGCCGCTGTCCTCGGTCTCCGGGCTGTCTTCCTCCGCGATCGGCCGCACGCTCCCGCTGGGCGGGTCCCAACGTGCGGCCGTTCCGACCGGTCTCGACTCGGCAGTGCGCCACTGTCAGGAGCTGACGCGCGACCATTCCAAAACCTTCTACTTCGGCTCGCGGTTCTTTCCGACTCCGCAGCGGCAGGCCGTCTGGGCGGTGTACGCGGCCTGCCGCGACGGCGACGACATCGCCGACGAGCCGGGCGGCAGCGCTCTGGCGCTCAGCGACTGGTGGGCGCGCGTGCAGTCGGCGCTGGGAGGCCGGGTGGCCTTCTCGCAGGCGGGAATCCACCCGGTCGACGTGGCGCTCTGCTGGGCCGCCGGACAGTACCCGATTCCGGTCTCGGCCTTCGAGGAGCTGTACCTGGGCCTGCGGATGGACCTCGAAGGGCAGGTGTACCGCGACATGGCCGACCTGGAGCTGTACTGCCGCCGGGTGGCGGGCGTTGTGGGCTTCATGATCGCGCCGATCTGCGGCTACGACGGCGGCGAGGAGACCATGCGGCGGGCGCTGCGGCTGGGACAGGCGATGCAGCTCACCAACATCCTGCGCGACGTGGGTGAGGACCTGGGACGCGGACGGCTGTACCTGCCGCAGACGCTGCTCGAAGAGTACGGCGTGACCCACGCCATGCTGCACGCCGGACAGGTGACCCCCGAGTACCGCGCCCTGATGCGGTACCTGAGCGCCTTGGCCCGCAGCTGGTACGCCGAGGGCAGCGAGGGCATTCCACACCTGCACGGCTCCGGACGGCTGGCCGTGACCGCCGCTGCCCGCGCCTACGAAGGCATTCTGGGCGCGCTGGAGCGCAACGGCTTCGACAACTTCAACCGGCGGGCCAGCGTGAGTGGAACGAGAAAGCTGCTGCTGCTGCCCCAGGCATGGCTGGAGATGCGCCTCAGCTAGCCTGAGGTTCCTGTTGCTTCTGGCCGGCCATTGCTAGGGCCATCAGCTGCACGTAGACCTTCGCCGTGGCCTGGGCGTCTTCCAGGGCGTCGTGGGCGCCGTACTCGATGCCGAAGTGCTTGGTGAGCTGATCGAGCGGCGTGCCCACTGACCGGGGCAGCAGGCCCGCGTGAATCAGGAACTGGGCGCTCAGCTTGGTGTCAGTGAACCCGCGCCGGAACACGCTGTACAGGTCGGGCATCAGCAGGCGCATGAAGCCCAGGTCGAAGGCGAAGTTGTGGCCCCCGAGCATCACCCGGCCCACCGGAGCGGCGTACTCGCGGATCGCCTGCGCCACCTCGGCGGGCGGCCGCGCCTCGGCGTGGTGCTGCACGAGGTCGATGCCGTTCACCGCCATCGCCTCGGCCCGCACGGTGTAGCGGTCGTGCTTCACGCTCAGGTGCAGCGGGCGGCTGAGTTCGCCGTCGGTCAGGGTCACCAGGCCCACGGTCAGCAGCGGATAGACGGCCGGGTCGGTGCCGCCCGTCTCGGTGTCGAGAAAGATGATCGGCTGCGTGGGCATGTCTTTCATCTTGCGGGCCCGAGACGCGGCGAACCGTCGGCCAGACTTGCGGCTCTCTTGAGCCTTGCCAGAGCCTGACTCGTGGCTCAGCCGATGAACCCTCGCACCAGCTTCGGCATTTCGTAGCCCAGGGCGCGCAGGTACACGCTGGCCTTCGCCGCGAAGATGAACACCGACTCGCGGTAGGTGTAGAACGTCACGCCGAGCTGAACGGCGTGCTGACCGCGCTCGACGGGTCGTTCGAGATCGGCGTCGCTCAGGGCTTCCAGGGCCGTCCACATCTCGTCGTCGAGCCGGGAGAACCACGCCTGCAGCCCGGCGACAGTGTCCAGTCCGGCCGGAGCGGTGAGGTCGAATTTGAGTTCCCGACCCTGAAACAGCCGCGTGTAGGCCGACTGAATCTCGCCCTGCTCGCACAGCAGGCGGTGCAGGCTGAGCGTGTCGCCGCCCAGGTCGGTGTGCAGGTCGGCGTCTTCGAGGGTGCCCAGCACGGCGGTTCTCAGGGCGTGCGTCAGGTCGAACAGACTGGCCTTCTGCGGAGTGATTCGGTTCATGTGGGCCTCCTGCGCGTCTCCGGCTGGCGTTCGCAACTGCTTTATACTCCCCGCATGTCTCCGCCCGCCTCGACGCCGCCCACCGATCTTCAGGCCGTGATCGGGCTGGAAGTCCACCTGCACCTGAACACCCGCACCAAGATCTTCAGCGCGGCCAGCACCGACTACTTCGGCCACGAACCCAACACCTTCACCGACCCGCTGACGCTCGGGCTGCCGGGCACCCTGCCCACCCTCAACGCGCGCGCGGTTGACCTGGCGATCATGTTCGGGCTGGCACTTGGCTGCGACGTGTCGGGCTTCACGCAGTTCCACCGCAAGAACTACTTCTACCCCGACGCGCCCAAGAACTTCCAGCTCTCACAGTACGACCGGCCCATCGCCAGAAACGGCTCGGTGACGGTCGGCGGCGAGCGCGTCGGCATCACCCGCGCCCACCTCGAGGATGACGCCGGCAAGCTGATGCATCCCACCTACGCGCCGTACAGCCTGCTCGACCTCAACCGCGCGGGCATGCCCTTGATCGAGATGGTGACCGAGCCCGAGATCAGGAGTCCCGAGCAGGCCAGGGCCTTCCTGACCCTCATCCGGGCCACCGCGCAGTCGCTGGGCGTCTCGGAGGCCAACCCCGAGGAAGGCCAGATGCGCTGCGACGTGAACGTGTCGGTGCATGTGCCTGGCACGCCGCTCGGCACCAAGGTCGAGATCAAGAACCTGAACTCGTTCCGCAGCGTGCAGCGCGCTCTAGAGTACGAGATCGCCCGCCAGACGCGCGTCGTCCAGGCGGGCGGCCGCGTGTCCCAGGACACGATGGGCTGGGACGAGGGCGGCCAGAAGACGTTCGTGATGCGCACCAAAGAGGGCGAGGCCGACTACCGCTACTTTCCCGAGCCGGACCTGCCTCCCCTGAACATCACCCCCGAGTGGATCGAGCGGGTGCGCTCCCAGATGCCCGAACTGCCGATCCAGAAGCGCGAACGCTACCTGGCCGCCGGGCTGCGCGAGGTCGACGCCGACACGGTGAGCGTGGACGTGCCGGTCAGCCGCTTCCTCGACGCGGCCCTGGGTGCCCAGGCCGGGCTGGACATCCAGAAAGTGGCCAACTGGCTGCTGACCGACGTGGCCGGCTGGCTGGCGGGCCGTGAGCTGCGCCTCGCAGACAGCCGCCTCACGCCGGCGCACCTCGCGGCGCTGGTCGGACTGGTCGAGGCCGGAACCATCAGCGGCAAGATGGCCAAGGAACTGCTGCCCGAGGTGATGGAGGGCGCAGACCCGCCCGGGCTCGTGCGGCAGCGCGGCCTGAGCGTGGTGACCGACACGGCGGCCATCGAGGCGGCCGTCGAGGCGGCCATGCAGGCCAACCCAGCGGCGGTCGAGCAGGTCAGGGGAGGCAACCTCAAGGCTGCCAACGCCCTGTTCGGCCCGGTGATGAAGGCCATGAACGGCCAGGCCGGTCCCGACGTGGTGCGCCGGGTGCTGAACGAGAAGCTGGGCCTGTGACGTCCAGCCGTGTGAAGCGGTCTTGAAGTCGCCACTGAACCTGAGCGGCGTTCAGGCGTCCCGGCTGGCCGTGGGCGGCCTGTGGGCGCGGCTGGTCAGTGTGGTGGCGCTGGGCGTGTTCGTGGCGGTGCGGGCCGAGCCGGGCTTCTGGCTCTCGCTGATTGACCTGCTGCTGAGCGCGGCGGCGCTGGCCCTCTGGGTGCCGCTGATGCTTGAGCTGCTGCGCGGCCGTCCGGTGCTGCTCACCGACCCGCGCCGCCGGGCCCTGAGCAGCCTGTACCCGTGGCTGATCGCCTACGAGGCGGCCCTGTGGCTGCTGTGGCTGCTCAACGTGCTGCTGGGCGGGCTGCCCCAGGCCAACCCGGTGGCGGTCACGGCGCTGCTCACTGCCTGGGGCGCCTCGGTCGCGGTAAGCCTGCTGGTGTACCTGTTCAGCCTGCGCCTGATGGTCAACCCAGCCGACCGCACCGGGCGAGGACAGCTGGCCGACCTGCTGAACCTGGCCGCCGCGCTGGCCGCCGCCAGCCTGGTGATGAACGTGGTGCCGCTCGGCGGGACGCCCCCACCCACCCTCGCCGAGCAGTGGGCCTACGGGCTGGCCGGAGCGGTCGAGGTCGCCTCGTGGCTGCTGCTGCGCCGGGCGGTGCGGGCGGGGGAGACCGGACCCGAAACACCGCCCAGAGGCTGAAGAACGCTCAGATGGTGGGCATCACGTTGCCGCCCGACACCGAGATGTACTGCCCCGAGATGAAGGCTGCGAGATCGGAGGCCAGGAACGCCACCAGATTGGCGATGTCCTGGTCGGTACCCCGGCGACGCAGCGGCACGCCCGCACGGTAGGCCGCCGCCTCGTCGCCGTCGGCCACGTCCTCGCTGATCATCCAGCCGGGCGCCACCTGGTTGACCGTCACCTGTTGCGGTCCGACCTCTTTGGCCAGCACGCGCAGCACGCCGTCCATGCCGCGTTTTCCGGCCACGTAGGCGCTCTGGGTGGGGAAATTCTGCATGCTGCACTCGGTGTTGATGCCGATCACCCGGCCCCAGCCTCGCTGCTGCATGGCAGGCACGAAGGCCTGGGCCATCAGCACGTTGTGCAGCACGCTCGACCGGAACTGGCTCTCGTAGTCGGCCGCCGCCTGCTCCAGCACCGGTTTCCAGCTGTACTGGATCACCGCGTTGTTCACCAGGATGTCGGGCGCGCCCAGTTCGGCCTGCACCCTGGCCTGCATCGCCCGCACCTCGGCCTCGTCGGTCACGTCGGCCTGCACGGCCACCGCGCGCACCCCCTTGCTGGTCAGCTCGGTCACCAGGGCGTCGGCGCTCGCCCGGTTGCGGTGGTAGTGAATCGCCACGTCGGCCCCGCACTCGGCCAGGGTGCGGCACATGACCCGGCCCAGCTGCCCGGAACCGCCCGTCACCAGAGCCAGATGTCCTTTGAGGTTGATGTTCATGGGTCACATGGTACAGAACAGCGCCCCGGCAGTTCTGCCGGGGCGCTTCATGAAACTGCTGAGGTTGTGGTGCTCGCCCCCGCTCAGCCTCAGTTCTTGTTCAGGCTGACCGGACCGGCCAGTTCCGGATTCACGCGGGCCACGGCGTCGCGCACCACGTCTCCGGTGATCAGTTCCTGGCTGAGCAGCGCCTCGGCCACGTCGTTCATGGCCTGCCGGTACTCGCTCACCAGCGCTTTGGCCTTCTCGAACGCCTTGGCCAGAATACGCTTCACGTCCTCGTCGACGAGCTGCGCGGTGTGCTCGCTGAAGGCCTTGGGCCGTCCCATGTCCTCACCCAGGAAGACCGGGCCGGAGTCGGTGGTGAGCGCCATGTTCTTGAAGTTGTCGCCCATGCCCCACTCAAGCACCATCTTGCGGGCGATGTTGGTGGCCTTGCGGAAGTCGTCGGCGGCGCCCGAGGTGACCGAGCCCATGAACACTTCCTCGGCGGCGCGGCCACCCAGGGCCACCACCAGCTGGTTCTCCAGGCGCTCCTTGCTCATC
>Ga0160427_10000999_pt1 | contig 17313 bp, 18 predicted proteins | sample SolpanmetagenomL_FD_108194 | JGI IMG/M metagenome (GOLD analysis project Ga0160427, IMG submission 108194) | Solar panel surface microbial communities from Lawrence Berkeley National Laboratory, California, USA - L | ecosystem: Engineered > Built environment > Solar panel > Unclassified ...
CGACCGCCTGCTCGACGTGCAGCTGCTCACCGGCGACTCGCAGGTGATTCTGGCCTCGCGCTCGGGCCGGGCCGTGCGCTTCCCCGAAGAAAAAGTGCGCCCGATGGGCCGCACGGCGGCCGGCGTGCGCGGCATCAGCCTCAATGAGGAGGAGCCCGGCGACAAGGTCGTGGGCATGGTGTGCATCGCCGACTCAGGCCAGCAGGAACTGCTGGTAGTCAGTGACCATGGCTACGGCAAGCGCTCGGCCCTGGACGGGGAGGGCGGCTACCGCATCACCAACCGGGGCGGCAAGGGCGTGCGCGCCATGATGCTGACCGAGAAAACCGGTAAGCTGGTGAGCATCCAGGCCGTGAGCGATGCGGACGATTTGATGATTATCAACCGCTCGGGCCTCACCATTCGCCTGAGCATGAGCGAGCTGCGCACCATTGGCCGGGCCACGCAGGGCGTGCGCCTGTTTAAGGTAGCGGCCAACGACGAGATTTCCTCGGTTGCCAAAGTAGCCGCCGCCGAAGTCGATTCGCTGGTGGCCGAAGCAGTCGGGGCCGAAGGCACGTCCACCCTGGCTGCCGCCGACCTGGACGAGGCCGCCCTGACGGCCGAAGCAGCTGATGATACGCTAGCGGCCGACGAGCAGCAGTAGCGAGCAGGTTGGTTAGGAGAGGGGCGGCCGGCGCAGCGGGCCGCCCCTCTTTTATAGCATTTTAAGCCGATGGGAAGGGGTTTTGGCCCGTTTTTTAGGCGAACTACCTGGCCCGGGGTCCGTACAGGTGGTACTACGCGGTTGGCCGGGCTGGTGTAGTTTTGTTCCGTTAATCTTTCTTTTTATTCTTTCCCTCCCCATGAAAAAATCCCTGTTCACGCTGGCCGCCACGGCTGCTCTCACGGCGGCTGTCGGCATGGCCACGCCGGCCCTGGCCCAGAACTCGGCCGTTACCAATGCCTTGCTGAGCCAGAAGTCGGGCCAGTTGGACAAAGCCCGCACCAGTATCGATGAGGCTATTGCCAACGAGAAAACCAAGGACAAGGCCAAAACCTGGTTTACCCGCGGTGAAATCTACGATAACATCATCAACATCCCGCTCTACGCCAAGTACGCGCAGCAGCTCCAGCCGGGCGAGGGCCTGCAAAAGGCCTACGAGTCGTATAACAAAGCGCTGGAACTGGACGGCCCCACCGGTGAGTTTGGCAAGCAGGTGCCCGCGCGGCTGCAAAATCTCTACGGTCAGGCCTTCAACGCTGGCGTGACCAACTACAACGCCAAGGACTACGATAAGGCCATTGCCAGCTACAAGCTGGCTTCGCAAATTAACCCCAAGGATACGACGGCCGTGCTCTACGGTGCGTACGCCATGGAAGCTAAGCAAGACTACGCTGGTGCGAAGGCCAACTACAACCAGTTGCTGGGCATGGGCTACAAGTCGGTGCCGATGTACACGCGCCTGCTCCAGATGGCCCAGCAGCAAAACGACGCGGCCGGTACGCAGCAGGTATTGCAGCAGGCCATCGCGGCTTATCCCAACAACAAGGTTTTCCTAACCCAGGAGCTGAACATGTACATCACTTCGGGCCGGGGTAAGGAGGCGATTGAGAAAATCAAGCACGCCATCGAGGTCGACCCGACCAATTCTAACCTGTACGGCGTATTGGGTTCGGTATACGACCAGAACAAGCAGTCGGACCTAGCCGTGGTAGCCTTCAAAAAAGCTATCGAGCTGGACCCAAAAAACTTTGATGCCCAATACAACCTGGGTATCTACAACTTCAATCAAGCCGCCACGCTCTACACCAAGGCGAGCAAGATGGACTTGAAAACCTACCAAGTGAAAGGCAAAGCCTTGGAGGCCGAAGGTAAAAAATATTTCGAGGCGGCCGTGCCGTATTTCGAGAAGGCGTTGGAAGTGCAGCCCAATGACCCGGGTAGCATCAGTGCCCTTCAGAAAGTATACTTTCGTTTGGGTCGCAATGCCGACTCTGAGCGCATGGCTGCCCGTCTGCAAGCGTTGAACAAGAAATAGGTAAGCCTGCGCAATGTAGCTTGAAAAAAGCCCCGGTAAACCCGGGGCTTTTTTTATGGGGCTCTATTTCCGCTGTCAGGAGTGGGGCAAAGGAGTTTAACCTGAATCAGTTTAACATAATATAAATTATAAGACAATTTTCTATTGATTGGGTAATCTGCCAGTGCTTCCCGATAGCGAAAGCGAAGTGGTTCTGATAGCTGAGATGTTTAGTGCTTTTCTAACTTGATTATAATCTGTGGGTGTCGTTTCCTGCTCCTCGGTTTCGTGAAACTGGGTTTCTTTTCGTTTCTCTAGGCTTGCTTGCTTTATTCTTGTTTGGTCAGTGTGATTTATGACAGTGGCGTTGAGTCAGCAGTGTTGAGTCTGTTGCCCGCTTCACCCTACTCGCTTCTTACTTAGAGGCTGTTGCAGTATGTCTGGTGTAGCTTTTAGAACCTAGCTAAAGTTTCATAGTACATAAAGACGGCTCTAGCGGGTAGGTTGATAAACTATCAAATAATTACTCATAAAGTATAAAAAAGTACTAAATAATCTCTTTAATTTATACTTTTTTATACTTTGTATGGTTTTATTGTCGCTTTCCGTTTTTGCCGTGTACCTTTATACTAGAACCATTTTCCAGTCTTCCTTCTCCATGCCTAAACTTATTGACTATCCCCGCACCAGCTACACTGGTGCCTGGGAAGTTGCTGAAACAGTAGACGATACCGGTGGTAAGTGCGCCCTCGAAACCTGCGCTCGCAAACTGGACCGCAAAGTCAGTGGTTCTTTTAAAGCTATTGTGGGCTCAGCAGTCAAGTTTGGGCTGCTGGTTAGCAAACGGGAAGTACTCACTACTACCACCCTTTTCCGACGCATCAAGCATGCGTACGACAAACAGGAAGAATTACTCTTTCACCGGGAAGCATTCTTAGCTCCCCCCTTATTTACTCAGGTGTGCCGCAAGTTTCGTTCCCGGGAGCTGCCCGTGGCCATGCTTGATGTCTTGCTCATGCGGGAGTTTGGAGTAGAGGAGATTAACGCGCAAAACGTCGCCAAAGCCTTTACCGACGGGGCCCGCATGGTGGGCATCCTGGACGAAAACAACATCCTGGCCGACATCGACCAACTCGCAGCCAACCAGCCCCCCCGCCGCGAACTAGCCAGCCTTACCCCCCCCGCCAACGTCTTCCGCCAGACGCCACTTCCTCTCATTCCAGCAGAAGAGCTGGAGGAGGAGGAAGAAGGCGAAGAAGAGGCCCACACTGCCACGGCCAGTCCCAGCGCAACTCCTGTCAGTGCAGCCCCAGCCTCCTCAGGCCCCACGACGGCCCCGGAAGGCCGCTCCCCACTACCAGCCAGCCGCCCGGCGCCCGCCGCCACGGCCGATGCCATCGCGCACCTGTTTAATCTACCCGAAACGCCGCCCGCTCCTAACCGGCTGGCGACCCCTGCCAGCTTTCCAATATCCAGCAGCCCGGTAAACCCTGGCCCGAGCAGCACTGATACACTACGAGGGGCTACCACCGACAGGCCGACTACCACTAAAGCAACTACGCCAGCACCCACCCTCGTGAGCGAGAACTCCCTAGCGGGACCCTCACCTAGCGAGGCGCTCATATTTCATATTCAGGTGGCCGGGCCCGGACTCAATACGCACCTCGACATCGTTGATGTAGAAGACCTAGCCTTGGTGCGGGCACTACTCAACAAGATTGAACGTCGGCTGAATTCCTAACATACTGACAGACAATTGCAAAATTTTCTGTTTTATAATTATGTTAAGTAAAAGGGGTTAATTGCCTTATTGGCAAGAGGTACTCAGGCTTCCCAGCCAGGTAGTCCCAAACAGCGCCTGGCTCCCCCGCCCAAAACGGTTGAGAGCCAGGCGCTGTTCGCTGGAAAGCGGGTGAGAGTTAGGGCGGGGCGATGCGCCTGGCAGCCTACTCGGGCAAAGGCCGGCGCTGCCCGCCGGCAATCGTTTGGTGGCGCTGCCGCAGCACGGTCAGCATTTCCGCCAACGAGGAGCCCGAGGCGCGCAGCAACACCAGCAGGTGGTAGAGCAGGTCAGCGGCTTCGCCGGGCAACCCGGCTTTATTACCTGCCATCGCATCGATAACCGTTTCCACGGCCTCCTCCCCTACTTTTTGGGCAATGCGGGCCAGGCCCTTTTCGAAAAGGCGCACCGTGTAGGAGCCGGGTTCCTCGGCGGGGTATTGCTGACGCCGGGCAATGAGGCTATCAAGCTCGGCTAGGAAGCCGACCGCCGTGGTAGGCTGGGCAGCCGAGTCCGCCGGCTGGGCTTCGAAACAACTGGTGGTGCCCCGGTGGCAGGTGGGGCCGTCGGGGTGAGCCATCACTAATACCGTATCCTGGTCGCAATCGACGTGCAGGCTCACCACCTGGAGGTAGTTGCCGCTGGTTTCGCCCTTGGTCCAGAGGCGCTGTTTGGAGCGCGAGAAGAACGTGACGCGGCCCTCGGCCTGCGTGCGGGCCCAGGCCTCGGCATTGAAGTAGCCCAACATGAGCACCTGGCCCGTGGCAGCATCCTGCACGATGGCGGGGATGAGTTGGTCGGGCATTTTTTGAAAATCCAAGTCCATAAGCTAGTTGAAAAAGCAAAGCGGGAGCCCAGGGCAGGTTCCCGCGCAGAGTAGTACCAAAGGTCAGGCCGCCGACGGCGCGGGCTTGGGTTGCAGCAGGTCCCAGAGGTTGCCGTAGAGGTCGGCAAAGACGGCCACCGTGGCGTAGGCTTCCTCGCGGGGCGTTTCCTGAAACTGCACCCCCTGCGCCACCATCCGGTGGTAATCGCGCCAAAAATCATCGGTCGTGAGAAACAGAAACACCCGGCCGCCGGTCTGGTTGCCCACGAAGGCCTGCTGCGCGGGGCCATCGGCCTGGGCCAGCAGCAGGGCACTGCCCCCCACCGGGCCGGGCGGCGCTACCAGCACCCAGCGCTTGCCCCCGCCCAGCGGCGTGTCGGCCACGAGCTGAAAGCCCAGCTTTTGGATGTAAAAATGCAGGGCCTCGTCGTAGTCGCGCACGAGCAGGGCCACGTGGGCCAATTGTTGTTGCGGGGACATAAGCTACTAGAAAGGAGTAGTTGAAAAGTTGGCTTGCCAGGCCTTTACCCCGCCGGGCGCATAGCCACCCCCTCGGCCAGGAGGTAGTTTTTGAGGCCCGCCACCGAGAGGTCGCCGAAGTGAAAGACGCTGGCCGCGAGCGCCGCATCGGCCCCGCCGGGCCGCAGCACGTCGCGAAAGTGAGGGGCCGCCCCCGCCCCGCCCGAGGCAATAACCGGCACACCCACCGCCGCCGCCACGGCCCGCGTGAAGCCCAGCGCGTAGCCATCGCGGGTGCCATCGTGGCTCATGCTCGTGAGCAGGATTTCGCCCGCGCCGCGCGCGGCGGCCTCACGGCACCAGGCCACGGCCTCGCGGCCGGCGGGGTGGCGGCCGCCGTGGGTGAAGACTTCCCAGGCCTCATCGGCGGGGGTGGCGGCGGCTTCGTTGGTCTGGCGGGCATCCACGGCCACCACGATGGCCTGGCTGCCGAAACGACGGGCCAGCTCGTCAATCAGGCCGGGCTCGCGCAGCACCGAGGAGTTGAGGCTGACCTTGTCGGCTCCGCTCAGCAGCAGGGCTTCCACGTCGGCCACGGCCCCGATGCCGCCGCCCACGGTGAAGGGAATGTTGACCTCGCGGGCTACGTTGCGCACCAGCTCGATGAGGGTGCGGCGCTTCTCCACGGTGGCCGTGATGTCGAGCAGCACCAGCTCGTCGATGCCCTCCTGGGCATAGCGCGCGGCCAGGGCCACGGGGTCGCCGGCGTCGCGCAGGTTTACAAAATTGGTGCCCTTCACGGTGCGGCCGTTCTGCACGTCGAGGCAGGCAATGAGGCGTTTGGTCAGCATAAGAAACGTAATAAGAAACGTACTATGGGGCGGAAATTTAAGTGGGGCGGCGGCCGGCTTAGCCAACCGCCGTGAGGTGGCGATACACGTCGGCCACCGGCTCCAGGCTGGTTAACTCGGTTACGCCGAGCAGCAACCGGGCGGTCCCGGTGCGGTTCAGCCACACGGGGCGGATGCCCACGGCCAGGGCCCCGAGCACGTCGGCCGACCAATTATCGCCCACCATCACGGTTTGAGCGGGACTGGCCCGCAGCCGCTGCAAGGCTACCTGGTAAATGGCCGGGTCGGGCTTGAGTACGCCCACGTCTTCGGAGGTAATGAGGGCGTCTACCAAGGTGTCCAACTTCAGGAAACGCAGCTTTTCCCACTGCTCGGCCGTGCGGTTGTTGGTCACGATGCCGATTTGGTAGGCCGGCTTCAGGCGTTGCAGCAGGGCCCGCGCCCCCGCCACGGGCTGCCGCAACTGCTGGTAATGGCCGTAGTGCAGCGCGGCCACCCGCTGGCTTTCGGCCCCGGACAGGCGCCCCTCGTACGGAGCCAGCAACCGCTGGAAACGCTGCTCCCGCGCCGCCAGGTACGCCATCTCGCCGCGCATCACCCGCGGGTGCATTTCCTCCAGCAAGTCGCTGTAGCGCTGGTAGAGGTCTTCGAGCGCTACGCCGTGCAGCGCGGGCCGCCCCGCCGCCGTAGCGGCGAGCGCGGCCCGCGCCGTGGCCGCGTGGTCGAAGAGGGTGTCGTCAAGGTCGAAGAGAATGGTGGTAACCGGCGGGGCAGGCGGCAGCATAACGGGGACGGGCGTAATAGCCCTTACGGAAATGGAATACGAACGGCGGGGCCCGCCTAACGCGCTAATTCTGCCCGCAACTCCGCTTCCGTAAGGGTGCCTTCGTAAATGGCCTTGCCGATGATGGCGCCGCTCATGCCGATTGCCCGCAAGGCGGCCACGTCAGCCACCGTCGTCACGCCGCCGCTGGCCACAAACTGCGCGGCTGGGAACTGCTGCCGCAGGGCGGTATAGGTAGCGGTGGCGGGGCCTTGCAGCTGGCCGTCGCGGCTCACGTCGGTGCAGATGAAGCTGGTGGCCCCGGCCGCCAGGTAGGCCCCGATAAAGTCGGGCAGGCGCTGGGTGCTCTGCTCGGTCCAGGCGCTCACGGCAATGAAATCACCCTTGAAGTCGGCCCCGATGATAATGCGCCCGGCCCCGAAGCGGGCCAGCCACTCCCCCACCAGCGCCGGCTCGCGGGCGGCAATGCTGCCCGCCGTGAGCTGCGCCGCCCCAGCCGCAAACGCCGCCTCGGCCGCCGCCGTGGTCTGGATGCCGCCCCCAAAGTCGATGTGCAGCTTCGTGTGCTTGGCAATGCGCTCCAGCACCGGCAGCTGGCGCGGCTCGCGGGCGCGGGCCCCGTCGAGGTCTACCAGGTGCAGGTGGGTGGCGCCGAGCTGCTCGAAGTACTGGGCCTGGGCCAGGGGGTCGGCGGCGTAGGTGGTCTGGCGGGCAAAGTCGCCGCCCGTCAGGCGCACGCACGCCCCGTTGATGAGGTCGATGGCGGGGATTATATTCATTTGGCAATACACGGGCGACGCAACGCAAAACACCCGATTTATAACATTTGAGTAAACAGGCTACCCGAGGTCGCCCGTCAGAAAATTCTTCAGAATGTGCTCACCCACCGGGCCGCTCTTCTCCACGTGAAACTGCACGCCGTAGAAGTTGCGGTGGCGCACTCCGGCGCTGAATGGCTCACCGGCCGGGTAGCTCGCCTGGGCAATGGTGTAGTCGCCTACCGGCGCGTAGTAGCTGTGCACGAAGTACACGTAATCGGCGGCCGTGGGCAGCAGCGCCGGGGCGGCCGGCTGGTTCAAGTCCGACTGGGGGCTCGCCGCGGCCGGACCGCCCAGGCCCGCGAACAACGGCGTTTGCAGGTCGTGCAGGTTGTTCCAGCCCATGTGGGGCACCTTGTGAGTGGCGTCGGGCGGCGTGAAGCGCACCACGTCGAAGGGCAGCATACCCAGCAGCTCGGTGCCGCCGGCCGGGCCTTCCGCGCTGTGGCGGCCCAGCAGCTGCATGCCCAGGCAGATGCCCAGAAACGGCTGCGTGAGCGTAGGCAGCAGCTTGTCCAGGCCGGCTGCGCGCAGCGCCCGCATGGCCGAGCTGGCCTCGCCCTCGCCCGGAAACAGCACCCGGTCGGCCTGCCGGATAACGTCGGGGTCGGACGTGAGCGTGGCCGTGGTCACGCCCAGCCGCTCCAGGGCGAACAGCACGGACTGCACGTTGCCGCCCTGGTAATCAATAACGGCGATGTTCATGTTAAAACATTTGGTTAAGCAGGCAACTCCACCGAGTTTACCCAAATGATAAATACCGTTGGGGCAGCCTACAGAATGCCTTTGGTGCTGGGAATCACGTGCTGGCCGGCCGGGTCGCGCACCAAAGCCATCTTTATGGACTTGGCCACGGCCTTAAAAATCGCCTCGATTTTGTGGTGCTCGTTGTCGCCTTCACACTTGATGTTGAGGTTGCAGCGGGCCGCGTCGGAGAAGCTTTTGAAGAAATGGTAAAACAGCTCGGTAGGCACGTCGCCCACCCGCTCGCGCTTAAACTCGGCGTCCCAGACCAGCCAGGGGCGGCCCGAGAAGTCGATGGCGGCCTGGGCCAGGGCGTCGTCCATGGGCAGCAAAAAGCCGTAGCGGTTCACGCCGCGCTTGTCGCCGAGGGCCTCATTGTAGGCCGCCCCGATGGCGATGGCCGTGTCTTCCACCGTGTGGTGCTCGTCGATGTGCAGGTCGCCGTGGGTGCGCACGTAGAGGTCGCAGCCGCTGTGCTTGCCCAATTGGTCGAGCATGTGGTCGTAGAAGCCCAGCCCGGTTTGGCAGTCGGTATGGCCGGTGCCGTCGAGGTTGAGGATAATCTCGATACGCGTCTCGTTGGTGTTGCGCATCACGTGGGCTTTGCGCGGCGGGCGGCGCAAGTGCTCGTACACGGCGGCCCAGCTCGTGGTGCTGAGCGCGGCGCGCTCGTCGGCCTCGGCGTGCAGCAGGATGGCGCGGCAGCCCAGGTTCAGGGCCAGCTGCACATCGGTGCCGCGGTCGCCAATCACGTAGGAGTGCGCCAGGTCGTAGCCGGCGGCCGGGTCGAGGTAGCGGGTGAGCAGGGCCGTACCGGGCTTGCGCGTGGGGGCAGGGTCGTGGGCAAAGCTGCGGTCAATGAGAATCTCGCTGAACTCGACCCCCTCCCCTTTCAGGATGTCGAGCATTTTTTGCTGGTAGGGCCAGAAGGTATCTTCGGGGTAGCTGGCGGTGCCGAGGCCGTCCTGGTTGGTGACGAGTACCAACTCGTACTCGCCGTCGCGGGCCAGCTGGGCCAGGGCCGTGATGGCGCCGGGCACGAAATCAAATTTGTGCCAGGCATCAATCTGGTAGTCGGTTGGCGGCTCGATGAGGATGGTGCCGTCGCGGTCGATGAAGAGAACTTTTTTCATATCGTAAGTAAGAAGTGCGCGTGGCGGCTAGGCCGCGACGGGCGGCAACAGGCGGCGGATAAATGAGTCGTACGCCTCCCCCAGGGGTAGCTCCGGCTGGGTGGTCAGCTGGCGGCGGGTGGTTTCGACGGGCTGTTGAGTAAGCGGGTTAAGGCCCACCTTTTGGTAAGCTTCCCAGTAGAAGCCTATCCCCCGTTTTTGCCAGGCGGGCAGGTCATTATAGTTGATGCCTTGCGCGAACAGTAAGTCATGCTTAGCCGCGGTGCGCAAGCCCTTGACCTGCCCCGTGGCCGCGGCTACCGACTGCCCCTGCTTGCGTAGCAGCCAGTAGCAGTGCGCATTTAACGAATTGCGGCCCGCGTCTTCCTGGCGCCACCGGAAATAATCGACCACGTCCCTGGAGCGCGGCAGTTGAGAAATCCGGCAATCGAATACGCCCATTGCCCCGAGTTGCAGCGAAAAAGCGGCCGATGCCTCGCCCGCCAGCACGGAGGTGTATTTGCGCAGCTTGCGGCCGAAGGAAGCTTCATCAGGGTGCAGGAGCAGCGATATTTCGTCGCTCTGCGTGTAGCCGTACACCATCCGAAAGCCACAGTCGAGCAAGTGGCGCGTGGTAGCGGCCATATAGTCGCGCATCCGCTCGTCAAAGGGGGCCTCGAAAGCATGCACTTCCTTCGTCAGGCGCGTGAAGCCACGGCCATCGAGCCGGGCCACCAGGTATAAGCCGGGCAGGGCACAGTGGTCGTGCGCTGTCTCGAAGATGCGCAGGCGGGCGTCGAGGTCGTCAAATTTCATCTTGCCAGTCAGTTAACTCAAATTCCTGCTTACCAAGCACCCGCACAAAGTAGAGTTCGTCAAAGCCTTCGGCCCGGCTAGGAAGCTCCAGTCGGTTGCGGGTGGCCCGGATGCCTTGGTCGGGTATCTGCCGCTCGACAGGGCGCTGGCGGTTGCGCACCAAAGCCTCGGCGGCCACCGATTGAAAGAAGTACCCTACCACCCCAAAACCCGCCGCCCGCGCCGGGGCAATATAAGTAGCCCGCTCGGCGCGAGTCGGGTTGGTGTTGTCGACTACGCAGCGCATCTGCGTTTCCAGGCACACCTGTAGCAAGCGCTGCTCCCGGTGGCGCGTGCGCAGCAAATCGAGGCTCAGGCGCACGTGCGAATGAAAGAAGCGCTGCTGGTAAAAGGTGGATTTACCAGTGGCCTGAATACCGCAGAAGACGACTAATTGCATCAGGACTGGCCGATTAGGCGGCGGGAAAGCTTTTCAATGCCGCCAGCAGCTTTTCATTTTCCGCGGGCGAGCCCACGGTCAGGCGCAGCGTGCCGGCGCAGCCGGGCTGGGTGGTGCGGTTGCGCACCACAATGCCGCGACCCAGCAGGTAGTCGTACACGGCGGTGGCGTCGGGGTGAAAGCGCACGAGCAGAAAGTTGGCGTCGGAGGGAAAAACCTCCGCCACGATGGGCAGCGCGGGCAGGCGGGCGGCCAGCCAGTCGCGGCCGGTGAGCAGCTGCCGGCGCAGCTGCTCGAAGTGCGGGGCCGCCGCCAGCGCCGCCAGCGCGTGCTGCTGGGTGGCTTCGGAAATATTATAGGGCGGCTTGATTTTGTTGAGGTAGCCGATGATGGCCGGCGCGGCGAAGGCCATGCCCAGGCGCAGCCCCGCCAGGCCCCAGGCCTTGGAAAAGGTCTGGAGCACTACCAGGTTGGGAAACTCGGCCAGGCGGGTCGTCCAGCTCGGGGCGGCAGCGAAGTCGGCGTAGGCTTCATCGACTACTACCAGGCCGGGGAAACCACGCAGAATTTGCTCCATGGCCTCGGCGTGGAGCAGGTTGCCGGTGGGGTTGTTGGGCGAGCACAAAAACACCAGCTTGGCCGGGGAGGCCAGCACGCCGGCCACGAGTTCGGGCGAGAGCTGGAAGTCGGCCGTGAGCGGCAGGCGCTCGATGCGCACGTCGTTGAGGTTGGCGGCCACCTCGTACATGCCGTAGGTGGGCGGCAGCAGCAAGATGCTGTCGGGGCCGCCGGGCGTGCAGGTGAGGCGCACCAGCAGGTCGATGGCCTCGTCGGAACCGTTGCCCAGGAAAATCTGGCTGGGGTCTACCCCCTTCAACTGCGCCAGCTCGATTTTTACGGCGCGCTGCTGCGGGTCGGGGTAGCGGTTGAACTGCGCGGGGCCGGTGCTGCCCAGGCTGTTTTCGTTGGCATCGAGCATCACCTGGGCCTCGCCCTGAAACTCGTCGCGGGCCGAGGAGTAGGGCTTCATGGCCCGGATGTTGGGGCGAATGAGGGATTCTAAATCGAAGGACATTGCTAGTGGCTATCAGCTAAGTAATTCCGGCGCAGGGCCACGGCGTGGGCGTGGGCGTGCAGGCCCTCGGCCTGGGCCATCGGCTCCACCACGGGGGCGAGGGCGAGCAGGCCGGCCGGGGCAAGCTGCTGGAAGGTGATTTTCTTGTAAAACGAGTCGAGCGACACCCCGCTGTAGGCGCGGGCGTAGCCGCCCGTGGGTAGCGTGTGGTTGGTGCCGGAGGCGTAGTCGCCCACCGCCTCGGGCGTGAGGTGGCCCATAAATACGGAGCCCGCGTTGTAGATGTCGGCGGCCAGCGCCTCGGGCGCGGCCACGGCCAGGATAAGGTGCTCGGGCGCGTACTGGTTGCTAAACTCCAGCATGGTGGCCACGTCCGGCAGCAGCAGGCCCCGGCTTTCGGCGAGGGCCTGACGGGCAATCTCGGCGCGGGGCAGCGCCGGCAGCTGGCGCTCCAACTCCGTGACGACGCCGTTTAGGAGCGTTTCCGAATCGGTGAGCAGCACCACCTGCGAGTCGGGGCCGTGCTCGGCCTGCGAGAGCAGGTCGGCGGCCACGAAGGCGGGGTTGGCGCTGGCATCGGCGATGACGAGGACTTCCGAGGGGCCTGCGGGCATGTCGATGGCCACCCCGCGCTGGGCGGCCAGCTGCTTGGCGGCCGTCACGTAGCGGTTGCCGGGGCCGAAAATCTTGTCCACGGCCGGCACCGAGGCGGTGCCCACGGTGAGGGCGGCCACGGCCTGCGCCCCACCGGCCTTGATAATCGTGGTCAGCCCCAACTCCTGGGCGGCGAAGAGAATGGCTGGCGCAATACGCCCGTCGCCCCGACCGGGCGGCGTGCAGAGTACAATCTCGCGGCAGCCCGCTAGCTGGGCCGGAATGCCCAGCATTAACAAGGTAGAGAACAGGGGCGCCGAGCCGCCCGGCACGTAGAGGCCCACCCGCGGCACGGCCACGCTGCGGCGCCAGCAATGCACGCCGGGCATGGTCTCCACTTCGGCCTCCACGACCGGCGGGCGCTGGGCAGCGTGGAAAGTCGTGATGTTCTGAATGGCCTGCCGGATGGCGGCCTGCAACTCAGCCGGCACCTGGGCGGCGCCGGCCGCCTGTTCTTCGGCGCTCACGCGCAGGTCAGCCAGGGCGGGCACACCGTCGAGCTGTGCGGCGTAGTCGCGCAGGGCGGCGTCGCCGCGCCGGGCCACGTCGTCGAAAATCTCGCCGGCCCGGGCCAGGATGGCGGCGTTGCTGCCCGCCAGCGGGCGCTGCTGAAGCGCCGGCCACTGGCTGCGGGCGGGGTTGTGAAAAATCTGCATTTGGTTTTAGCTGGGAGCGGATGGCGGGTGGCAGTTAGCTTTATTGAGCAGCTGAAAGGCTGTCTTTTCCGCCTGAAAAAGAGGCTGACAGCTAGCCGTCATCAGCTAACCGCGCCCGGAAAAGCTAGCCGACGCGCTTCTCGATGGGCAGCACCAGAATGCCTTCGGCGCCGATGGCTTGCAGCTCGCCGGCGATGTGCCAGAACTTGTCCTCCTCCACCACCGACTGCACCGACACCCAGCCTTCCTCGGCCAGGGGCGTCACGGTGGGCGACTTAATACCCGGCAGCAGTGCCTTCACCGCGTCGAGGGCGGCGGCGGGGGCATTGAGCACAATATATTTTGAGCGCTGGGCGCGGCGCACGGCCTGCATGCGAAAGCGCAGCTGGTCGAGCAGCTCCTGCTTGTCAGCCGTCAGCGTAGGGGCGGCGATGAGCACGGCCTCCGAGCGGAAAATGGTTTCGACTTCGCGCAGGCCGTTGCCGAGCAGGGTCGAGCCGCTGCTCACGATGTCGCAAATGGCCTCGGCCAGCCCGATGCTCGGGGCAATCTCGACCGAGCCCGAGATGGTGTGCAGCTGGGCCCGCACGCCCTGGCCGGCCAGGTAGTCGCCCAGCAGCTTCGGGTACGAGGTGGCAATGCTCTTGCCCTGCAAGTCGGCCACCGAGCTGTACTCGGCGCCGCGCGGCACGGCCAGGCTTAGGCGGCACTTGCTGAAGCCCAAGGCCTCGACTTCGAGGCCGGCGCAACCGGCCTCCACCAGCACGTTCTGGCCCACGATGCCCAGGTCGGCCACGCCGTCCTGCACGTAGCCCGGAATATCGTCGTCGCGCAGGTAGAGGATTTCGAGCGGAAAGTTGCTGGCCTCGACCTTGAGCTTATATGACGACGAGACGAAGCTGATGCCGCACTCGCGGATGAGCTGAAGGGAGTCCTCCGAGAGGCGGCCGGACTTTTGAATGGCAATGCGCAGCATGAGAATAAAAAGGGCGGGCCGCCCGCAACGGGGCAGCCGGCGTAACTAAAAGGCACCCGGGCGGCGGCGAAGCCGGCGGCACCCTGGTAAAACCCGAACGAAGAAAAGGGGTTTCCCGGCCCGAAGGCGGGGCGGCGGCGGAGACGCGAGCGGCTGGCAGTGGGCTACAGCGTAGCGGCCAGCCCGGTTGCCCGGTCTCCTACAGATGGTGATGGTGGTGCTGCGGGGCAGCCCCGGCCGGCGCCGTGGCCCGCCAGGCAGCGGCCAACCCCGGAAAGGGGGCCAGGAGCGCGCAGCTAAGGGCAGACGGAAGGCAGCAAACGGGGGTCATCGTGGGGCAAAGGTAGGCCGGGCGGCCGAATTATAAAGCCCCATACGCAAAAACGACGGCGGCGGCTACCTTCACGCCATGCTGGCCTTTCTTACCGCCCTCGAAACCATTGCCCCGCTCTCGCCGGCGCTACGGGCCGCGCTGGCCCCGGCCACGCGACGCGAGCAGCACCCGGCCGGGCACCACCTGCTGCAACCCGGCCAGGTGGCGCGCCGGGTTTACTTCCTCGAAAGCGGGCTGGTGCGGGGCTACGCGCTGCACGCAGGCCGCGAGGTATCGTCGTGGTTTATGCGCGAAGGCGACTTCGTCATCTCCATTGTCAGCTTTTTTACCCAGGCACCTTCCACCGAATACGTAGAACTACTGGAGCCCAGCGTGGTGCACTCCCTGAGCCACGCGCAGCTGCACGCACTGTACGCGGAGTTTCCAGAATTTAATCTTTTTGGGCGGGTGCTCACCGAGCGCTACTACGTGCGCAGCGAGCAGCGGGCCCAGCAGTTGCGCACGCTACCGGCGGCCCAACGCTATGCCCACTTGCTGGCCGAGTTTCCGGCCGTGGGGCAGCGGGTGGCGCTCAAGCACCTGGCCTCGCACCTGGGCGTGGCCGCCGAAACCCTGAGCCGGCTGCGGGGCAAGGGGTAATCGAAAATGACTTTTATCAAGAACGGGCGCTAAAGACGCGGGGACCTTTGGGCCTCCCTTTTCAACTTAGCGCATGCCCTTTCCCCTAGCCCTACTGCTGGCCCTGGCGATTGCCTTCGCCAATGCTTACGCCGACCACTACAGCGCGCCCATCGGCATTGTGCTCAGCCCGCTGGTCATTATCGGCATCACCGCATTGCTGCACACCGGCCGGCACCCCCGGCTGCTACTGCCGGCGGCCCTGGGCACGGCTCTCCTTATCTGCCTGCATGATGCAGGCATCAAGCTATACGGGGGCGGCGCGCACGACGCCGAAGGCCAGGGTTTTATTACCTTGTTTTTCCTGGCCGGCGTGCTCCCCGCCTACACGCTCCAGGCCGGGCTAGTGCGCCGCACGCCGGGGACCAGTGCACGCCAACGACACTGGGCCCTGTGGGCCGGGCCGCTGCTGGTGGGCAGCTACCTGCTTCTTTTCGGGTCGCTGGGGCTAGGTCGCTTGTAGGGTGCTTAGTCGCTGTCTATCCCCTGTTGCCTAACCGAAAACACGGCCTTACCCCCCTCCTTTAGCCAAATAGTCGCGGATGGCCGCCGCCGCCAGCTGCGGGTAGAAATAATGGGCAAAGTGGTCGCCGGGCAGCGCCACGTAGGGCTCATCGGGCGGGCGCACCACGGTGTCGCCCACGGCGTGCAGGCGCAGCGCGGGCTCGGTCGTGAGCGGCGGCCCCGGCGCAAACAGCACCCGCAGCTGCTGGGCCACGTAGCGGCGACGCCAGCGCCCCATGCCCGCCACGAGCTGCCCGTGCAGCGCCCGCGACTCGTCGTGGCGGTAGCGGCGGCGGAAATAGTCGTTGAGCCAGCGATTTTGCACCAGGCCCAGGTGGGCGGCGACGCCCAGCAGGCGCGGGCTGCGCAGGCTAGACACGATTTTGGCCTGGTCGGTAAACGAGCTGAGCAGGATGGCCGCCGCCCCGGTCTGCTCCTGGAGGTGGGCGGCAATCCAGCCGCCCATCGAGTGGCCGATGAGCACGTCGGTGGGCCCGATGCCGTGGCGGGCGGCCAGGTACCGGGCCAGCGTGTGCACGTTGACGGGGCCGGCGGGCCGCCAGTGGGCAAACTCCTCGGCCAGCTCCAGGGCTACTACCTGCTCAAAGGGGGGCAGCAGCGGCAGCAAGGGGTCGAAAATAGTGGCGTCTTCGGTGTAGCCGTGTAGCAGCAGCAGGCGGGGCATGGCTTACTTTGGCAGGAGGTTATTGGCGTTTTCCCTACGCTACGTTTCCAGGGTGAAGTAGCGGTTATACCACAACCTTCAAAAAGCCCGGCTGTTCCTAGGCAGCTAGGGTTTAGTCTTCTTAGGAAACCCGTTTTGGTCGTGGGGCCTGACCCAACGCGCTTAGGACAAAGGGCTAGCCGCTGGGCTGAAGGGCGGACCTAGCGCGAGGTGGCGGCAAAGATACCGCGGGGCAGGGGCCCACTCCTGCCGCCCCAACCCCTAGCCAAAGAGCGGCTCATTATCGATTCTACCCGTGGGCAACGCCAGGTGAACCACCAGCATCGTTAGGACCGCAGCTACGTAGAGTAGCCACATCAGGCCGTGCGCCAGCCGCCCGTTGGGCGTTGTGCGGGCAAGGCGGCAGGTGTGGAGCAGGTAGGAAAGCACGATGCCGATACCTAAGCCCGTGCACAGGACTGTCGTGGCTCTTACCAAAGTCTCACGCGAATAAACGGGGTCGCAGCAGGGCAAATGCGGGGCGTAGACCAGTTTTAGCCAGCCATAAAAAAGCAGGCCTATTCCTACTGTTTTGGCCACCGGCCACCGGTTGGGCTCCCAAAATTGCGCCGTGAAATTGCGTGCCATAACCTACACTCACTAGCTTAAAATCGCGCTATCGCCCGCAGGTTGACCACGCGCTGCGAGAGGTAGCTGGGCACGGCGTAGGTGCGGCCGTTCACGTCTTGCAGGTAGCTGTAGCCGGCCACGTTATTTGCCCCCAGGATGTTGAGGATTTCCAGGCTCAGCCACAGGCTTTCGAGCGAGGCGAGGTGGGGCTTGGGGGTGCCACTGCGCAGGGCCACCACCTTGGAAAAGCCGATGTCTACGCGCTGGTAGGCGCGGGTGAGCGCGCCGTCGCCCCGGTACTGGGGCAGGCCGGGCGGGCTGAAGGGCAGGCCGGTGCCGTACACCAGGTTCACGTAGCCGCGCACCGAGGGGTTGTCGGGCAGGTGGTCCTGGAAGAAGATGCTGGCCGTGAGGCGCTGGTCCTGGGGCCGGCGTATCCAGCCCAGGGGCTGCACGCCGGTGCGCTGGCCGTCGGCGTTGTAGGTCGTCACGGTGTCGCCGGCAATGTTTTCC
>Ga0160427_10001000_pt1 | contig 17302 bp, 9 predicted proteins | sample SolpanmetagenomL_FD_108194 | JGI IMG/M metagenome (GOLD analysis project Ga0160427, IMG submission 108194) | Solar panel surface microbial communities from Lawrence Berkeley National Laboratory, California, USA - L | ecosystem: Engineered > Built environment > Solar panel > Unclassified ...
CATGCTGGATGAAATTTTCTTTTAATAGATGAGAAGAATAATTTTCCAATGATGAAGATGATGAAGATGATGAAAATGAATTGAAAATATGATGGAGAAAGCTGAGAGTGGTGAAGTATGTGGTTTGGGATTTACGTAACAATGTCTAACAAACATGTCACGCTGAAAATATCTCGATACTTGAAAAGCTGCGCGCCTCTGCATCTAACCATTAATTTGGCTACACACGGGTCACGATTTCATTCAACCTTAGCCCAGAGCGCTCATTGTATGGTCTTTCCCCCACAAGTAGATCTTTCTTTGCCTCTCGTTCTCATCTTCGTTTAAATTTTCCTGCTGCATAACAACTCTGATTCGATGACAATATTTTTGTCCTCTTCCTTGAGACCAAGAACTCTTTGCATCTTGGAGACAACGCAAGCGCAAGGCTCCAGCATGCAGAAGAAAGAAAGAAAGAAATATATAACGAATGGCCAAGCACAGAGGGTGAAAACTCTGCAAAGAGCTCATGAAGGAACCAAGATGTGCATGAAGCTGTGCTGAAGTCGCGATGTACCTGGTCATGGGACAAGGTGGGTGTTTTATTGGGCTGATGGGAAATGCGGGGAAAAATGGCCTTGAGCTGGCTGGCTGGCTGGGTGTGGGTGATTCGGCACGAGGGACAGGGAGCGAACAAACAAGACAGTCAGAGCCGGGGGATTCAGGGGGGCTAGGCTAGCCATGGGTGAAAAATGGAGAAGAACAAAAAATTCTCTTCTCATGGCCGAACCAAGCCGGTCCCTCGGGACAGTTGATCTGACATGTCTGTTTAAATAAGTATTTGTTCGCGCTCTCGCCAGCTTTTGCATAGAAAGTTAAGATCATGCAAATATATTCAATTTGACAAACTTTTCGCTTGACATAAGACTCTTAGTGAGTGTGTTGAGGGTAGCAACAAATGGACCAAGAAGCACTATTTTGACATGCTGTATAGTCTTCGTGAATAGCTTGGTATTTCAATGTTCACTCAGGTCTAGTTCGAAATATCTAAGATGTCTCGATGGTTTTATCTTAAAGGTACTTGATGAGCATCGATCTCACAAAGTCGTCCTCCAAAACCTGCTCTTTCTATGAGGAGGAATATAAAATAAATCAGTCGGCACCAGCATGCACCTTTTATCAGATCCGTGTCCAGTTTTCCAATTACAGCCCGGTCGGCGTTTGCAATAAAAATCCGCTTCAGCAACACAATATATTAATGTTGATGTTCAAGCATCGACACTCACTTATGGTGACAATTTACCACTTCAAATACTAATGATCGGATGGATGACAACATGGAAGGTCTATATACTTATCTAATATAGGAGACCATATCGAACCTCTGGTTTGAGAGGTAGCGTGTATGTTATATGTATATTCGGCATTAACTCACATCCTTTCTGATATGCCATCTATAAGTCACTTACTGCAATAGGTGCAATTGCAGGCGAAGCCTTACAATTGTTTCCCCAATGCCTGCTCTACCCTCAAGAATTTGGTATTACATAAGCGTGCTTAATGGTATGTTCCGCGTTTTGTCAAACCAGTGAGCGCCGCAGAATGTGTCCGTGGTTTCACCTGGGCGATCAAACAGAACAAGATAGATTACCATGCCAAAATTATGACATATACACTTGGCCTCATGTCAATTTGTACGAAGGACTTCGTTCTGCCAAGCCTCGTCTCAGTCTCGCTCCAAGGCCCAATGTCGCCAAAGCAAGGGGAACGAGTTGGGAGGCGTTCTGCCATCCATTATGTCTGCAGAGGTTTCATTGTGGGAGCGGATTTAACAGTCAGCATCTTTTCTTTCCTTTTTAGTGAAACAGCAATCTACGGGACGACTAAGACAATCTCTAGCGATTATCAGAGGGACTTATCACAAAAATGTCGCCCATTGGAAAGCTAGACGAATGATTCTATTCTTATCAACATGAGGTTTTATACAAAAGCTGAAATTACATGGGAACATATGTTCGGTATTTGAAGGACCGAAGATAAACAGCTACCTTGTCTATGCAAGCATGGTGGTGTTTTGCTTGTCTAACGGGACTTTGTAGCAACACTATTTGGCAGATGGGGAGAATAAGTGGATGATGATGTATTTGTCGATTATCTGCACTGCAATACTCACTTTAACCGTCGAGGTATTGATAAAGTGGCAGCAGGTGCGCGGTATCCATAAGTAGGCTTGTGCCATGTTCCTGCATCACGCAGCAAGATTATGCAGAATAAATGAGTGGTGTTGTCTGCACGTAAAGGCTTGATATCAGTTCGTAAAATTGACGCTATGGGTCATTTAGGATAGCTTCCAGGTACAGATAACAGGGAAGCTAATAAGACATCAGACTTGCGTTCATCAGACAGGTCAAGCCCCCGGTTAAATGATCATTATGTACTTGATCACCATGAGTTTTGACAGGCTATAGTAAGGATTATAGTTCAAAGGGAAGCCACTCATCTGATGATAAAAGATGTGATAGCTGTTGATTTTAAATTACTAATCTCTCAAGGTTCAGATGCACAAGCTAATTCTGAGAGGCGTACAAGAACACCGCACCTAGAAGACGCAATTGCGACCAAGTCCGACGACGGTTGCGGTAGAGCAGGTCTTGAAATATTCGTTCCCCTATGTTGAATGTTATGGCTTCGAAATTAAACCTTTTTCTCGAATATTCTTATGAAACATCTTGATGCCGCCAGACCCTAAACAGCCAGAAATAAACCTTTCAACCAAACTCTAGTGACTATAGCGGCATATGTATGTGTGTGTGTGTGGGGTCAGTCCGATGATGTTTCTTTGTGGCGTCATATATGAGTGTAGATTTTATCCACTTGCTCAACGAAGAGTCAGCCCTTAAAAAAAAAAAAGATAGCAGGCGAGGCTGCGTATAAACACCACCACCCTCATTTTTTTCCCAGAGTAGTTTCAGGAGTGTCTTGGTTCTTTCGCACAAGGTTGAGGGAGTGCATGCCTAGGCATCTTTCTTTGTCGGGATCAACTTCTTCATTCGGTTAGAACATGGCTTAATCTTATGCATGGAACAAGGATTGCGACCTGAAGATGTTCCATGGACCCCGGCACCAAAAGATCTCACTATTCCAGTCGAAGAATCAAGGTACTGAATGACCTGTTCGAGTAAATCATATATATGGTTTAATGTCTTCCGCCGTTTTGAGGAGAGAATGTTTGGTCTGAAATGGCATTTTGTTCGTTTGTCATGCCAAACCTCGTCTGATAATTCTCGTCTCCATTTCTTTTACTCCTGCGCTGTCCACGGTGGATTCGACATTTCCTGGAGCGTACTCTAAACACATATTCCCTCGAGAAAAAATGGCTTCATCATGGCTTCACCCAAATTATACCAATCCAGTAGTGGCAGGCCACGCTATGCTGCCATTGGGAATCTCACTCATAATTATCACGACAGCAATTGTTGCAGCAAGATTATATACTCGATGTTTCGTCATCAAAGCTATGGGTTGGGATGACTATCTAATTTTACCGGCATGGGTATGTAATATATCTCGTATACTTCTATCTTTATGGTTCCTCTAAGCAACATATAACATTAAGAACGATATGTGTGGTGATCTTTAGCTAACACTTAGAGTAGGGTCTGACAGTAGCCGATACAATTTCTGCTATAGGCGCAACTAAGGTACGATTGACTTAAATGTACTCAACACAAACACACCTAATAATATTCTTTTGCTATCATAGTGGGGATATGGCAAACATTTATGGGATATTCCTTTCGAAGATTACCACGAGCTTTTGTTCTACTCATACATGGTCACCTTGTTCTTCACCTTGGGATTGATCTTTGTCAAGTTGTCGATTCTCCATGTCTACCTCCGATTTGCTAGTCGGTCCAGTACCTTCCGAACCGTTCTCTACGCTATGATTGTTGTCGTCACAATTTGGGGTGTGACTATGGGTGGACTCAATACCTTCGAATGCTACCCAGTTCACAAATATTGGACAAATTCTGTCACGGATTATTCTGGTTGCTTAAGTGCAACAACCGTCACCAATATCTACTACGTCCACGGCGTCACAAATACCTTTACCGACATTGTTATTTTCCTTCTACCACTAAGGTTGATATGGACACTGCAAGTTTCAAGAAGTCAAAAGTGGGGATTGGCGGGACTGCTTAGTGCGGGTTTCTTGTAAGTAACTAATAAAGTACAAGTAATTCGAGCGATATCAATACTAACTCCGAGATAGTGCTACTCTTTGTGGTTTCATTCGATTTATATACGTTATCCGAACACGACGAGCAGGTAACGGCACTGGCAGTGGAACTTGTAAGTACTCAGAGCCTACCAAGTTGAAATTACCTGTTTGCTAATACAAAGGATGATGCAGATGAAGCATACTACTTGGCAATCTTCACTATTCTTGAATTACATGTTGGTGTGATCTGTGCTAGTGTTACTGGTATGTTATTTCTCCTTCTTGTATAATATGAGACTTGTTCTAATATCGACTAGCCCTCAAACCATTGTTTTCCAAGACTATACCAGCTGTGATCAGCAGCTTGAGAAGCTCTAGCAACAAGCTTCATGGTACGACAGGCAGAAGTGCAGTCAATGATATGGAAGCACAACAACCAATCTCTATAAAAGTCCAACAAACATTCTTGGTCACCAGTACAGAAATAGGCATGGATGATTTGGCACTTGGTGGTAGTTCAAGTACTTTCTCAAGGGAGAGTCAAGAAAGACTCAAGGCTCATTATTGATTTAGCGTGTGTTGATGGGTTTTGCTTTTCAGTTTGGTTGGTATGGTTGGTTCGGTTCTTCTTTTTAATGATATGATACCCATTTAGTGCACTTAATACACATAACTTACAACAACTTTTAGATTTAGACATAGAGATGTTATCTTAACTTAGATATAGAAATTTATAAATCCTCTATTTAATATTTACATATCCTATATCGAACCACTTGACGTGTAAACGTTCTTCCCATTGATTTTACGAATGGATTTGTAGTTATGTTTACTTAAAAATTCACATTAAGCCAATTAGTTTGCAAGAGAATTCTCAATCATGAAAACTGCAGAGTAATCATATATAATCCACCGTTGGTGATGTAATGTTAACCAACATATGCATACGGTACATTGAATATTAATGCTTTGATGGTAGAATCCTCAGTCCTCACTAGGCAATCCATATTCCATTTAAGCCATATATCCTATAAGCCTGCCCTTCATTTCCATGTTCTTTCTAACATGCCTTTCTGCTAAGAAGGTAAAGATCTAGTCAAAAATTTGATGACTTTCATTTGCTCCTCACCGTGTAGGTTTACTTCTTGATATTTACAACTCCCAGCTCATGGTTAAACACCTATATCGCTTGTCACTTCGCCTATAGCTATAGCTATGTGCGACCATTTTCAATCCCAATGTAAGAAGCAGCACAAAGTTAATGAAGGCTATACAGAAGAGAATATATATACAGCTAGTCCACTAAGTAGGCGTTGACCTAGTTATCTCCTTACCTGTATAGCCCATTAGTATCCCAAATTTCAAGTTTTGGAGGATAACACTAGAATAATCACTTGTTACACATCTTTAGTAAAGACTATCACGATGTTCATGACTTGTGGTTTGCAAAGTTTTAGTTATGACCGAAAAATTGCCTTAATTTCAATTGCAGCCGTGTGCGACAACGCATTTATGTTCACAGGGGATTGCGACATGGCCAGTGTTAAAGTTTGCGCGATACGCTAGTAATCCAATCTAGTGTAACACGTTAATTGACAGGTTGTAACCCCTTACAAATGTACCCGTTCACAGCACAGTGCCGTTGTGGAGTCCGTCCCTAGACCTAGCGGAGTGTTAAGTTTTATTGATCCACAATATATACGCGCATATGTCACACAATGATCCCAAAAGAAGGAGCTTATAGCGCAAGATAAAGCAACGAGCCCTGGAGCAATATGCAAGACAATATCTGTATCCAGTCTACGTCACAACACAGTTTATTAATGGTCGCGGCGAGCTTCACACTGACATATTTCGATATCTTCTGATCTCAATAATTTTATAAATAAAGTTTCCCTCTCTTGTATCATCGCTAAGATCGCGCCAATCACATCTCTTAGGAGCACGGCCGCGGGAATGGAATGTATTATGCAAAATGGCATATCCTCTTTCATATATATACAAAATCGGTGACTTTTCAAATCGTCATCTAAGACCAAGTCTATTCTTGAAAATGCGGGGAATCAAAAGCTACCATATATTCTCTATACCACCAATAGACACAGACAAGCTTCAAAATCAACAAAGCTTCCTTCGCTCGGCAAGGCTTGTGTTCTGGGAGCACGTTCCTCTCATTTGTACCAGAATGCCAAGCGGCAAGCGTATCGGAATCTTTGTGTATGATCGTCAACCTCATCGATGTTGGGTTCCTTGCCTGACGTCGACTTGCATACAAATTGAGAACTTTACGTCATTTTGAGAGGGAGTTTGTTTGAATCGGCTGCAGAAATTCGACTTTTAAGGCATGTTAAATTTGCGATACTTTGAGACCAATTGTCTGTACACCATCAAAATAACGGTTGCACAAAAAGTGTTGGTGCGGCCAACGGGAATCGGCTCAATTACAAGAGGCATCCTAACCACTGGTACTTATATTAGACCAAATTCCTTAAAATCTTCTCTTATATGATTTGATCTCAACCAACTTTATTCCCTCAATGGGCTTATATAAGTCTGATCGTGAGATCAAGTAAGACTTCTTATAATACTTAAACAAATACGGTTTGCGAAAATCTGTACATCAAAATGTCTAATCACAGGAAGGGCGACTCTATATCAGAGAAATCCGATGAACATACGCATACCGAAAATGCCAGCCACACCGTTGCAAGTGGTTCTGGTAAATACAAGCAGAACTCAAAGGGCAATGATAAAGACGATGTTGCCAATATGCAGGCATTAACGCGAAAGCTTGAAAATCCTCTTTACGATATTGAAAAGAGTGACCTAATTAAACAAGCTGAACAGTTCGCTGATGAGCACGGTCTCTCAGAGGACAAAGAATTGTTTATCAAAGCAGCCATCCTTGCACAAAATCCAAAGAATTTTCATGATTTGGAAGAACTCAGCGATGAAGACAAGGCGAGTTTACAACACGAAATCGACCACAAATGGAGACAGCCATACGATTTATACTTTCTCGCAGCTGCGTCAGGCATGGCAGCTGTGGTCCAAGGCATGGATGAGACTGTTGTATCTGGTGCTCAATTATACTATCTTCCAGAGTTTGGTATCAAAAACAACGACCTTCTCACAGGTCTTGTCAACGGAGCGCCGTACCTGTGCTGCGCTGTCCTTGGTTGCTGGCTTACGGAACCACTCAACAGATGGCTCGGCCGCCGTGGTACTATCTTCCTATCGTGTACTATCGCTGCGCTCGCGTCTATCTGGGAAGCATTCACCTATAGCTGGCCACAGTTGTTTGCGGCTAGGTATGTGTTCAACTTGTTTGGGCCCTTTTGTTCCTAATCGTGGTAATATCACTAGGTCTTGGGTCTAACTCTAGAAGGTTTGTTTTAGGACTAGGAATAGGTCCAAAATCCTCAACCGGTAAGACCTTTTACGAGTTCAAGTCTCGTTCTCCCCCATAATTTATTATATATTTAACAACAACAGTGCCAGTATACTCAGCTGAATGTGCCCCTGCATCGATACGAGGCGCGCTCATAATGCAATGGCAGGTATGGACAGGTTAGTTGGGTCCTATTCTAAATTCTTTCTCCCTATTCAATATAAGAATACTGATATTTTGACTTATGTTAAGCTTTCGGGATCATGTTGGGTAATATCGTGGATGTAGCCTTCTTAGGCGTTCGACAATCATTAGCTTGGCGATTAATGCTTGGCAGTACGGGTAAGTGTTGTATCATCACTAAGATGTGAGTAGATCATCACTAACTAGTGTAAATAACTATATATATAGTTGTTGCCCCAATTATTGTTTGTTCTCAGATATATTTTTGTCCAGAGTCTCCTAGATGGTATCTCAAGAAGGGCAAAGTTGAAAAAGCTTACGAGTCACTGCAACGAATAAGAAACACCAAGCTAATGGCTGCACGCGATGTTTTCTATATGAGTTACGCTCTGAAGGTTGAACAAGACACACAGAAGGGGCGCAACCTCATTATGGATTTTGTTAAAGTGGCTCGAGTTCGTAGAGCCGCGCTCGCCTCATCTATCGTTATGTTTATGCAACAATTCTGTGGTATAAATGTTATTGCATATTACAGTTCAACCATCTTTGTCCAATCTGGTCTTTCTAATAGCGCGGGAATCTTGGCGGCCATGGGAACTGGAATCATCAATTGGTTAGGCGCTATTCCAGCTCTGTACACTATAGACACGTTCGGCAGAAGGTGAGGATAATTGCACTACCCCATATGTTGGAACATACACTGTTGCTAACGTCAAACTTGATAGAAATCTACTTCTCGTGACGTTTCCTATGATGGCGCTTTGTCTATTATTCACTGGGCTGTGCTTCTTAATTCCACAGAGCTCTAAAGCACACATTGGTCTTATTGCGCTTGGAATCTATCTTTTTGAGGCTGTTTGTAAGTCATTTCTGGTATCTAGTATTTTTCTTAGGAAACCTTTGATGTTGACAGGTACGTTTTCGTTCTTTTAGACAGCCCAGGTGAAGGACCTGTGCCGTTCACATACAGCGCGGAGGCCTATCCATTATACGTTCGTGACTTAGGAATGAGTCTTGCCACAGCCATTACTTGGTGCTTCAAGTGAGTCCACTTCAACCTAGAAATATATCAAAAGAGGATTCTAATGATACTAGTTTTATTCTATCGCTTACTTGGCCAAAGTTACTCTCATCTTTTGGGCCGACAGGCGCTTTTTGTTACTATGTCAGTTTGTTTCCTTGTGTTTTTTAACCGAAAATACAATTGTACTAACGGCCACCTAGGCTGGATGGAACGTTATAGGATTTGTACTTATCTTTTTATTCCTTCCTGAGACCAAAGGCTATACACTCGAAGAGTTAGGTGAGGCTTAGAACTATTCTTAACTACCATCTGGTCAAATATCACATGGCTTGTCTTGCTAATTTTCCTTCTCTGTTAGATCGAGTATTTGCTATTCCAACGAAACAATTTGCCAAATATCAAATCGAGCATATTCCATATTACCTACAAACAGTTTTCCTGAGAAGAAAACTGCCGCCCAAGAGACCACTCATTGAAAGCGATGAAGATTTTGGCCAAGAAGACTACAACTCAAAGAACGATCGTCAAAATATTAATGAGAAGGATTCAGCTTGAAGGACAATTTGATCACTGAAAGATACTATACGCACGCAAAGCTTGCTATATGTTTTCTTTCCCTCCGAGTATAAGAGCAAATGTATCATTATTCTAATACTTCCTATATGTGTTATAGGCGCGTGTCTATATGTTAGAGTAATTTTTTGAAGAAAAAGGCGAAATAAGCCTTGGAGCAAATTTGCAATACTCAGTTTACTATATGCAGATTTCAGACTCACACTAAAGCTATGTTCATTAGACAGACTCCCAGTTTTTACTAAGCTAAAGTAAAAGGAATTATTTATTACATATATATACACAGAGACAGCATGTACAATTTGCAGCATAGTCTTTGCCAGATGCGGTTCAAATTTGGCGTTTGGGTCAATTCTGGGCAAATCCCCGCGATGACGCCGGTGGACAGTGGGTGTCTAGTCTTCCCCATGGGCTTCCCGAACCGTCTATCTCGGGCACACTCATGCATTCTCCTCCTAAAGACAAACAGTTTTATTCTGCGTGCTACACAGCTGCACGTCTCAATCTGTCTGTGCCAACCATCGTCTCAGTAAGAACGGCAAGACACCAAATCTCGGAGGAATTGAAGAACGACAACAAATTATGTCTGTCTGGATATTTCGTCAACAACGATGAAGAAGACGAGAGTCTTTGTCAAGTCTGTCAACCCTAGCCTGATTCAATATTCTCGTATTCAATTGACAGATTGTGTCTATGGTAGTATCGTTCCGATCAACGATCTCAAAAAACAGCATTGACAAAGATAGGTAGGATTCCATCACTGAATTGATAACTGCTAGATGAGAGACGATAGGTTGACGCAAGGTCGAAAGAAATTCAAAAATCATGTATTTCTGACAATTAAGCATGCTTTAGAGCATCTTTCAATCACGCAGCTATTGGCATACCTCATACAAGTTGGTTTCCAGAGGTTCTCGAAAGAGTGCTAATCATTAACGCGCAGTAAAGATTGTAGAATCAAAGAGCAACACTGAGTCCTTATTGGATGATAAGCTTGTCTATCCAAGAAGAGATAGATTGGTAGGTACAAAAAACCAGAGTACTTCTGATTGAGTTGCTAATCAAGTTATAGTTGCATCCGTTGTAAGTAATCCGACAAAGAAGGACCAGCCTTTTCATCCGGTATTCTGATGATAGTCGTACACTTTTTTTTATGATTAACACAAGGAATGCTCAACACCACGTATACGGGCAATTGGAAGGTTATCAAGCACATAACATAACGATCAAATTTTTACGATTTGTCTTTATGACGTGACGTTCGTGTTTCCACGATAGATGCAAGTATTGGTAAATCATACGTTAACAAACTATACAATTATATGAACACTCATGAGCAGATCTTCAAACATTATCAAATCTGACTGACTTCTCTCTCTCTCTCTCCCTATATATATATATCACACATACATTCCAGAGGTGTCAAGGAAAATTCGGGTATATCTGCATACAACTCTTATTCTGCAGGTGAACTTTGAATGAAAGATTTCGTTCTAATTAATGATACATGTCATTTGGCGGTGCTTTGAAAGCAGAGGTAATAAGTCTGTCTCACTCGGTGACATTAGTATAAACTTCCAGCTAACAAATTAGCTGTGTATTACAACAATGACCAAAAAACGCTTATCATGAACTTGTACAAAACAACGCAACATGCTATGCTAAAACAGAGGAGTTGGAACCATAAAACGCCCGCTAACCAAGACTATTCAACAAGTTATTGTTTCAAAAACAAGAAGATCAAAATTTAGAACCCTTAACGATTGACCACTCTTAGAGCAGCCCTAGGTTGTAGGATCATTCCCCAAAAGCTCGGCTCAACACCATTCATCAAATCTCCATCCAGTTCCGCACTACTTCGATACAGTAACGTGCTCGTAGATTCGCGATTTTTCAAGGCAATCTCATGAGCTTGTTGTGCTTCCCTCATGTCTTCTCGCATTTGTTGTATACGGCGTCGGTAGAACAGATACATAAAGCCTAGAAGAGCCGCAACGATAACTAGAATCCCACCAATAACGCCCCCGACAATAGCTCCAATACTAGTAGTACTCGAATTATTCGTACTGGCAGGTATATTAGTGGATATTGAGGAAGTATGCCCTCCTACACCTTCAGTGGTATTTGGGTTATATGTATAATCTGGATTACTGGTACCAAGTGGTGAGCTAGGATCAGGACTTCTCTGAGGTGTCGTAACAGTTGCACCGCCTTTCGAGTCGCCCCCAACCACTGATATTACAGCATCAGGTACGCCATAGCCAATATCGGAAATGTCCAAGTTTCCTGCATCACTCGAACCACCCTCAAACCCAGTTCTCCACTGCAACTTCGTTGCATCAAAAACATACACTCCAGGACTATCACAACTGACTTCATCGCCCAAGTAACCACCCACCACAACCATTTGACCACGGTACGCATTGCAAGTATGCCCTGCTCGCGGCAATGGAACTGGTTGATTAGAATCGTCCACTTTGATCCATGTAAAAGAGGGTATGGTCAAGATCCAAGTATCGGAATACTGTGTTTGTTTTCCAAAAGGAGTAAGGTTCTGACCTGCAAACATGTATATATTGTGAGATGACTGATCAGAGGCTGAGAATACCACAGCACACGGATCCACTCGAACATTTGGAGTAGGACCAGATGTGACTTGTTTCGACCACGTAGATGTCTTTATATCATAAATATCAACAATGTTTAGCTGATTGAAAGTCTGATTCGTCCCACCTGCAAGTGAGACAAGCATACCAGAGTCACCCCACGGAACATAAAGCAATACACCGTCGGCTCGTTTTGGAAATCCAGCTGCATCGTCGCTTACCGTACGGTTGGTCCATTGCTTGGTCTGCATGTTGAATTCAATCATTGAATTGAGGTATAATCGCGGTATGCTTTGACTCCATCCATTTGTTGTGTAGCCATCGAGATGTCCACTAAAATAGTAGCCTATCCCTTTATGTGGAATCGAAACTCCGGCACCCTCTGCTGCTCGCTGTACAGAACCTGCACCACCTCCAATTTGTGTGTGTGGTTGAGTCCAACTTTGCTGTGATATCGAGTACTGCCAAAGAGAAAATGGATCTGGGTTGGCGGGCGGCTTCCATGAATACAATCCACCATACAAATATAGACTGTCAAAGTCGCTCCATAAAAAGCCATTTGCTACTGCTGGAGGGCCACTTGGTATCGGTAGCCCAACAACAGGAGGACTCGCGATATCAAAATTGGATGAGAGATCAAGACTCCAGAAATAGTTGTGCCAGGTATTTTCGGTCTGTAGCGGGTCTGTCGAGACTTGGCCTCCGTACATATATAGTGTACTGTTGACAATCGCGGCCTGATGGGACCATCTGAAGCACACGCTCAAGCCAGTAGGGGATAAATCTTTCTTGCTAAGAAGTACACTTCCCAAACATAACTCGGCACAAAAGATGATATAGGAAATTCTCATCGCTATTTTGGATACTATTAAAGTAAAAGTTTTGAATGAAAAGCAGTCTTCTAAAGTTGCTCTATCATTTGAGTCGTTCCCCGATAGGTGATGGATGATGCACTTTGCGACATGCAGATCTTCTTAAAAAAAGAACGAACAGAAACAGTTTCGTGCAGAGCGGAATGTTATTAAAAAACAGTTGGATGTTCAATTGTATAGTCTGGCGTGATAAAAATGATAATACCGTTATCGTAGTAAAGTTGTAACGTCTCAGAACATATTTGCTAAAGACAATTGCTTTAAGGGTCTAAAAAAAGACCGTGTTGACAAGAATGAGAACAAAGACAAACCCATGTTTCAAAACATTGAATGTGAATGATAATGATGATGATATATTTAGGTGAATGCTCTTCTTCCACTTGCACAAAATGCCAAGCTGAGACAAAGAAGTATGGCTTAATTTCTATCACATCAATTAATCCTGTTTCTTGACCTTTCCAAGCCCCTTATCGTGAAACCCCATGTCAACATCCCTTGCAAAAACGGCTCCATGTCCGGTCCAATCAGAGTGCTTGCAAGCTTAAATAATTCTCATGTGTGCCTTTGTGGCTTGTAGTTTTTATCGACGAGGATCCCCATCTCGTCTGGTAACCGATGTCAGTGGCGTTCCTCCCCCAGACCAACCTGATCTGCTTTAGGAAGTTAGGATTCTTTACTCCTAACGATTTGAAGAGCTCGGCATATTGTATTTGGACCATTCAGTTGTTGTTAATTCTAAAAGGAGGCTTTTCATTGTTTTGGTGTGTATTTCAACTTAACAAAAGTAAACCGAGAATGAATTGTATTGAAAGCTTTTGTGCACAAACTTAGGTAAAACACCAAGTGCCAGACCATATGAAGCAAACATGAAAACGTTGATCAACGTTGCTAAGAGATTATTGAGCCGGAGGTGGGAGTCCAAGAACTACAAACCAACAATAGGATTTACAGCTGTTCATCGAAGAGCTCAAGGCATTTAAGTTTTGATACTCTTGCATTGGTTTTTTACGCGTCAATTCAATTTATGTGATATTTGTTGTGTGCTTAGACCTTTCGAGCTCTACGAACTTGATACCATGGTTACTCAGAAGCTATTTAAGATGTTTGAGCAGTTCAGCATCTTAAAGCTTTCAGGGTGTTGCTAAAAACAACTCTCTACATCTCTTCCTGATAGTATCTCTCTGATTCACCTCGTTTATCTTTAGTGAAGCTTATAAAACTAAAATTTCACAGTATCAGAAAATGATAAACACCTGGAAAATCGAGGTTCTGAATTTGTTTCATCTTGGCCATGGGAGCAAATCGGAGTGACGGCACTCTCTTCTTACAATATGGCACGCTACGCACACTGCTACACATGACATCTTATTCCAACACATAAAACGTAAGAAAATCATAGTCAACCAGACAGACAATATAAATCAATCATGACACGTCCTGTCAATGATCGTCTACTATGGCAATAGAAAAACCCATGGTCATCAACTCCGAAGAGGTCACCGAACAAGGCGCGGATGTAGCAATAAGACTAAACATCAATGTAGGCATAGTTTTTCAACTTGTCTCATAGACCCAAGTTATAGGATTTTACATTAAAAATAGGATAGATTGCTCCTCACACACACTCACTATAGTGGACGAAGGCGAAGCGTATGGCATTTCTTTATAAACGCACTAAACTTATGGAAAGTATCTAAGAAAATCATAAGCATAAGCATTTTATAAACCATCCACGTCCAAATGAACCTTGATCCTCGTGTAAAGACATTCAGTAGGAAATCTTGCCAGAAGTACCTTTATCCAGTAAGATGATCTTGCACTGCGACCATCCCACCCTCCCTCTCTGCCGCTGGCTGTTCTGTGCAATTGGCAAAATTAGCGCCAGCTGGTCGGGCGTCGACACTTTCCACATTCCGCACAAGCATTGGCATCGAAAAACAACCACCCAACTGATGGCTCCATCCCAGGGGTAAGAGTATTGGTTGGCATAAATATCTATCCAAAAAGAGAATTAGCTTTCTGTACTTTCCAAAGCTTCCAAAAGGATAAAACTTACGGTATCAGACACCGTCGCTCATTTTTGAGTATTTTTACGGACCCCCTTATAGGTGTGTTTTTGAAGAGTTCGAAATTGCGTGGTACTGGTACATTACAATATACCATCCAGATTATGCTAAAAACTTTGTGTTCCGACCACTCAGTATCTCAACTTCGACAACATTGTGCTGTGTTTCATCTTGGACGAAGTTGAAATGTATATGGGTTTGTAACTTGATCGCATTCCCTTCTCAGCAGTGACGGTAAATACATACTCGTGGAGCCAGCCTTTCTTGCAAACTTTGTAGTCGTCCCTATCCAGCTCCATCAAGGTGCTCTCGTTTGGAATATATATATTACCATCGGTCGATACTTGAATCCAGATCCTGATATGCATGTCATGGATCTGAAACTCCTTTGCATCAGTAGCGTCTTCTGCCTTAGATTCTGTCCAAACAAACTCTGCTTTGTACTTTGGTGGCAGGTCAACTAGTTTATCCCTTTCAGCTTGTTTGGGATCAGTAATCATCTTCTGGAAAACGTCTTCGTATTGCTTTTGCCCTTGCATCTTGATCCCAGAGATGGTATGAACTTTCTGAGTTTGCTCATCAGCGGACGCGTCACCTGTTTCAGGTGCATCAAGGTAAGCAGTCAGTCGACCTTGTGGTTGAAAGTTACTTTTGATTAGCTGTATTGCTATTATTTCTAAACGTTTTCCTGAAACCAAAAACCAAAAAAGTATACTCACAACTTTAGACGGTTACTATCGCAGTCTCTGTGATGTAGAGCAGCAGGACAGAGGTGGAGATTTGATAGAGGTGGGTGGCGGTGCCCACGATTGATACATGTATATATATATATATATATATATATAACACGCAGCAAGGTTTCTGATGTGTAGGAGGAGGAAATAGATTATGGGGATTGAGATGGGAAAACAACCTATTTATACTACTGCTTGGCAGGAAAATGAGAATACTCAAGTAGTTTGATTACGTAAGTAATTGAGTTTACAGATTCGTAGAATGGAGGTACTCGCGTTTGTGTTCGTGTTCGTCGTGTTGTTGTTGACAATAAGACACGCGCTTCGCATCAAGTGTTGCGATGGGAAACAAGATTGGCTCAATTGATCAAATTGAAGAGCTTTTTTTTCCACCCATTTGGCAACGTCAACATCTAATGTTCCTCACTACGGAGGCCTCTATGCCAAAAAATGTACATGTCAAAAAGTACCTCAGTAATTGATGCCAGAGTCAATAAAGCAAGCCACAGACTATGTATGTCGGTTTAGTAGTATGATGGACGAAGTATCATATAGGTTTCGGACATTTGGAACTAATCCAAACAACTTGAAACCATTCGGATGAGGACTGAAGAGTTTATGCGTTCTTCGCGAGTAAGATAGTACTAAGCAATCATACAACCAACTCTCAAACAAAAAATTATTGTTGTAAGCTTAGCATACAGCCGCAGCCAATTAGTCAGGTATAACTTCTGAAAATGCTAAGGTTGATACATGCTGATATGAATAAGAAAAAATGATATAACACGTGCTAAATTACAAGATCTTGATATTAGAATATTGAGATTGAACGAATATTCGGACAATTGAGCATTAAGCTTCAGAGTAACACTCGCCCATTCACCTCATTGCTGTGGAGTAGTTTTGTCATTCTGGTTCAGATATATAAGTAAGTATATGCTTAAAAGTCGTCCAGAACAACTACATCTAAAATCCTCTAAAAGTGTGTGGAGGGATAAAGCATTCAATTGTATACATGTTGTTGGACTTGTGGAAACAATTCATCCTCGTCACTGAAAAATAAGAAACATTTGCATACATGTCTGCAAGAGCGCTGCTACTTGGTAAATGCTTAAATGACTTGTGTATTCGAATATTCTTGTGAAACTTGGTTGATGCTTCCTTCGTAGGCCGAAAAGGTCAACCATAGTTCAAGATGTGCAGAATTTTATTATGTTCGAAGTCTCAAAACGACATTTAAAATGTATAATTACGACTATTGAGACCAGTAAAAAGATCGCTTCCAATAGATAAAGTTGAAATATAAATCTAGCTTGGCTGTGTGTTTGCTGATCAAATCCAACCAAAAAATCTCATGTCTGAGGAGACAGTGCTAGCTTCAGGGCAGGAACAACAGCCACACACACACACATCAAGAAACGAACACAAAAGAACGATTGAAATGAATGAGGACCTCTAGAATTGACAATTCAATAAAATATCACACGTCATATATTTGAAGAAAAAATGGTAGAATAATTGAAAGCTCTGCTACTCTGCCAATGATGGGATTGACATGACATTGAGAAGCAAACACCTTGATTTGAAGAGGAGCCAAATGATGAGTATGGCGTTTACAACTATGGAGTTATAGAGGAAGAAAAAAATAGAAA